>OQVU01000817.1_pt1 | contig 12151 bp, 9 predicted proteins | sample 1691611 | NCBI WGS metagenome assembly OQVU01 (sample SAMN03418272, study PRJEB22391) | human gut metagenome | biome: human-gut; feature: organic feature; material: feces | host: Homo sapiens | place: Tanzania | collected 2013-01
CGCTCATGCAGTATGTCTGTCCACTCAGGGGAAGGCTGAGAAGACCCGTATGGAGTCGAAGTCTGACGGACTGTTTGCCTTGTGTCCCGACGGGTTCGAGGGCGTCAAGCCCAAGGCTGTGGTGAAAGAGGGCGACAGGGTGAAGGCAGGCGATGCGCTGTTTGTCAACAAGGCGTACCCCGAGGTGAAGTTCGCTTCGCCCGTGAGCGGTACGGTGACCCTCGTTGAGCGTGGCGACCGCCGCAACCTGCGCAGCATCCACGTGGAGGGAGACGAGAAGCAGGAGTATGTGGATTTCGGAGTGAAGGACCCGGGCGGCATGAAAGCCGACGAGGTCGTCAACGCACTGCTTGAGGCAGGCATCTTCGGCTACATCAACCAGCTGCCTTATGCCGTTTCCACAAATCCTCAGACCATGCCGAAGGCAATCTTCGTCTCCGCATTGAGAGACATGCCGCTGGCAGGCGACTTCGGGTATGAACTGAAGGGGCAGGAGAAGGATTTCCAGACAGGTATCACGGCACTCAGCCGAATCGCTAAAACGTGGCTCGGAGTGGGAGAGGGTCAGGACATCACGGTGCGTGATGCCGAGACCGTGGAGTTCCATGGCAAATGCCCGGCAGGCAACGTGGGAGTGCAGGTGAACCATATCGACCCGGTGAACAAGGGCGAGGTGGTCTGGACCGTAGACCCTACGGCGGTGATATTCATCGGACGGTTGTTCAATACAGGACACGTAGACCTGCGCCGTCTTGTGGCGATAGCGGGTTCGGAGGTGAAGAACCCGCACTACGAGGAGATTCTCGTGGGCCAGAGCATCAATCCCGTTATCAGCGGACAGTATGACGAGACGTCAGACGTGCGCGTAATTATGGGCAATCCGCTTACAGGCAGACCAATGGAGCAGACTGCAGACGGCGGTGCAATCCACCACACGCGTTTCCTCAGCGCCCATACGAGCGAGATAACCATTATCCCCGAGGGCGACAAGGCAGACGAGTTTGCCGGCTGGATAATGCCAAGGCTGAACCAGTTCAGCGTTTCGCGCAGCTATTTCTCATGGCTCTTCGGCAAGAAGAAGGCGTACAGACTCGATGCGCGCATCAAGGGCGGCGAGCGCCACATGATAATGAGCGGCGAATACGACAAGGTGTTGCCAATGGACATTTACGCCGAATATCTTATCAAGGCAATCATCACGGGCGACATCGACAAGCAGGAGCAGCTCGGTATCTATGAGGTGAGTCCGGAGGACTTCGCCCTCGCCGAATTCGTGGATTCGTCGAAGCTCGAACTGCAGCGCATCGTGCGCGAGGGGTTGGACGTGTTGAGAAAGGAGAACGAATAATAATGAAGAATGAAAAATGAAGAATGAAGAATCCGGATTTGTCAAATTCTTCAAGATGCTGATAAGAGGATGATATGCGTTCATATATGAAGTACACGAATGATGGTTATATAAAGGTTTGTTTGAATTACAATACCAGGGCTGACCAGAATTCTTAATTCTTCATTCTTAATTCTTCATTTTAAAATTTGCAAAATTTTAATATATGTCTTTATTAAGAAACTATCTAAACAAGATAAAACCGAACTTCGAAGAGGGCGGCAAGCTGCACGCACTGCGCAGCGTGTTCGACGGCTTCGAGACGTTCCTTTATGTGCCTAACAAGACATCAAGGACAGGCACGAACATCCACGATGCCATAGACTCAAAGAGAATCATGAGTATCGTGGTGATAGCACTGCTTCCGGCATTGCTATTCGGTATGTATAACATCGGCTACCAGAACTATGCCGCAGCAGGAGCAGAAGGGACATTCTTAGATATGTTCATGCTCGGATTGTTCGCCGTGCTGCCAAAGCTGCTCGTCAGCTACATCGTAGGTCTGGGCATCGAATTCGCCTGGGCACAGTGGAAAGGCGAGGAGATACAGGAGGGCTACCTCGTGAGCGGTATCATCATCCCGATGATTCTTCCCGTGGGCTGTCCGCTGTGGGCGATAGCCATCGCCGTGGCGTTTGCCGTTATCCTCGGCAAGGAGGTGTTCGGCGGAACAGGTATGAACATCTTCAACGTGGCACTCCTGGCACGCGCCTTCCTCTTCTTCTCATATCCTACGAAGATGAGCGGCGACGCCGTTTGGGTACAGACAGACAGCATCCTCGGATTCGGCAACACGCTGCCCGACGCCTACACCTGCGCCACACCGCTCGGCGAGATAGCACAGGGCGGCATTCCGTCGGCTTCGCTGATGGACAGCATCCTCGGATTCATCCCGGGAAGCATCGGTGAGACGAGCGTGGTGGCAATAGCCATCGGCGCCATAATACTGCTCTGGACGGGCATCGCTTCCTGGAAGACCATGCTCAGCGTGTTCCTCAGCGGCAGCGTAATGGCATGGGTGTTCCAGCTGACAGGACAGTCTGCGGTGGAATGGTACCAGCATATCGTAATCGGCGGATTCTGCTTCGGAGCCGTGTTCATGGCTACAGACCCCGTGACATCGGCAAGAACCGAGACGGGAAAGTGGATATACGGAGCGCTTATCGGAGCACTGGCAGTGATAATCAGAGTGATGAACCCTGGATATCCCGAGGGAATGATGCTCGCAATACTCTTCGGAAACATGATTGCGCCTACGATAGACTACTTCGTGGTGCAGGCAAATATCAACAAGCGACTAAAAAGAACGAACAACAATGGCTAAATTGAATACAAACTCGAATTCATACATCATAGCATACAGCTGCGTGATGGTCGTGGTGGTGGCCTTCCTGCTCGCTTTCGTGAGCAGCGCGCTCAAGCCAACACAGGACGTGAACGTGGCGCTCGACAAGAAGAAGCAGATTCTTGCAGCCCTCAACATACGCAACCTCAGCGATGAGCAGAGCAGCGAGGAGTATGCAAAAGTGATAAACGCCGATGCCGTAATCGATGAGCAGGGCAACGTGACGAACCCCGGCACGAAGGGCGGCGAAAAAGCCGGCTTCCTCTTGAACAGCGCAGACTACAAGGCAGGAAGGCTTGCGATATACGACTGCACCGTGGAGGGCAAGCGTAAATTCGTGGTGCCCGTATACGGAATGGGACTCTGGGGACCGATCTGGGGCTACATCGCCGTGAACGAAGACGGCAACACCGTGTATGGAGCATACTTCAACCATGAGGGGGAAACGGCAGGACTCGGTTCGGAAATAAAGGACAGCAAGGCCTGGCAGGACCTCTTCAAGGGCAAGACTATCTATGGTGCCGACGGCAAGCCGGTGCTCTGCGTGAAGAAGACAAGCGAAATCAAGGACAGGAGCTGCGAGGTGGACGGCGTGACCGGAGCCACGCTCACGTCTGTCGGAGTGAGCAACATGCTGCAGGAGGGTTTCGCAAAATACAGAAACTATTTAAAGAAATAAGCAGATTATGAAAAGCAAGATAAAAGACGTTTTCATGGCGCCGATCAATTTCATGAACCCTGTACTCGTGCAGGTGCTCGGAATCTGTTCGGCACTCGCCGTCACCGCCCAGCTCAAGCCGGCGCTCGTGATGGGACTCGCCGTGACCATAATCACAGCATTCAGCAATCTTATCATCTCCGTGATACGCAACACGGTGCCTACGCGCATACGTATCGTGGTGCAGCTCGTAGTGGTGGCAGCCCTCGTTACGATAGTCAGCCAGGTGCTCAAGGCGTATGTATACGATGTCAGCGTGGAGCTTTCGGTATACGTGGGACTAATCATCACCAACTGTATCCTCATGGGACGCCTTGAGGCGTTCGCCATGCAGAACAAGCCTTGGCCTTCGTTTGTGGACGGATTCGCCAACGGACTCGGATACGGAATAATCCTCGTGGTGGTAGGAGCCGTGAGAGAGCTGCTCGGCAGAGGTTCGCTGCTCGGCTTCAAGATAATCCCGCAGGAGGTTTACGACTTTGGATATATGAACAACGGCACGATGACCATGCCAGCAATGGCCCTCATTCTGATCGGAGTGGTAATCTGGATTCACCGTGCATATTTTTATAAGGAGGAGAAATAAATGGAACACATGATAAACCTTTTCTTCAGGTCCATCTTCGTGGACAACATGATTTTCGCCTTCTTCCTCGGCATGTGCTCGTTCCTTGCCGTGTCGAAGAACGTGAAGACCTCGCTCGGACTGGGCGTAGCCGTCACCTTCGTGCTTTGCGTCACGGTGCCGGCCAACTACCTGTTGCAGACCAAGGTGCTCGGCCCCGACTGCCTCTTCGAGGGCGTTGACCTGAGCTATCTTTCGTTTATATTGTTTATCGCCGTGATTGCCGGAATCGTGCAGTTGGTGGAGATGGTGGTCGAGCGCTTTTCGCCGTCGCTGTATGGCGCGCTGGGAATCTTCCTGCCGCTTATCGCCGTGAACTGTGCCATCATGGGTGCGTCGCTCTTCATGCAGCAGCGCATCAATATGGAGCCGTCGAGCACGCAGTATCTGGGAAGCGTGGCAGATGCCTTCGTCTATGCCCTCGGATCAGGTCTCGGCTGGTTGCTCGCCATCGTGTCGATGGGAGCGATAAGCGAGAAGATGCACTACAGCGATGTGCCGAAGCCGCTGCAGGGACTGGGCATCTCGTTCATCGTCGTAGGACTGATGGCGATTGCAATGATGTGTTTCTCGGGATTGAAAATATAAAAAGAAGAAACAATGAACATTAGTTATATATTGGCCAGCATCGGAGTGTTCCTCGCTGTGATACTCGTACTCGTGGTAGTACTGCTGGTGGCAAAGAAATATCTGAGTCCGAGCGGTAAGGTGAAACTTACCGTCAACGGCGACACCGTGCTCGAAGTGGAGCAGGGAGACAGCGTGATGAACACCCTCAACGACAACGGCATCCATCTGCCGTCGGCGTGTGGAGGAAAGGCAAGTTGCGGACAGTGCAAGCTGCAGATCCTGAAGGGAGGCGGCGAAATCCTGGATTCCGAGCGCCCGCACTTCTCGCGCAAGGAGATAAAGGACAACTGGCGCCTGGGCTGCCAGGCGAAGATAAAGGGCGACATGGAAGTGAAGGTGCCAGAATCTGTAATGGGAGTGAAAGAGTGGGAGTGTACCGTCATCGGCAACCGCAATGTGGCTACATTCATCAAGGAGTTCAAGGTGGCGCTGCCTAAGGGCGAACACATGGACTTCGAGCCAGGCTCCTATGCACAGATCAGCATTCCGGCGTTTGAGATGGACTACGACAAGGACATCGACAAGCAGCTCATCGGCGACACATATCTGCCGGCATGGCAGAAGTTCGGACTCTTCTCGCTCAAATGTACGAACCCCGAACCTACCATCCGTGCGTATTCTATGGCAAACTATCCCGACGAGGGCGACATCATTACGCTCAACGTGCGTATCGCCACGCCGCCGTTCAAGCCGAAAGACCAGGGACCAGGTTTCATCGATGTGAATCCGGGTATCGCTTCATCATACATCTTCTCGCTAAAGCCGGGCGACAAGGTTGTCATGTCGGGTCCTTACGGAGAATTCCATCCGCATTACGGCACAGGAAGGGAGATGATATGGGTAGGTGGAGGAGCCGGTATGGCTCCGCTGCGCGCGCAGATTATGCACATGCTCAAGACGAAGAACTGTCGTGACCGCGAGATGCACTATTTCTATGGAGCGCGTGCGCTTGAGGAGATACCGTTCCTCGACGACTTCCTGCAGTTGGAGAAGGACTTCAGCAATTTCCACTTCCATCTTGCCCTCGACCGTCCGGACCCGAAGGCGGATGCAGCCGGAATAAAGTATACTCCAGGTTTCGTGGCTCCTGTAATGGGCGACACATATCTGAAGCAGCATGAAGCACCGGAGGATTGTGAGTATTATCTCTGCGGACCTCCAATGATGGCCAAGACCGTGCTCGACCTCCTTCATTCACTCGGAGTGGAGGACGACATGATAAGCTTCGACAATTTCGGAGGATAGTCTTGTCCCGAACGGGAATACTTTTATAGAACTTTTGAACTTTTATTGAAGAGTCTCCATTCTGGCAGACTCTTCAATTGTATATAGAAACGGAAATTCTTAATCTTACCCTCACATCTACCCTCACCCTTGAATCCCCGATAAACAGGGCGTTCCAGCGGAATTGTGAGGGTGTGAGGGTAAGAAAAGAAAAACTTTTTTTTTCTTATTCTGTGGATTAAGGGAGCTTGCTGTCACACACGTTCTCCGAATCGTCCGGGGCGGCGCTTGCCGTATCATCAGTCTGACGGATGATATCCATATATTCATCATAGGAGATGTATTCTCCGCCCATGCTCTTCAGATGTGGCGTCTCAAACTGGCAGTCGATGAGCTTCCCGCCATATTGCTGAAAGTATTTTGCGAGGAAGATGAGGGCAATCTTTGAAGCCGAAGGCACGAGCGAGAACATGCTCTCGCCGAAGAATGCCGGTCCGATGCTCACGCCGTAGAGTCCGCCGACCAGTTTCCCCTCCTTGTCCCATACCTCCACGCTGGCGGCAAAGCCCTGCCGATAGAGTTCGGTATACGCCTTTATCATGTCCTTGCCGAGCCATGCCCCTTCCTCGTCGTAGCGCAGTTTGCTGCAGTTGTCTATCACTCCGTCGAAGTCGTTGTTGATGCTCACGGAGTATTCGTCCTTGTTCAGCAGCGTGCGCATGGAATGGCTGATGTGTATCTTATCGGGGAAGATCACGAAGCGCTTCATCGGACAATACCAGAGAATCTGCGGTTGGTCGCGGAAGCTGTACCATGGGAATATGCCGTTGCTGTAGGCAAGCAGCAGGCGGTCTACGCTCAGGTCTCCGCCTACGGCAAAGAGTCCGTCGTCCTCGGCCAGATGAGGGTCGGGGAAGGTGATGGATTTGTTGAGTTGGAATATCATGATGGTTCTTCGGCCTTCCTTATGCTTATTTGATTGATAACTTGTTGTCTTTGATGTCGATGATGGCATTGCCGCCTTTCTTGAGTCTGCCGAAGAGGATTTCGCGCATGAAGAGAGGTTTCAGCTCGTGGGCAATGACGCGGTCGGTCTCTCGCGCACCGTATTCGCGGGTGAAGCATTTCTTCTGCAGATAAACCAGCGCCTCGTCGGTGGCAGAGGCTGTAACGTTCTTTGCCTTCAGCTTGGCGTAAAGCTCACGGAGCTTCTTGCCGAGAATCATCGAAGCCATGTGTTCGTCCATGTCGTTGAACACTACGATGTTGCTGAGGCGGTTGATGAACTCCGGCTTGAAGGTCTTCTTCACCTGCTTCATCATCGCCTCACCCTTGGATACGCCGCCGCCGAAGCCGATGCCTGCGAGGCGTATTGTGCTCCGGCATTGGAGGTCATGATAAGGATGACGTTGCGGAAGTCCGCCTTCTGTCCGCGGTTGTCGGTGAGCTTGGCGTAGTCCATCACCTGCAGCAGAATGTTGTATATGTCGCTGTGGGCCTTCTCTATCTCGTCGAGCAGGAGCACGCAGTTAGGAGTGTTCCTTATGGCATCGATAAGCTGTCCGCCGTCCTCATATCCCACGTAGCCTGCCGGCGAACCGATGAGCTTTGCCACGGCATGCTTCTCGGTATATTCCGACATGTCGAAGCGCACGAGCTCCACGCCGAGCTCCTTGGCGAGCACGCGTGCCACTTCCGTTTTTCCCACACCAGTAGGACCGACGAACAGGAGCGAGGCCAGCGGCTTGTCTTCCTCGTTCAGACCGGCCTTTGCCATCATCACGGCATCGGTAACCTCATTTACAGCCTTGTCCTGACCGTAAATCCTGTCGAGAATGTTCTGTCTGAGGGATTCAAGATGTTCGTTGTCGTTGTCCTTCAGTGCTTTTGCCTGTATCTTGCATATCTTGACGAGAATCTCGTCGATGTGTGCCTTCGTGACATACTGTCGGCTGCGGTTCATGGGGTGCACCTCGAGCATGGCTCCGGCCTCGTCGATGAGGTCGATGGCCTTGTCGGGCAGATGCCTGTCGGGGATATGCCTGGCGCTCGCCCTTACGGCATATTCCAGGGCTTCCTTGCGGTATACCACGCCGTGGAAGGCCTGCATGCTGTGTTGCAGTCCTGTGACAATCTTTATTGTCTCGTCGATTGAAGGTTCCTTGATGTCAATCATCTGGAATCTTCTTGTTATGCCGCGGTCTTTTGCCATCTTGCGGTTGTATTCATCGTGTGTCGTCGCACCGATGAACCTTATCCTGCCTGATTCCAGATAGGGCTTGAGGATGTTGGATGCGTCAGGACCGCCGTCGCTGCCCCTTCCGGCTCCGATGATGTTGTGTATTTCGTCGAGATAGATGATGGCGTTCTCCTTGGCAGCCCCGTCGAGAATCAGCTTGATTCTCTTCTCGAAGTCGCCGCGGTATTGCGCTCCGGCGAGGAGCTGTCCCATTTCCACTCCGTATATCTTGCAGCCCCTGATTCTCCCGGGCACTTTGTTGTGGTTTATCATGTCGGCAAGTCCGTAGATGATAGCCGTCTTTCCCACGCCGGGGTCACCCACGTGGAGCGGATTGTTCTTCTCCATCCTGCACAGTATCTGTATGGTCCTGTCAAGCTCCATCTCCCTGCCGATGAGCGGCGTGTGGGTCTTTGCCTCTTCGGAGATGTCGGTTACGAGAGACTTCCAGTTCTCCGGGCGTAAGTCCGGTGCGTCCATGAATCCGTCCGGTTCGTAGTCATCCTCGTCAACCCTTGCTCCATAGAGCGTATCGAGGGCCGAAAAGAAAGCTGCCTCCTTGCCGTCCACCTCCTTGCCGAGGATATATGCTGCCATGGAGTCCTGCAACATCAGGATTGCCTCCACGTATTCCTTTGCGTCCACGCATCTGGCGTTGCTCCTCAGTGCAATCTTCAGTGCGTTTTTCATCACGTCGGTAAACTGTAATGAAGGTATCGGAAGCGTGAGCGTGTCGCCCACCTTCTCCTGTGTCTCAAGCCATGATTTGAGTTGAAGTCTTATGGTCTCGTCGTTTGCGTCGCATTGCCAGAGTGAAGCCTTGAAGTCCACCTGCTGCGTGAGTCCGTAGAGCAGATGCTCCGGTGTTATATATTCGTGGTGCATCTGGCTTGCTGTGTTGACAGCCGTCTGCACGGCATTGTTCATGCTTTCTGAGTTCTCCATTTATCCCTTTTGTCGTTTAGAAAATTGTATTATCCTTTATTGTTCAAGCTGAATTTGCCTTTTTCCAAGGCTGAAGTTGTTTTTAGCCGGGACATAATTTGCCTTTTCCAGGGCATGATGCGCCTTTGTCGAGCCTGGATGATGCTTTGTCCACGGCCGTGCCGGCTGTTCTATTCCGGCTGGTAGACGAGTCGGAGCGGGAAGCCCTTTTCCTGTGCCATCATTGTAACCTGTCCCACTTTTGTCCTTGCCATATCGTAGGAGTAGACGCCCACTACGGCCTGTCCGTTGTTGTGGACATCCAGCATAAGCCTTTCAGCCTCTCCCTCATCCTTGTGGAACACCTTGCGCAGAATCATCACCACGAAGTCCATTGTGGTGATTTCATCGTTGAAGATGATAACCTTGTACAGTTTCGGGAAATTGTATCTTGTCCTTTCCTTGATTCTTTCGTTTGTCTGTTGCTGTGGCATATCTGTTTGATTATTATTTTATAGTTGATGAATTGTCGGGCAACGCCTGTCATCGGCAATCCGGTGACAAGGGGAGCCTGGTTAGAATCTGAACATGAATCTGAATCTCACTCCCTGCTTGTGGGCTGTGGGCAGATCGGTGTATGTGAGTCGACGCACATACTGCACGCTGAGAATCTTGAATATGTTGGTCACTCCGATTATAGCCTCCACATACGGCTTGTTGTGGTCCATCACGTTGGCCCCTTCCGGGAAGTGCATCAGGATGTTGTCTCCCTGGTTCTTTTCCAGATAGGGGTTGTTCTTGCTCGTGAGGTCGCCCCATAGGCATTTCACACCGATATACTCCCTCCATTTCAGCTTCTTGAAGAGCGGGATGCGGTTGAATATCTTTCCGTTCATGTTCCACCATATATCGAGGCTGGCATACCTGTCGTTGAGGAATTCCATGTTGTTGATGAGGTTGAACACTCCGTCTGCTGCCAGATACGAGAGGTTTACTGCCGGCATGATGAGCAGCGGGTATGGCACCTTGTTCCATTGTGCTCCGGCACGTGCATCCACGTTCAGGTCGCCCCAGCTGTTCATGAAGAACCTCTTGTAGATTGTAGCCTCGGTGAAATTGTAGTTGTAGTCGCCTCCCAATACTCCCTTCACGCCGAACGTGTGTGTCAGCGCGAATATCGGAGTCTCCCTGTTTATCGCCACTCGCCTTTGCTTCGAGTTGATGAGCTTCTCGCCAGGGGCGTAGCGCAGCTGGAGTGAAGCCTCCGTCGTGCGTATCTTTATTCCGTTCGCATCGGTTGAAGACATCGACAGCGGGATGAAATGCAGATTGCCGCAAGCCTCGTTCTCCTCGGCTTTCAGCTTCAGCGAAGTCTTCAGGCCGCCGTACCATTCGTATTCGAACGCCAGCTGCTGACGGTTGTAGAACATCATCTTGTCCACCTTTGTCCATTTGAATGAGGTAAACACGTTGTCCTTGTCGGTGGTGAGGAACTTGTCTGATGGCGAACATACGTCGTATGATGATGCGAACATCAGCGTGCGCCGCGGGTATTCGTGCGGCAGATATTGCTTCTCGTTGAACGAGTATGTCAGTTCGCCGTTGTAGTAGTTCTTGTGACTGTCCCATCCGTGGGCGTAATATCCCTTGAAGAAGAGGTGGCGGTTCATGTTCGCCGTGGTCTGTCCGCTTATTCGGGTTCTCATTCCGTCCACGAAGTTGCTCGTGATGGCGGTGTTCACCGGTCCGATATCAAACTTGCTGGGCTTCTCCTTGGTGCCTGTCTCAATGAAGTTCTCTATGAATATCTTCAGTCCGAAGAGTACGTATTTGAAGTTCTTGGAGTTTTCCATGTCGCTCAGGAACTGCGGCATACGAGCCTCCGACCTCGTCAGCGGCACAAGCCTGTTCTGCTGCCAGTATGTGTTGCTCCTTATTTTTGCGTCAGGCTCGAACACCTCTATCATTTTCCCCTTGAACATCTTCTTTGGCAACGGCTCGAATGAATATCCGTCCATCCTCGTGTTGCGGATGATTATTCCCTTGGTGAGGAAGTCGAGGAGCGAAAGTTCCGCCACCATGTCGTCTTGCGTAAGTACCCATTCCCCGTCGTCATGCCTGTTGTAGGTCTGCATGATCTGCATATTCTGCACGAAGTTGATGCCCGACTTCAGCGGCAGCTGCATGTGGCACCGCTTTACGTGGAGCGTGGAATCCTTCACAATCCAGAGTTCGCCGCGGAATCCGAAATCCTGCTGGTTGTTCGGCATGAACTGCATGTGGAAGCAGGAGTCGCGGTCCACCTTTACCGTGTCCACGATGTAGAAGCGGTAGAACTGTATGGCATCCTTGCCGATGGGACTCGTGAAGCGCGTCTGCAGAAGTCTTATCTGGTCGTCGTAGATGTCGATGTTGGAGAACACGTCTTTCATCACCGTGCCTATCAATTCGCCCGACTGCAGGAACTGGTTCACTCCCTCCGTCTTCTGTCCCTCAATGATGGTCTTTTCCGTGTGTGGGTCCTTGCGGTAGATATGCTTGCTCAGCGTCTCGTCCACGAGCAGCGGCAGAATCATCTTGTTGTTGTATACGCAGCTCTCCACCTGATTGAGCATCCATTTCGACTTCGTGAATCGCTTGGACTCCAGGTCTTTCGCCGTGATGTCGTTTATCGCCACGGTCATCTTCTGGTATTTGTTGTATTGGTAGAAGTCGTGGTTGGCAATGTCCGTGCGCTTCTTCGCCGCAATCACTCTTCTCATTAGCGCCACGGCGGGGTTCTCCTTGCGCCGGTATTTGCCTTTCTTCGCCTTCACTGTGACGCCCGAAAGGTTTTTTGTGTCGGCTTTCAGCGTGATGCGCATCTGCTGTGGGGTGTTGTCGCTGATGAGAATCCTGAGCGAATGGTAGCCCACGGCGCTGAACGTGACGTACCGGCCGTTGTGCCTTGTGATGGCAAACGTACCGTCCACGTTGCTCACGTAGCTCCTGTCCTGTCCCTTATAGCGTATGGACACGGCAGGCATCGCCAACAGCATCGGATGCCGCACAGCATGGAT
>OQVU01000818.1_pt1 | contig 12148 bp, 5 predicted proteins | sample 1691611 | NCBI WGS metagenome assembly OQVU01 (sample SAMN03418272, study PRJEB22391) | human gut metagenome | biome: human-gut; feature: organic feature; material: feces | host: Homo sapiens | place: Tanzania | collected 2013-01
TAACAAAATCCAGCGGGCGACTTGGATTTATGTAATCTTGCCAAATAGAAATCGCCTGTATATCTGAACCAGAACGCTTGGGCCCCCATATTTTCATACCAGGAAAACGTTCTTGGAACATATCGAAGAATTTTTCTGTTAAGTCGTACCCCTTTCTTCCCCTATCCTTGTATTCCCACAATATGGCACAAAGTGCTTCGTCAGGAAAAGGACGAGAATCAAATTTTTCTTGTACCGCATAAATAGGTCTGAAATTATTGCCAAATTCTGCACATATTTGATGAGCTTTTGACTTTTTTTTAAGCATTTCAACAGGCGTTTCGGGAGAAACATATTTTCTGAACACGCGACAAAGCTGGATTCTCATCCACTGATTAGAAATCTGAGCTAGATTCATAAAAAGAGCTGTCGAACTTGCGGAACGATGTAATATTTCAGAAAAGATTTCTAAAACGGGAGTATATAGCCTGCGAGCATCAGAAAGAATGTCGGGATAATACTCGCCCGTCGAAAGTGTAATGTAGTTTCGCCTTTCCTTAGGTAGATAATCTCTAAATGCCCTCATTCTTTTTCTATTAAACCTCGATCCCTTATATTTAAGCGAGCGGCTCTACTTTAACAAAATGCTTAGCACTAAGTATGGCGGCAGCCAAAGTTACCAAAGCGGCCCCGAAAAGTAAGGCGTGAGCATTTACCAAAACTTCCGAATAGATAAAAACTATGCCCAAGCAAATAACCAAAACGCCGTACCAGCGCACAAAACTGACCTTTTCACCAAAAACCAGCCAACCGATAAGCAAAACCAAAACGTAGCCGAAGCTCAACAAAGGATACAAAAAACTAATCGGTACTTTAGTTAGCAAAGCCAACCAAAGGACCGTAGACAACACATAAACACCTAAGCCGCAAAAAACTCTGGGACTTAAACATAAAGTACAAGCGTTAAATAAGGCTTGCCAAGTGGAAGGGAGCCAACTTTCTTTTATTTGCCCACAAGCCTGACCGATTTTTTGGACACGCCCTTTATTTATGTCTAAATTCATACCGGCTTTAAGTAATATTTGGCCAATTACTCCCAAAGGTATAGTGCAAACGATCAATAGTACAGGTTTATCAAAGTCGATAACCTCAACTTTTTGGCCACCAGACAAAATAAAAACGGCTGCCGCCAACGCCAAAAGAAAAGCCGCTGCCCAGGAGCTGCGACTCAAAAAAGCTTTTTCCGAATAAATAGCCAAAATTCCCAGAGAGATAAGAAAAACCCCCATCCAACGTAACCAGGAGACCTCTTCGCCAAAGCCCAACCAACCCATAAGCAAAACGGCCACATAGCCTATGCTAATCATAGGATAAGCAAAGCTGAGATCTACTTTACTAAGGATAGAAAGCCAGCAAACAGCCGACAATCCGTAAGCAATCATGCCAACAAAGACCATGGGTTGTAAGAAAAGAGCTGCACAATGGAAAATGAGCTTAACACCTTCAAAAAAGTCTCCATGCATGAGAGCTCCAGCCTCATAGCCTAAAAAAGCAACAAGTTGCTTAGCCCACTCGCTATCCATGCCCAATTTAAAAAAATATTGGCCCAGCAGACTCAATACGCTGAAAGCCAAAATTAGCCCCAAAGGCTTACTCCCCTGTTCAGCCCGGGCTCGGGTGTGTTCTTGTCCTGACATCGTTATATTCTACCAAATCGAAGACTCGGCCGGAGGCAGATAAAAGTTAAGCTTATCATCTTGCTCAGCCAATTCTTTAACCTTATTTTTAAGAACAACTCCGCGGCAGCAGCGTCCATTGACGCGCACATGCAAGGGCTGTTCCAAACGTATATGTCTGACTCCGTCGGCTTCAGCCAAAGCCGGTAAAGCCTTGAGCCAGTCTAAATCTATATAGTCTTGCGCAATCTTATCGGCACATTTTACCGAAGTATCATCGCGACAAATTCCGTTGCGAATTCCCTGATTAAAAGCTCGTTCTTGCCCTTCGAAACATAAATTCATATAAAAAATATGCATAGCGGCCAATTCATGAAAAAAATGGGAGCCCATGGAAGGCTCAACAAAGCGATCTCCGTAAGGAAGTTCCACTATAGTCTTAGCTCCCATTACTTGGCTAATTTGTACGGGAATACCCAAATTGGGATCCAGCGAACCCCAACGCCCAGGGCCGATAAGCAAATAGGGGCGTTTTTCTCTAACCAAAGCACTGTTGAAGCGACCGATTCTGGCTGCGGCCACCCGCGCTTCACGTGCACTTAAGTTGGAACCGGATACAAAAATGACGTCGCAAATATCATCTACGGCTCCATGGCCCAAAGAATCGCAAGTACAGACAATATCTTGCTGTCGATAGCCACAAGCATGAATTTCTTCACCGACACTCAAACTGGTCAGAGGACGGAGTTGCAAAATATAAAGGGTGGGCACATTTTGAGTGGCTTCATCAGGCTCGGGATCGCTCTGAACTGCATAGAGAAAGTCACTACGTTTAATAAAAGAAGGCCCCAACTCGACGGCAAATTCAACTTCTACAGGACAGCCGATAGCCACTTTAAAACGCTCCAAAAGTTCTTCCAAACATTGAGCCAGCGGCACCTCGCCATTTTGTAAAATGCTACTGAAAGTAACGGCTCTCGGCCCCCGATATTCCAAAGAATCGCGCCAAGTATTGCTTTCGGGAGAAAAAACGGAACAGATTGGAGCCAAAGTACCGTCCTCTTCGGCTTGACTCAATTTAAGCTTAACCAAGCCGCTGGGGTTTTCTTTGGTAGAAGCATCCAATTCGATAGCATAAAATTCGCGCTGAGAATAATTTAAGTAACGCTCTTGATAATACTGATGAGGCAAAACTTTGGGCCATTTGGGAGAAAAGCGCATACAACTGCCACCATCAGCCACAGTATTGCCCAAGCCCAAAGCCATAGCGGCAATACCGTCGTCTACATGCTGTGGCCCTACGGGATAGTAATTGACCGACATAGCTACACCGGAAAAATTGGGATAGAAATAGCGACCGTAGGTAGAGCCAACTGTTTCTTGCAAAATAACAGCCATTTTTTCTTCGGTTCCCAAATATTGGGCGCTGGCCAAATAAGCTTGAGCTCGCGAGGAAACGGCTGACATATAAACACGTTTAATAGCTTGGCAAATAAGCTCAAAGCGGCGCGGTGAATCTTCATGATTGTCGGGAATCATGTAAGTAGCGTAAATACCAGCGCAAGATTGATTTTGCGAATCTTCCAATAAACTGGAAGAGCGCACCGCCAAGGGACCGTGCAAGAGAGCAAAAGCCGCCCTCAATTCCTCAAGCATTTCCGGAGGCAATTTGGCTTTTAAATAGAGTTCGGTCAATTCTTCGTCGGTATAACCACGCTGCGCTGTGAGGCTAAAATTATTAAGTTCCATAAAGCGGTCGTATACATCAACGCCCAAAACCAAGGTACGCGGAATAGCTATTTTCAACCCCGGCCGCTCCGTAATAAAATCATCTTTAGCCAATAATGAATTTATAAAAGCGATACCGCGCCCCTTACCACCGATAGAGCCCCGACCTACTCGGAAAAAATTGTGACCATAATTGCCGCTGCGGTGTACAGAAAAATCGGCCACCACACCTTGACGCTCTTCGCGGGCCGAATCTTGCAAAATGTGAATAAGATGTTGGCGCATCTCCTCCGAATTGGAGAAATCACCCATTTTCAGACTTTCGACAGTATTGGCCAAATTAAAATAGTTGCGGGCCCGTAGCCAAACGCTAAAATCATTATTGGCCGCGTGATAATAAAAAGAGCGCAAATCAACCGTATGCAGCAAGCGTTCCAGTTCGTAAGTATCGCGAGCTCTGGCAACTTCAGTACGATCGGGCATACGGAAGACAAAATTGCCAAAGCCCAAGCTCTCCTCTAAAAAAAGGTGCAGAGCAGGACGAAAAAACTCCGGCTTTTTATTGGCGAAATGCCAACCTTTGGCGGACGCGTTTTGAGAATTAGACGAATCTGAAGACTGAAATAAAATGGGCAACTTGGGCTTGCGCTCCGAACAATAGGCTGCTAGCTTAAAGCCGGCCTTAGCATCCTGTCGCCCTTTCACTCTGAAACTGACATCACTAATCAAAGCCAAAACGTAACGCTGATACTTATCAAAAAGAGCTTGGGCCGACTCATAATCGGAAGCCAACAAAATTTTGGGGCGGGCCAACATACGCAAAGTGCGCTGAGTAAAATTTACACCTTCGCCGGAAAGGGAGCGGCTCTGTTCAAAAAGTTCATCATAAAGGTGGGGCAAAAAGACAGAATAATCAGCCACCGTGTCTTCCACTGTAATAATAACCTGAACACCAGTCGAAGCAGTATCGCGTTCCGCATTAAGACGATCCTCAATTTGGTTGAACATAGCCGTAATCAAACTTAAATCGCCCGTCCAGAGATACACTCCGGCTAGCCATTTAGGTAAGCGCCCCCAGCCAAAACCGTACAAACAAGCAGGATCCAAAATCAGCAAAATTACGGGAACAGAGGAAGCGCTTTTATGAATACGAGAGAGAAAACCGTTATTAAGCCAAGAAGCGTCGCGCACGGCTATCACTATAAGATCAACACGGTGGCTGGCCAAGATTTCCAGAGCGCGATCCGCTGAACAAGCATGGCTTACACTGGGCACTCCAACCATAAAAAATTCAGAGTAGCGATAAAAGAGACGCTCAGCCAGTTGATTTTCTGTTTCTAAAATAAAAGCATCGTATTCGGAAGAGATAAACAGAACTTCACGCACTCTGTACGAGGCCAACTCGTAAAATTTTCCCAGCGATCTCATTTAACTTGGCTACTCCCTTTTTGCCGAAGTCCGGCCTCTCGACCAATAAGCTGATTTTGCGCTCAGATGATCCCCTGATCGACCATAGCATCGGCCACTTTGACAAAGCCAGCCACATTAGCGCCGCGCACATAATTAACAAAGCCGTCATCACTGCGACCATAACGCACGCAAGCTTCATGTATAGAATACATAATGCGACGTAAACGCTGTTCTATTTCCTCACTGCTCCAACTTTCATGCGAAGCATTTTGCGACATTTCCAAACCGGATGTGGCCACACCGCCGGCATTGACGGCTTTGCTGGGCCCAAAGAGCACTTTATTGCGCAGAAATTCGGAAATAGCTTCCGGCATACAAGGCATATCGGCCGCTTCAGCCACTACGGCCACGCCATTGGCAATTAAGGCTTGCGCATCTTCCAAGAAAATTTCATTTTGTGTGGCAGCTGGGATAGCTACATCACAAGGAATATTCCAGGGAGCGCCTCCTTCTATATACTCAGCGCCATCAAATTCATCGACATATTCTCTTATGCGACCGCGACGCAAATTTTTAAGCTCCATAATCCAATCCAGCTTATCTTCATCAATACCGTCGGGATCGTAAATCATGCCGGAAGAATCCGACATTGTGAGCACTTTAGCTCCCATAGCGATAGCCTTTTTGGCGGTAAACTGAGCCACATTGCCGGAGCCGGAAATAACGACGCGCTTATCTTCTAAAGTTTCGCTGCGACGTTTCAACATATTTTCGATAAAGTAGATAACGCCGAAACCGGTAGCTTCGGGACGCAACATAGAGCCACCCCAGCCCAAACCTTTATTGGTCAGAGCGCCGGAAAACTGGCCGGAGAGCTTTTTATACATGCCGAAGAGATAGCCTATTTCGCGTCCGCTTACGCCCAAACCGCTAGTAGCCACATCTACGGTAGGGCCAAGATGGCGAAAAAGCTCGGCCATAAACGATTGGCAAAAACGCATAACTTCCATATCGGATTTGCCCTTAGGATCGAAATCGGCCCCACCCTTGGCGCCACCTAAAGGCAAACAGGTAAGAGAATTGCGAAAGACCTGTTCAAAGGCCAAAAATTTAATGATACTTAGATCAACGCTGGGGTGGAAACGTAAACCGCCTTGGAAAGGGCCGATAGCTCCGCACATTTCTACGCGATATCCGCGATTGATTTGCACATTGCCCAGATCGTCTACCCAAGGAACGCGAAAGATAATAACCCTTTCAGGTTCGACCAAACGCTCTAAAACTTTCATGCGCCTATAGACAGGATTAGCTTCTACCACAGGCACTACCGAAGAGAAAACTTCTCGTACCGCCTGAAGGAACTCCGGTTCGCCAGGATTGCGTACTGCAACTTGGCCCATAATCAAATCTAGAGTAGTCGTTCGCATACCCATATAATATTAGCTCTCCGTTCACACCGTAAAAAAGCTGATTAATTTGGCGGCTTTCGCCTTTTTCTAGCCGCCTCCCTCTTAACTGCAGCTGCAGCAAAGTAGCAAAGGGAGGCGGCTTGAAACGTCGAATTTTCGCAGGCTTTTTGATATTTTTTTGGAGTGTGCTGTTTCACGTGAGCAATCATGCTGTCGCTTTATATGCTCCCCTTTCGGGACAGACTGTAGAGCTCGAACGCGTACCCGATCCGGTTTTTGCCGGTAAGATGGTAGGCGACGGCGTAGCTATAGATCCAACTTCAGAAGTCTTGCTGGCCCCTTGTCCAGGAGTCGTCAAGCAAATTCACCCTTCCTGTCACGCTCTGACTTTGGAAACTTCCTCCGGTTTAGAAGTACTTATGCACATAGGTTTAGATACGGTAGCTTTAAAGAGCGAAGGTTTTACCCCTAAAGTCAAAGTGGGCGATTCCGTGGAAAAAGGACAGGAACTTATCGCCTTTGATGCGGCTCTTATCGCCGAAAAAGCCCGCAGTCTAATTACTTTGGTCTTAATTACCAATACCGAGGCTGTCAGCAATCTGGAAATCAGCCAAGGTCGCAAAAAAGCCGGTCAAGATTTGCTTATAAAAGCCGCCTTAGCCCAAAAAGAAGAAGACAAAGAGACCACCTCAGGTTTGAGCCTGATGTCCGAGCCTATCGTAGTACCAAATCCTCAAGGATTACACGCCCGCCCGGCTGCTGTCTTGGCCAATCTAGCCAAAAAATTTAAAGCCAATTTGCAAATCGTGCGCGGTGAGCAATTTGCTAATTGCAAAAGCGTCGTCGCCTTAATGAGTTTACAAGTGCTGCACAATGAAGTAGTACGCTTCCGAGCCAGCGGCGAAGAAGCCAAAGAAGCTTTAGAGGCTTTAAGTGAAGCTTTGGCCAGCGGTTTAGGTGAAAAACCGGAAGCAGGAGGCACTTCCGGCGTAGCAGCCCGACCAGATATAAATGTCCAGGCTCAACCGATGATTACGCCCGGCCCCTTAACGCCAGCTTTACCCAATCCACAAAGACCGGACACCGACAATTTGCTGTATGCAGTTTCTGCTTCCCCGGGCTTAGCTGTGGGGCGCATTTATCAAATGCAGCGGGCCGAATACCAGGTGGAAGAGGAAGGCCAAGGCCAGGAACAAGAGTTGCAGAAATTGCGCGAAGCTCTGAAAAAAGGCCAAAACGAGCTGGAATTTTTAGAAATAAGTATGAAGGCCAAAGCCGATCCCAATAAAGCCGGTATCTTCGCTGCCCATCGCGAGCTTTTAGAAGACCCCGATTTACTTGAGCAAGCCGAAGCTAGCATTGCAAAAGGCAAAAGCGCCGCTTACAGTTGGAAACAAGCTTATACCAGCCAATCCGAGCGTTTAGCTCAACTGAGCCATCAACTTATGGCTGCCCGAGCCGTCGACTTAAAAGACGTAGGCGAAAGAGTGTTGCGTTTACTTATGGGTGAAGCGCCCACTATTCACAATTTCCCCGAAAACACCATTCTCATCGCCGAAGATTTAACTCCCTCCGATACGGCCGCTTTAGACCGCTCCAAAGTTGTCGGCTTTGCCACAGTATTGGGAGGCTCCACTTCACACGTTGCCATCTTGGCTCGCTCGTTGGATCTGCCAGCTTTAGCCGGTATTTCTGCCCGAGCGCTGACTATTCCCAACGGTACCAAAGCTATTTTAAGCGGCACTAAAGGCACTTTAGAGCTCAATCCCAACGATGGGCACTATCAAGACGCCAAAGAAAAACTCAAAATCCGCCAAGAGCGCCGTCGTCTACTGCTGGAAAAAGCCAAAGACCTTGCCCAAACTACCGACGGTCGCCTAATTAAAGTGGCTGCCAATGTCGGTTCGATTGCCGACACCGAGCAAGCAGTCACTTTAGGGGCAGACGGCGTAGGGTTATTGCGCAGCGAGTTCCTTTTCTTAGCTCGCACCACGCCCCCTACCGAAGACGAGCAAGCCGATATTTACGGCCAAATTGCCCGCACTTTGGGGCCCAAGGCCACACTGATTATCCGCACTCTCGATGTAGGTGGCGACAAGCCTTTGCCCTATTTACCTATTCCGCAAGAGGCCAACCCCTTCTTGGGCGAGCGCGGTTTGCGTATTTCTTTGCTACGCCCCGATTTGTTACGTACTCAGTTTAGAGCCATTCTGAGAGCGGCAGGCTTTGCCAAATTGAAAATTATGCTACCTATGGTGACAACTATCGGCGAATATCGTCAAGCCAAAGCTATTTTTACCGAAGAGTGTAAAAATTTAGGCGTTAAAGTGCCTTTAGGAATTATGGTCGAGGTGCCTGCCGCCGCCTTAATGGCTGAAACTTTAGCTCAAGAAGTAGAATTTTTCTCCATTGGCACCAATGATTTAACCCAATATACCACAGCTATCGACCGAGGCCATCCTCAGTTGGCCGGTTTGGTAGACAGCCTCCATCCTTCGATCTTGCGCTTGATTAAGTTAACAGTCGACGGAGCTCATAAGCACAAACGCAAAGTAGGTGTATGCGGAGGTATTGGCGGCGACTTACAAGCCACAGCTATTTTGGTGGGCTTGGGAGTGGACGAACTAAGCGTAGCGGCCCCGGCCATTCCTGCCGTAAAAGACAGAATCCGCCAAGTAAGCCTGGAAGAATGCCGTCAGTTGGCCGATCAGGCTTTAGCTTGCGAAAGCTCCGAAGCGGTGCGCAAATTACAGGAGGATATTGAGCGGTGAACTTTTTCAAAAAAGCTTTCGGCATTCTGCAGCAAATAGGCAAAGCCCTAATGTTGCCGGTAGCCGTCCTGCCTGTGGCAGGTATTTTGTTGGGCGTGGGCGCTTCCAAATACGGCTGGATGCCTGCTAATTTAGACGCTGTCCTCAAGAGCGGCGTCAATATATTTACCCAAGGTTGGCCTACTATTATGGCCTTGGGCGTAGCTATTTTGAAAATTATGGGCGACTCAGGTCAAGTAATTTTCAGCAACTTGCCCTTAATTTTTGCTATCGGCGTAGCCTTAGGTTTAACTAAAAATGATGGTGTTTCCGCCTTAGCGGCCGTAGTCGGCTATATGGTCATGAATGCTACTATGGGAGTTATGGCCACTATCCGAGGATTGGATATACTAAAATATTGTCCGGATTGTGGCGGTTTGCTAAGTGCCCAATCGACTCTTTCCACTACAACGATAATGGGTATAAAAAGTGTCGACACCGGCGTTTTCGGCGGCATCGTTATAGGTATCATTACAGCCTATCTGTTTAATAAATACTATCGTATTTCGCTGCCACCCTACTTAGGCTTCTTTGCCGGTAAGCGCTTCGTGCCTATTGTGACAGCCTTTGCCGCTATCCTGACCGGTATTGTGCTCAGCTTTGTCTGGCCGCCTATCGGTGCTCTCATTACCTTAGCCGGCAACTGGGCCGCCAACGAAAACCCTTCCCTGGCTGCCACCGTATACGGCGTAGTAGAAAGAGCTTTATTGCCTTTCGGCTTGCACCATGCTTGGAATGCTCCCTTCTTCTTCCAAATGGGCAGCTTTACCACTCCCGACGGCAGCATTGTACAAGGCGATATTACCCGCTTCTTTAACGGCGATCCCACAGCCGGAATTTTAGGCGGCGGCTTCCTCTTTAAGATGTGGGGCTTACCAGCAGCGGCCATTGCTATTTGGCACAGCGCCAAGCCGGAAAACAGAGTCCAGGTAGGCGGAATAATGATGTCGGCGGCTCTCACTTCCTTCCTGACCGGTATCACTGAGCCTATCGAATTTTCCTTCCTTTTCGTAGCTCCGGCCCTTTACGCTATTCATGCTATTTTGGTAGGCAGCGCCTTCTACGTAATGAACTTAGTGGGAGCTCATATGGGCTTCACTTTTTCCCAAGGTTGTATCGACTATTTACTCTATTTCCACAACGATACCAATCCCAGCTGCGTACTCTGGCTCGGCCCGATTTACGCAGTGATTTACTACGTAGTTTTCCGCAAAGCTATCGAAATATTCGATTTCAAAACTCCCGGCCGCGAAGAAGCTATGGCCGGTAGCGAAGCCGGAGGCAGCGGCAGTGAATTGGCCGGTAAAGTACTCCAAGCTTTGGGCGGCCGAACCAACTTAGTCAGCTTGGACGCTTGCATTACTCGTTTGCGCGTCGGCTTAAAAGATATTGCCAAAGCCAGTCCCGACACTCTCAAAGCTTTAGGCGCTGCCGGAGTAGTTACTGTAGGCAATAACTTACAAGCTATTTTCGGAACCCTTTCCGAAAATCTCAAATCCGACATTGAAGAATATATTAACGCTCACGGCGACGCCGCTCCCTTGCCCACCGCCACACCGGTCAGCTCTACCACAAGCGAGCCCGTGTCAGTCAACGCAGCCACACGCCATAAAGCAACTGAATTTGCCTCTTTGGTTGGCGGTATCGGCAACTTGGAAAATATTCATTTGGCTTCCTTGACTCGCGTAGTTTTCCAAGTGAAAGACGCTGCCCAAGTTAAAGCCGAAGAATTAGGAGCCCAAGGCTTTAACCTTATGGCTTTAGGGAAAGGCAAATTCCATTTGGTCTGCGCTTTAGATGAAGCCGCCGCCTTCAATCAGGCTTTGCTTGACCTAAAACAGTAAAGTCGCTTCTCACAAACGGCCGCTTTAGCCTCGGCGTCTCCAATATGCCCCAAGACTAAAGCGGCCTTATATAAAGAAAGCCCCTGCCTTCAGGCACGGGGCACGGGAAGTATGTCAAAAAGTAGGCGTAGGTGCGACGTCTGGCTGCGCTTCCCGGGAGGAGCCGTCCGGCGCGGCGGACATAGGCTCAGCAGTTACATGTATGCTTGGTGGAGCGGCATTATCGTCACCCGAGCTGCTGCCGGGCACAAATCTTTCAATTTTACGCACTAATTTGTCAATTTGCTCAGATTGCAGGCGATATTTATGAGCGGCCTCTTTGAGAGCTTGCTGAGTGGCCGGTTCTTGGGTCATGTAATGTAAATCTTCGGCAATCTGAGCAAAATTTTTAAGTTTACGCGAAGCTTTGTGCAAACGTTCCAGCAGCTCGGGCGAACATTTGGCGGTCATTTTTGTTTCGACATTATCGGTTAAAGCTTTAAAGCGTTCGGTTTCGCTCACCGCCAAAGCACTCATTTGCCCCAGCTTAACTTCATAGCCGGAAGCGATATCAGCCAGATTGGCCGTCTGTTCTTTTAAAGCTGTCGAAGTTTTTTGCAAATTTTCTCCGGCTTGGCTGAGCTGAGTATCTAAACGATCAAGTTGCATGGCGATAGCTTTTTCTTCTTCGTCAAGCTTGGAATATATTTGTTTCAGTTGGCGGTGAGAATCTTTGCTGGCAATGCGCAATTCATTGCTATAAAAGCGCAAGTTAGAAGCCGTATCCAAAATGCTGCGAGAAAATCCCTCAGCAGTCATTAAAGTGCGCACAGCCAAAGTCTGTTTATTTAGATCTTTAAAAGGAGAACCTAATAAAGCCGACTCGTAAGAAGCCGAAGAAGCAAGCGGAGTACGCAAGCGCACACAAGAGCCGCTGTGTAAAAACTTATCGGAGATTCCGGGAGTAATTTCCAACCACAATAAAGTACTGGAAACTTCCAAAACGCTAGCCGAACTGTCTTCGGGAATGGAAGTGGAAAAATCGGTAGCAATAGTGACGGCGATGTTGGCATCTCGGCCAAAGCGCTCTTTGTCTTCTTCAGTGCAAAAATCTATATTTTTAACGTAACCAATATCTACACCGGCCATTTTGACATCGTAATTTTCTTCCAGACCGGGAGTCTCCTTAAAAATCAACCTATATTGATTGGCAAAGATACGACTGTCCCGCGTTTCGCTGCTGGGAGCGAAAATAAACAAAAGAACAACCATCAGAACCAACACAAAGTATTGGTTTACTAGTAGAAAAATTG
>OQVU01000823.1_pt1 | contig 12129 bp, 8 predicted proteins | sample 1691611 | NCBI WGS metagenome assembly OQVU01 (sample SAMN03418272, study PRJEB22391) | human gut metagenome | biome: human-gut; feature: organic feature; material: feces | host: Homo sapiens | place: Tanzania | collected 2013-01
TGTTAAGCTGCCCCATCATGATGCTCAGCTCACGGCGTGCGAGAGCCAGCTTGTCGTTGATGATCTGACGGAACTCCTCGAGCTCCTCGTCAGAATAGCGTGTTTTTTCTGCCATAGACTTGTTTTTGTTAGATTAAAGAATAAGTTTCGCATGCTTTCTGAGGCATACGAAACTTATATCTGAGTTAGTAAGATTTTAGTTCTTCTCTACAGTAATGTTGAGTGTGAAGCCGTCGAACTCTACCGGAGCGCCATCGTTGGCAGCTACGACGATATCGTCGGCAAGCACCTGACCCTTGATGTAGTCTGCGAAGGCAGCCACAGCAGCGTCAGTCTCTTCGTTAGGAGCGAGTGTCACGCGGATGCGGTCCGTAATCTCCAGTCCACTATCCTTACGGATGTTCTGGATGCGGTTGATAAGCTCGCGTGCCATACCCTCCTTCTTGAGTTCGGGAGTGAGCTCCACCTCAAGCGCAACAGTAAGATTGCCATCGTTGGAAACGAGCCATCCGGGGATATCCTCAGAGATAATCTCCACGTCGGTCACGTCTACGAGAGCCTCCTGACCTTCCACATTGAGTGTGATGCTTCCTGCCTTCTCGAAGGCGGCAATCTGATCCTGATCAAGGGCAGACATCTGAGCGGCAACGCCCTTCATAAGCTTGCCGAACTTCTTACCCATAACTCTAAAGTTACACTTTACCTTCTTGACGAGAATGCCCTGACCCTCAATGAAGTTCACCTCCTTGACATTCACCTCGTTGCGGAGCAAATCGGCTACAGCCTCAATGTGTGCCTTCTGTGTAGCGTCCACGGCAGGAATCATAATCTGCTGCAGCGGCTGACGCACCTTGATATTCACCTTACGACGCAGGGCGAGCACCATAGACGTAATCTTCTGTGCGATAGCCATACGCTCCTCGAGGTCGTGGTCGATGGCTGAAGCGTCAGCCACGGGATACTTGTCGAGATGTACGCTCTCAAGCTCGCCGCCAAGGTCGTGATAGAGCTCGTCAGCATAGAACGGAGCGAACGGAGCGAGAAGCTTTGCCACGGTCATGAGGCAGGTATAGAGAGTCTGGTAAGCGCTAAGCTTGTCCTCACTCATCTCCTTACCCCAGAAACGCTTACGGTTGAGACGTACGTACCAGTTAGAGAGGTCGTCATTTACGAAAGCGTCGATAAGGCGGCCTGCACGTGTGGGGTCGTAAGACGAAAGCTCACGGTCTACACCAATCACGAGGGTATTGAGTGAAGAGAGAATCCATCTGTCGATCTCCGGGCGCTTAGCCAGCTCCACCTGCGGAGTCTTTGCGTCAAAGCCGTCCACATTAGCGTAGAGGGCGAAGAAGCTGTATGTATTATAGAGCGTACCGAAGAACTTGCGACGTGTCTCGTCCACACCATTCGGGTCGAACTTGAGGTTGTCCCACGGCTCGCTATTGGTCATCATATAGAAGCGTACGGGGTCGGCTCCGTACTTGTCTATCATCTCGAAAGGATTGGTGACGTTGCCCACGTGCTTACTCATCTTGTTGCCCTTAGCGTCGAGCACAAGTCCGGTAGAGATAACGTTCTTGAATGCTACGCTATCGAACACCATAGTGGCGATGGCATGGAGTGTGAAGAACCATCCACGTGTCTGGTCGACACCCTCGTTGATGAAGTCGGCGGGATAGAACTTAGGCGGGATGGCTGTTCCCTCGTATGTGCTGTGGATAAGCGCCTGACGGTCTTCCTCTGTGCCGCGTGCCATCTCTCCCTCGAACGGATAGTGGAGTTGGGCGTAAGGCATCGAACCTGAATCGAACCATACGTCTATCAGGTCGGTCTCACGATACATAGGCTTGCCTTCGTCGTTCACGAGGACGATATTGTCCACGTAAGGACGATGGAGGTCCACCTTGTCATAGTTCGCCTGGCTGTAGTCGCCCGGTACGAAGCCCTTGTCCTTGAGCGGGTTGCTTGTCATTACGCCTGCAGCCACGGCCTTCTCTATTTCTGCATAGAGTTCCTCAAGGCTACCGATGCACTTCTCGCCACGGTCTGCGTCACGCCAGATAGGAAGCGGAGTGCCCCAGAAGCGAGAGCGTGAGAGGTTCCAGTCGTTGAGGTTCTCCAGCCAGTTGCCGAAGCGTCCTGTACCTGTGCTCTCAGGCTGCCAGTTGATGGTCTTGTTGAGTTCCACCATGCGCTCCTTAGAAGCTGTGTCCTTGATAAACCAGCTGTCGAGCGGATAGTAGAGAATCGGTTTGTCTGTACGCCAGCAATGAGGATAGTTGTGTACGTGCTTCTCGCTCTTGAATGCCTTGCCCTCCTGCTTCAGCTCGTAGCAAAGCACGATGTTGAGGTCTTCAGCCTTGTCTGAAGCAGCCTTGTCCCAAACGCCGTCCACGTTAAACTTCGGGTCGTATGCGTTCTTTACGTAGTCGCCGGCATGATGGCCGTATGCTTCCTTGTCCACGCAAGCTGCCACGAAGTTGTTGTCGAGATCATCTATAGAGTAGAACTTACCCTGGAGGTCAACCATAGGACGTGTCTCGCCCTTCTTATTAATAAGGTAAAGAGCAGGGATGTTGGCGTCCTTTGCCACCTTGGCGTCATCAGCACCAAAGGTAGGAGCGATGTGTACGATACCCGTACCGTCGTCCGTAGTTACGTAGTCGCCGAGGATTACGCGGAATGCCTCTTCCTCCATTTCCACAAACTTGTCGCGACCGTCCTCAGAAGTAAACACCTTCTCAGGATGAGCTGCTGCATATTCTGTTACGAAAGCGGGAGCAAAGTCGTCCAGCTTCTCGCAAGGCTTCACCCACGGCATGAGCTGCTCGTAGTGCAGACCTTCGAGTTCCGTACCCTTCATGCGGTCTATCACGCGCCACGGGCATACCTTCTTGTCCTTGTCGAACGGCAGGAGGTCGCCCTCCTTGCATTCCTGGTCAGCCTTGAGGTAAGAACCCACGAGAGGCTCAGCCATAACGAGCGTCATCGGCTCGCCGTTGTAGAGGTTGTATGTCTCGATGGCCACGTAGTCAATCTTCGGGCCAACGCAGAGTGCAACGTTAGAAGGCAGGGTCCACGGAGTTGTGGTCCATGCGATGAAGTAAGGCTTGCCCCACTTTGTCCATTCTGCCTTAGGATCCTTGATGAGGAACTGGGCTGTGGTGGTGAGGTCCTTCACGTCACGATAACAACCAGGCTGATTGAGCTCGTGCGAGCTAAGACCCGTACCTGCACCCGGCGAATACGGCTGGATGGTATAGCCCTTATAGAGCAGACCCTTGTTGTAGAGCTGCTTGAGGAGCCACCAAAGAGTCTCGATATACTTGTTGTCGTATGTGATATAGGGATGGTCGAGGTCAACGAAGTAGCCCATGCGCTCTGTCAGCTCGCGCCACTCAGCCGTGAACTTCATGACGTTCTCACGGCAACGATGATTGTATTCCTCAGTAGAGATATACTTCTCTGAAGCCTTGTTGTCGATGTCCTTCTTGGTAATTCCAAGCTCCTTCTCCACACCAAGCTCCACGGGAAGTCCGTGGGTGTCCCATCCTGCCTTGCGGTGAACCTGGAAACCCTTCATGGTCTTGTATCGGTTGAAAGTATCCTTAATGGAACGAGCCAGCACGTGGTGAATGCCGGGATGACCATTAGCAGATGGAGGTCCCTCAAAGAAGATAAACTGAGGGCAACCTTCACGCTCATCAATAGACTTGTGGAAGATGTCGTTCTTCTCCCACATTGATAGCACGTCGTTGTTGGTCTTAGTAAGATCAAGACCCTTATGCTCTACAAATTTGCTTGACATTGTATGTTTAAAATTAGAATTTCAATTAATAGCGTTACGTCCTCCGAAAACAAAAACCAGCGTTTCTGCTTCGGTGTACGTCCACATTGGCTGCAAAGGTAAAAAAAATCTATCTTTCTGCCAAATTTATGCAATTTCTTTTATTATAAGGACATTAAGACTAAATATACCGACAGACAGATATGTTAAGATTTAAAAAATCAAAGGGCGTAAACTTGCTCCATTCAAATAAAAAACGTATCTTTGCAAAGATTTTCGGTATATTCGAAAACAAGAATTTAGAATTTCACGCCGTTAGAAAATTTTAGGTAAACAAAATGAGACAACTTAAGATTCAAAAGAGCATTACAAATCGTTCTAGTGAAGCATTGGACAAGTACCTTGTTGAGATAGGACGTGCTCCCCTGATTTCCATCGACGAAGAGATAGAGTTGGCACAGAAAATCAAGAAGGGCGGTCCGGAAGGAGAACGCGCCAAAGACAAACTCGTAACCGCTAACCTCCGCTTCGTCGTTTCTGTAGCTAAGCAATACCAGCACCAAGGACTTTCCCTTACCGACCTTATTGATGAGGGCAACATCGGACTGATAAAGGCCGCTCAGAAGTTTGACGAAACCCGTGGATTCAAATTCATCTCGTACGCTGTATGGTGGATTCGTCAGAGCATTCTTCAGGCCATCGCCGAGCAGAGCCGTATTGTGAGACTGCCACTCAATCAGGTTGGATCGCTTAACAAAATCAATCACGAAATCAACAAGTTCGAGCAAGAGAACCAGCGCACCCCGTCTGTTTCGGAGCTTTCGGACGCTACGAAGATTGAGGAGGAGAAAATCGGACAGAGCCTTATGGCAGACGGTCATCATGTCAGCATCGACGCTCCTTTCCAGGACGGCGAGGACAACTGTATGCTTGACGTTATGCCGAGTGGTGACGACAGCCGTACTGACCGCCACGTCGACCATGAGTCGATGGCGCTTGAACTCAACTCCGTGCTCAACAAGGTGCTGAAGGACCGCGAGATAACAATCATCCGTGAATGCTTCGGCATAGGATGTCATGAGAAGGGTCTGGAGGAAATCGGCGACCAGCTCGGACTTACACGTGAGCGTGTACGCCAGATCAGAGAGAAGAGCATTGCCAAGCTGCGCGACAGCGGCAACGCCAAGATTCTGATGAAATACTTAGGATAAAATTAAATTTTAATTGTTGTGTAAGCGGCAAAGGTGTTAGCTTCCGAACCCATTGTCACTTACGGTATAAGCGCTGTAGGTCACAAAGACTTACAGCGCTTTTTTAGTTTCATTTCTTACCATCCATTCCGTCTAGCATAATCGCCACAACGTAGTCTTCTATGCCGTTGCGAGAGAGGATGTCGCGGTCGTTTGCCATTTCGGTTTCCAGGGAAGGCGCTTCTCCTGCGGGGAATGCCGCCAAGTACCTGCCCATTCTTTCCTTTGCCTCCTTCACGTCGCCGACGATCCATTTCACGTAACCCGAATTCAGCAGGTCTGTCGGCAGGATGCGGTCTTCTCCGGCAAGTGCCAAGAGTTTTTCGTATAGAGAGTCTGCCTCCTTCGGCTTACAGTCAGCCAGATACCCCCATGCCATAGCTCGCATTACGTTAAGGTCGGAGTCATGCTCATAATACAGTTTATATAACGTAGCCATTCCATCCTTCACGTCCCCACCATTAACAAGCGCCAGTCCCAGATGGAGTTGATGACTGATGTTCTGCCCGTCCATAACGGTCAGCCTTGCATACTGCTTGGCAGCCTCGGCATAACGTCTGAGAAGGAAGAGCGAGTCTGCCATTCCCTTTATGGCAGCAGCGTCTTCCCCACCCTTCTCAAGGATGGAAGAGAAGATGACACGCGCCTTCTCTATGTCACCAAGACGAAGGTATGAATGTGCAAGGAGTTTCTGCTCGTCGAGGGAAAGAGCGGCTGCGTCCCTGCATTCGCCTAACATATACGCCACAAGATCCGGACGCTTGCGCTTGAAAAGGAAACGTGAAAGCTGTGCTGTCTCGTCACCCTTCATGCCACGGAAGAAAATGTTGGCGAAGAAGAATCCACGGAAAGCGCCTCCAGCCTTCGCCTCGAAAGGATTGGCGAAGATGCGGTTGGGATAAAGTTCGAAGAAACGATAGAGGTCCTGCAGATACATACGACGGACGTACATCGCCGACCCGCGGTCCACATTGCTCATCTCTGGCATGGCTGTCACAGGCCCGTCGTTGCTCGCAAGCATCTCAAGGATGTTCGGCGGCAACTTCTCCACCACGGCTGACAACGAGAGGAAGAACGAATACTTGTCCGAATCGCAGAAAGGTCCGTTCATCAACATTCCCTTTATACCGGGATATTTGCCGAGCATGGAAGCCCCGGAAATGTCTGGATGATTCACCGTGAACGGCATAAACCAATTGCTTATCTGGCTGAAAAATCCGAAGCGCTTCATCTTTGAGAAGCCTCCGAAATATACGTCGCTACCCTTCTTCTGCATGTCCATAATCCTGGACATCTTGTCCTCTATTTCCTTTATAGATCGGTCGCGATCCTCCGAATTGAGGATGTCGTCTATGGTAGCATCGTCCTTCTCCACTATTCCGTTCTTAGTGATGTCCAACCGGCTCTCCTTGCTGAGCGTAGGAAGAATGTCGCGTTGTATCTCGTTGCTGTCCGTCCTGGCACTTGCCGAATAGCACAGCTGTATCTGCGTCTCCAGCAGTTCCTTACGTCTGTCGGCGTCCTCCATCATTCCGGTTATGGCGTTCTCCACCTCGCCGAACAACTTCTCCGAGCGCATGTCTGGCACGGTCAGCACCATTCCCACAAGCGCACGCTGGCGAAGCTGCTGCGAAGGATTGTTCATATACACGTCATGAAGGAGCATCCATTTGTTCACGTCATACACCTGCATCAGGGAGAGCGTCACTCCGCTTACTATCAGCATGCCGTCGTTCTGGTCCACCGTTGGCGACGCCAACAGCTCGGCATATTCCGTGCGCATCTTGCTCGTCCATTGCCACGACACGAGGATGTGTCCGAAGAGAGCGTCCATATAGCGTTGGTGCTTGGCGTAGATGCCGGCAATGGCAGCCTCCTGACTGTCTCCTGAGAAAAGCGTCTGCATGGCAAGGTCCTGCACGAAGCCTTCCAACGACGCCTTTACCGACGCCACATCGCCCTCGCCCACGGTCTTCTCTGCCGCCTTGCGGCAATACGTCAGCACAGGATATTTACGAATGATTGACGAGAGACGCACATTATTATATAGTCTGTACGTACGCTTCAGCAGGGAGGCATACAGCTTTCCTCCGCTCGGATCACGTTGTCCCTGCGAGAGACTGTCAGCCATGCGGTCATAGTCGTCACGCACGTCGTGCAGTTCGTCCAGAAACTCCGTTATGCCAAGATCCGCCATACGCGCTTCCAGCATGCTCAAAGCCTTACCCACACGTTGGTGGACAAGGATGGTCTGTTCTATTGTGGGCTTCATAAGAGAGGTCAGTCTTTTTTGTTGGCAGCCTCGATGTCCGAGCTGCGAGGTTTTGTAATGCGATTGAATTTTATGGCGGGAATCTTCTTCACGGTCTTAGCGTCAATCTTATAATACTTCTCCATAATATCCTGATAATGAGCCAGTCCGAAACGGTTGAGCGAGTCGCATGCGGCGTTGTAAGCCTTCTCCAGCTCCTTCACCTGTCCCTGTCTGCGCTTGTCCTTCATGACGTCGCCACGAAAGACAATCACGCCCATCCTCAGGTCGTCCTTACGCGTATCGAAGAGCACGGGAGCCGACATCGTACGTGCCACCGTAGCCAAAGGTTCGGTCAGCCACATGGCGTCCATCTCGTTATTGCGCAACATATCCAGGCGGACGAAAACGTCGTTCACCTGCACTCTGAACACTATGGACGAAAGCTTCTGATTCTTTAGCGCCAAGTCCGTCAGACGGTCCGTCACCGAATAACGAGTCATCGCCACCATCTTGTCGCCCAACTGGTCGATGCGCTTCAGACGCGCCTTAGGATTGGAGAGGAGCTGCCAATAGGCATTCGTCGATGTCAGATAGCTGACCTCCGTACCCTCACGCCTTATACGTTCTGTACGCACAAGATCGCTCACCATTCCCTCCACGCTACGTCCCGTGAAAGCCGTGTCACAATCCATCTGGGCATGGAAGAAGCGCGGACGGAAGTCCAGCCGTGCCGTATCATACATCTCGCGTTCCTTCGCCACAAGCAATGGCATACAGTCAAGTGTAGGCAATACAGCCACGTGTAGCGCACGCAGGTCTTCCTGATGCAGCCTGTCGCGTTCCGCCTTCGTTATTCGTTTCTGCTCTTCATAAGACTTTCCGCATCCCACGAGAAGGCAAAGAGCAAGCATATATAATATGGATTTTTTCATAAAGCAAAAGTAACAATAAATTTTGTAACTACGAAAAATATCCTTACTTTTGTACATATGGCAAAAACAAGAACAGCATACGTATGCAGCAACTGCGGACAGGAGTCAGCCAAATGGATAGGCAAATGTCCGAGTTGCGGCCAATGGAACACATTCAAGGAGATAAACTTAGGCTCCGCTTCGTCCGCGAAATCCTCGTCCGGACTCTTCACGCACACATCATCGTCAGCAGCCTCTCACAACCGTCCCATAAAGCTGAGCGAAATACCGGCGCAGGACGACAACCGCATCGACATGCACGATGCCGAGCTCAACCGTGTGTTAGGAGGAGGCCTGGTCGAGGGCAGCATCGTGCTGCTCGGAGGCGAACCGGGCATCGGAAAGAGCACTCTCACCCTGCAGACCGTCCTCAACATTCCCGACAAGCGCATTCTCTACGTCAGCGGAGAGGAAAGCTCGCATCAGCTCAAGATGAGAGCCGAGCGTCTGCTGCGCGGCAGGGCTCACGATGCGACGTCCGATCCTGACAATGTCAACATCCTTTGCGAGACCTCCCTTCAGAAAATATTGGAGAGCGCACGCGAAGTGGCACCCGAACTCCTGGTCATCGACTCCATCCAGACTCTCTCCACCGAGGACGTGGAGAGCAGCCCCGGCAGCATCTCGCAGGTAAGGGAGTGCGCCGCCACCCTGCTCCGTTACGCCAAGACCACCGGCACACCCGTCATCCTTATCGGACACATCAATAAGGAGGGTACGCTCGCCGGACCCAAGATCCTTGAGCACATCGTCGACACGGTCATACAGTTCGAGGGCGACCAGCATTACATGTATCGCATCCTCCGGTCCATAAAGAACCGCTTCGGCAGCACATCCGAACTGGGCATCTACGAGATGCAGCAGACCGGACTCCGTCAGGTCACCAATCCTTCCGAACTGCTCCTCTCGCAAGACCACGAAGGACTCTCCGGCATAGCCATCAGCTCCGCCATCGAAGGCGTGCGTCCCTTCCTCGTGGAGACGCAGGCCCTTGTGTCAACAGCAGCTTACGGCACGCCGCAACGAGCAGCCACCGGATTCGACCAGCGACGCCTCAACATGCTCCTTGCCGTACTCGAGAAGCGCGTAGGATTTAAGCTCATCCAGAAAGACGTCTTCATCAATATTGCAGGAGGACTGAAGGTCACCGACCTCGCCATGGACCTAAGCGTCATAGCCGCCGTACTCTCCAGCAACGTCGACACAGCCATTGAGCCGGGATGGTGCATGGCAGGCGAAGTGGGACTGAGCGGCGAGGTCAGACCCGTCAACCGCATAGAGCAAAGAATAGCCGAAGCCGAGAAGTTGGGATTCACGGACATCATCCTCCCGGCTTACAACGTCACAAGCATAAATCCAAAGAAATACGACATCCGCATACACCCCGTAAAGAAAGTGGAAGAAGCGCTCAGAGTGTTGTTCGGATAATTCCTAAATCATCTCTTGTCCGCGCCCCACATCATCTTCTCCCGCAACGACGCGAAGTAGCGTCTGTGGTTGGGCTTTACGATGCGCGTGATAAACGGCGCCTTCGATATGGTCACAGTCGAACCCTCGTGCATCGTATAGCTCCTGCCGTCCACAGCCACCAGATAATTGTGTGACCGGCTCTCCACCTCCAGCCTCACCACCGAGCTGTCGCTTATCACTATCGGCCTGATATTTAGGCTATGCGGGGCCACAGGCGTCAGACACAGCGTGCGCGTCTGCGGCACGATGATCGGTCCGCCGTTGGAAAGCGAGTAAGCCGTCGAACCCGTCGGCGTCGTCACAATAAGGCCGTCAGCCTGATAGTTGACGAGGAAGCTGCCGTCCACATGCGTGCGGATGCTTATCATCGAAGCCACGTCACGCTTCAGCACGGCAATGTCGTTAAGTGCGTAATGACAACCCTCGAAGTCGCCGCCCTCCGTCGTAATCCGGATGGCAGTATGCTCCTCAATGTTATAGTTGCCTTTAAGCACGGCGTCCAGCGCCTCCTCCACCTCGTCAGGCAGCACGTCAGCCAGAAAGCCCAGACGTCCCATATTGATGCCCACAAGCGGAATCTGCTTCTCCCCCACTCTCACGGCCGACTGCAGGAAAGTGCCGTCACCACCCATCGACAAGACATAGTCAGCCTCAAAGTCGTCACCCTCAAACGTAGCGTATTTCCCCAAGTCAAGGTCATGGTTCTCCTGAAGGAAATCATAAAACGAACGGTCGAACTCCACCTGGCATCCCTGCTTCTCAAGGAAAGCCAGAACGCGGAATATGGAATGCGACTTGCGGGGTTGGAAGGAATTGCCGAAAACGGCAAACCGAAGATTCTGTCTTGTCATATAAATATATTAGATGTAAAAAGTATCGTGATAATAAAACACGGCTGCAAATGTAATCATTTTTTTTCAAAAACTAAAAATATTCATCCGCTGCGTACCATCTCTATCCTTCCTCCGCTGCGTACCACGGAGTGATAGCCGATGCAAGCTATTTTTATTTATTGTTTTTTTATTTACTCAAGTTTAGGATTTAGACTTTGAGAGTAAGCGTATCCGCGATGCCGCCTTGTCCATAATCATTCACTCCTTTATTACTTGAATAAAATCTCAATGATATGATTGCAGCAAAACAATACGAGAGTGTATGGAACACGTTCTTGAAAGAGGAACCTTCGAGATACCCTATTTCAATACCGGCAAGAAGGCTTGCGTAATGCCCCACAAAACCATATCCGCTATATACCAGCATCGCGGATACACTTACAAATAGAGGGTGTCAAAAGTAAGAAGACACAGCCTGATATAGTCTTTACGAGTTTTAGCTTGCCGCCTGACACTATATTTGCATTTCTAACGCTCAATACTACTCATTCAGCGCACTTAGAAATCTCTGATTCGAAATTTGCAAGTTTTGAGCGTGCAGTGATAGAATATTGAAACACAGCTAATTATGCGATCAAGAAAAGAAATGTGCAATGAATAGCGGAGCTAAACAAGCACTATAGGGTTGCTATAGAGCCACTTTACCACTCCAATACAGCCTCTTTTGTCATACAGAAAAGCCTCTTTTACCTTCCAACAGTGGCTGTATTGGAGTGGGAAAGAGGCTTTTCTTATGTATTATAGGGGCAACAGCAAAGCAAAACCCCACAAAAACAGCAAGACAAATCTCTAAAACCGATTTTTATTTTGTAGCATGTTTTGTAGGATATTTGCATACCAAAGCACACTGTGCCAACAAAATAATAATGTGTATTTGGAGTTTTGACTCACTCATTTTTTGCATTATCAGATACTTACATATTCTTATATATGCATTTCTAATACTCAAAACACTAAAAAAACGGTAAAGAATGGATAAGATTGATTTTAAAAACGTATCTTTGCAGATAGTACATAACAATCCGAAACATGAAAATCAGCGTCATCATACCCGTTTACCGCGTGGAGCACACTCTCCGCAGATGTGTGGACAGCATCCTCAGGCAGGACTTTACTGACTGGGAGATGATTCTTGTGGACGACGGAAGTGACGACGCTTCGCCGCAGATATGTGACGAATATGCTGCAAAGGACCCGCGCATCCGAACCGTTCACCAGCCCAACCGAGGACTGGGAGCAGCACGCAACACGGGCATGGATGTAGCACATGGAGAGCTGATCATGTTTGCCGACTCGGACGACTACGTGGGAGAAGGAACGCTCGGAGCACTTGCCGCATATATGGACCATAACGAGGACGTGGACATGGCGGAATTTCCGTTCGAGAGAATCCGCGCCGGCAGACAGTCTGAGCTCATAACTTTCACGCCGCACACCTACACGGACCCCATCGCCTACTTCTTCAAGGAGGAGGCTTATACTCACTCCTATGCATGGAACAAGA
>OQVU01000826.1_pt1 | contig 12111 bp, 9 predicted proteins | sample 1691611 | NCBI WGS metagenome assembly OQVU01 (sample SAMN03418272, study PRJEB22391) | human gut metagenome | biome: human-gut; feature: organic feature; material: feces | host: Homo sapiens | place: Tanzania | collected 2013-01
TATTTACATGAGTCGACGTCACCGCTGCCCAGATATTCCTCCACCTTCTCAGGCGTATCCAGTCTCAGACGCACAATGGTCATCATGATCATGTACCTCAGCACTTCCTTTAATATCTCATTCTCAAACTGCGACTTCATATTTTCCGGATATGCATGTAGCAGGAAATGCACATTGTAGGCATCGCCCTGTCTTGAGATAAATGCACTCACATAGAGGCCGTTCATGACCGCTGTTATGATGTCGTCATCCGTGATCTGTATATTTATCTTATACATCTTTGATATAAACTTTACTGTCTTGTCTTCTTTCATGAGAAAACGCCTGTCTGTAATCTCTCCTATGGAGAAGTTCTGTTTATGCAGTGTTATCGCCTGCAGGAATTCTGATTCCCTGTCATTCTCAATTATATAATCATATATATCATTCGGTGTGTATGCCATGTTACTCAAGTTATCCTTTCGTCTATTTGTCTATGATCTATGCGCTAGGCACTTTTTCATTCGCACATCCGGTGTCATAACGTTACGCCACCTTCATAAGCCCAATCACAAATACTACGAATGCACCAATCGTAAGCACGTACCACTCAATGACACGGACTGTAAGTTCCAAGTCCGACGGCTCAACATCATACAGGTTTCTCACCCTTGGCCACATGGCCAATCTGAAAAGTTCATCAGGAAACAACATGCTTACGACTGCAATAATGCATATAATGATTCCGAATATATATAATACTATATTTCCTCTATTTGTTGTCTGCGGACCATTAATAAACTTAACTATTTCATAAATATCCGGCGGGGTTGCATAATAATCTTCTAAAACCACATCAAAATCGTTTGCCATCGTGCCGTCCGCATTGTATACCATATAGCCATCTTTGGGGACAGCACCTCTGAAATACACTTTGTCACCTTCCATGATCTTTACTCCAATATAATCATCAGATGATAACATGCCATCCTCGGTATCTGCCGGTATGGCAGAAGGATCCTCCATCCAGCTATATGGTCCATATGTTATGTCCCTATATTCATCTCCTGTAAATCGGTTATAACACTTAAATTCTATCCTCTGGTCATCATATACTGTGATGCTTGTATTTTCATCTGTGTATGTCACATTTCCCTGACCTTCTTTTTTCGTCAGGAAGTCTCCCCTAAATTCAATTCCCTTTATGGACATTATGATCGGATAGATTATAGAAAATGCCACGATCATTACTGCAACAACGACCATTAAAACCTTCTGCGTCTTAGATAAATTTTTAATTCTTTCCATGCCCCTTTTTCCCTTTCAATCATCAATTTTTTCAGTTATATGCATGCCTAGAACAGATCCAGCGTATTGTCAAGATATATCTCTTCTCTGACCCGAATCTGATACTCTGGCTTTGTCATATAGTATAGCAGAAATTCCAGCACTATGGCACTTCCAAGACTTCTTCCCTCTATCTTGAAATTGGAAAATCCCATCGGAAGGTAAATGTTATTTATATCATCTATACCTATAAATCCGGGATTCTCCATCGCTTTGGAGAAACGATAGCCACCTGCTGCGTTCGGCGATGTACAGCGGTGAATTGATTTCTCACCGAGAGCCATACGACTCACATCCTCATAGCAGGCTTTCCTGTCCTGACAGGAGAACGAACAACACTCATTGCACAGGAATTCCACCTTGTCTTTCTGCTTTTGCGAAAGCGCCCCCAGCCTGTCAAATGATTTATTCAGCCGAAAATCCGGCACAACATATCGGAATTCATCCCGGTCAAGCTCTGCCGAAAACTGGTCAAAGTCCGTGATGACCTTTGTTGTAGATGAAACCATATACAGCCCCGGATAATTCTCTCTCAGATAGTCAAGCAGCAGATCCGAATGGACTATGACACCATTTTGAATATCACCCTTCTCAAACGCTCTGCACAAATCATTACACCGTTTATCCGCAAGATGTTCCGGTCTTAACAATGAGTTGCTAAAGGTCAGTCTCGCCGATATTCCATACCCGCTCATAAGTTCCAGCACATCTCCAGCATCGCTGTCACCATATCCCGCTCTGCCGCCACCCCAGAGGCAGTCACCCGGTGCGCCATACACTGAACCGATATCACACCAGTCGTAAAAATATTCCCTGTGCTCACGGTATAGTGGCAGGAATACCTTATACAACTCGTAGAATTCAAAAAGTCCGGGCAGATGGTAATGTGCCTTGTATTCTGTTTTGTTATTACCTGTCTCTGGCTTTGATCTGCCAGACAATGGCTCATTCCCCATAGTGTTCATTTTCCTGTTTTTCTTTCAGTTCCCATATGTTATCTCAGTTTCCATATACTGTCTACAATTATATAAAAGTTCTTCATCTGTTGCAAACCATGTTTAGGATATTGTATATTTGAGCTATGAGAAATTCATATTTTATAAGCGAGGGATGACTATGAATTATGCATTTACAAATGGAAAAATATTAAACGGAACCAAAGATATGCAGATACAGACCGGTCTCTGTATCCTGGTCAGGGACGGCAAAATATATGACATCGTAAAGGATACTGATGACCTTGACGGATACAAGATCATAGACCTTCAGGGGCATTACATTCTGCCAGGTCTTATCAATATGCATGTACATCTTGCAGGAAGCGGAAAACCGCAGAAGAAGCAGCGCGACAATGAAAAACTTGTAAATACCATCATGGGCTCGGCGCTTACCAGAGCCATCGCTTACAACATGGTGGCGGGCTTTGCAAGGGACGAACTGCTAAGCGGTGTCACTACCATAAGAACTGTTGGCGGCCTTGGCAACTTTGACACCAGACTGCGTGACGAGATCGAAGCAGGCACCAAGACAGGTCCGCGTATCCTTGCCGCCAATCAGGGAATCTCAGTTCCCGGCGGACATATGGCGGGGTCGGTTGCCATCGCTGCTGCGAACTTAAATGAAGCACTTGCCCATCTGGACAAATGTGAGAAGGAAAAGGTTGATATCATCAAGCTCATGATCACCGGTGGAGTGCTTGATGCAAAGGAAAAGGGAGTCCCGGGAGAACTGAAGATGTCCCCTGACATGGTGCGCACAGTCTGCGACAAGGCTCATGCAGATGGCTACATGGTGTCCGCACACGTTGAATCACCTGAAGGTGTGCGCGTTGCTCTGGAAAACGGAGTTGATTCCATCGAGCACGGTGCCAGGATAGACGATGACATGATCATGCTTTTCAAGGAACGCGGGGCATTTCTCTGTACCACTATCTCTCCTGCTCTTCCATATGCCCTGTTTGACCGCGCCCTCACGAATGCAACCGAGGTCGAGCAGTACAATGGAAATGTCGTATTTGAGGGAATCATCGACTGCTCTAAGGCAGCCCTGGCAAATGACATCCCTGTTGTGCTAGGAAATGACGTCGGCTGTCCATGGATCACACAGTATGACTTCTGGCGTGAACTGTACTACTTCCACAAATATGTCGGAGTATCCAACTCATTTGCACTGTACACCGCGACAAAGCGGAGTGCGGAGCTTGCCGGGATCGGACAGCTCACTGGCTCCATCGAAAAGGGCAAATATGCAGACATGATAGTGACAGTCGAAAATCCACTGGATGATCTGCGCGTCCTAAGAAACCTTGAGATGGTCATCACCAAGGGAAACATCATCGACCACCCGAAGATCAAGAAGAGGAAGAACGTCGATGCGGAGCTGGACAAGTTTCTGTAGGCAATACAAACAAACTACAACGGAGGTTATTATTTATTATGGGAAATACATTCAGGGAAGTTCAGTGTTACAAATGCGGACATATTTTTATGTGGCAGAAAAACGGTATCGAATATCCGTCTGAATACCGTTTGGAAAACACCGACGAACTGCTTGGAATTGCAGAATGTCCTAAATGCGGTACGGGTATGTTGGTAATTCCACATGTTCTTGAGGGGATCTCTAAAGATTCAAGTGGAATTGTTAAAATGGGGATAAGGGGGATATAAAGACAAAAACAACCGGGTATGTTTCTTCCTGAACATGCCCGGTTATTTTTTATATGAAAATATCCTACTCATCCGGATTCACGATGGCGCCTATCTTAAACTCTCTGCCGTCCTTTTGCCACTGTCTGTACTCCGCTGTAGCGGCAAAGAGTACATCTCCCGATGAGTTGATTGCTGTCTCAAGTGAATCCTGGACCACTCCGATGATCATTCCGACGGCAACAGCCTGCATGGATATATCCTGTGGGATTCCAAACAGTGAGCACGCCATAGGAATTAATAGCAGCGAGCCTCCCGCAACACCTGAGGCACCGCACGCGCCAAGGGTTGCCATGAGACTGAGCATGAGTGCTGTCGGAACATCAACCGACACTCCCATGGTATTTGCGACGGAAAGCGCCATTATAGTTATAGTGATGGCGGCACCATCCATATTGATGGTCGCGCCAAGCGGGATGGATACCGAATACACATCCGGGTCAAGTCCAAGTCTTTTGCAAAGTGACATGTTCACAGGGATATTTGCCGCAGAACTTCTGGTGAAGAACGCCGTCACGCCTGACTCTCTGAGACATCTCCACGCGAGTGGATATGCATTTCTCCTTAAGACGATAGTCGCAAGAAGAGGATCTACGATCAATGCAACCGTGAGCATAGCGCCCACAAGCACCAGCAACAATCTGCCATATTCCTTAAATATCGACAATCCACTCTCCGATACTGTCGTGAACACAAGTCCCATGATTCCAAATGGCGCGCATCCGATGATCCACCTCACGACGGTCGACACCGCATCCGATATGGATACAAGTGCAGATTTTACGGACTTGCTTGTCCGGCGCATGGCAAGTCCAAACAAAAGCGCCCATGCAAGTATGCAGAGATAATTTGCATTGAGTATTGCATTTACCGGGTTATCAGTGATGTTGAGCAAAAGATTCTGAAGCACCTCCATGATTCCCGATGGAACGACATCCGATTGATATGATTCCAGGTCCAGTGTCATGGTTACAGGGAAAATAAAGCTTGCGCTCACCGCCACAACCGCCGCGCACAGCGTGCTGAATATATACATGATCGTCACCATGCGGAACTGTTGTCCATTTCCTTTTCCTGCATTTGCAATGGAGCTGATGACAAGGGCAAACACCAGTATCGGTGCGATTGCCTTGAGCGCTCTGACAAACATAGTTCCGATCAGTCCTATTCCCGTTGCCCCCGGCACCAGAAGCCCCAGCACCGCACCGATTACTATTCCAACCAATATCTTCGCGACCAGTGACACCTTATTCCACATCTCTACAATCTTTTTCATTAATCTAACTCCTAACTATATTCTGCTTATTAACATACATTTCCTTTAGTGTTCTTCTTGCGCAGAAGAAGTATCCCCACGAGCAAAAACATCGGGAATATAACTCCCGCAAGGATTCCGCGTTTCAGGTCGTCCGATGCCAGACTTGACACAAAGCCCACCAGAGTCGGTCCGCCGGAGCAGCCCACATCCCCCGCAAGCGCCAGCAATGCAAAAAGTGACGTTCCGCCATTTCGAAGAGCCGACGACGCCTTGCTGAAACTTCCGGGCCACATAATTCCCACTGAAAATCCGCAGACTGAGCAGCCGATAAGTGATACGAATGCGGACGGCGCAAGCGATATACACAGGTATGACATGATACACAAAAGGCTGCTGCCTATCATGAATTTGTCCAGATCGATCCGGTCACCCCATCTGCCATAGAACGTTCTGGCACTTCCCATAAGCACAGCAAATGCCATCGGTCCGGTGAGGTCTCCAACAACCTTGCTCACTCCAAGTCCCTGCTCTGCAAATGTGGACGCCCACTGACTGACTCCCTGCTCACTGGCACCCGCACACAGCATCATGAGCATGAGTATCCAGAATGTCTTATTCATACAGAGCTCCTTTATCGTCATTCCGCTCTCTCCATCTTCTATGAGTGAGGCTATTGGAACTCTGGTAAATGCAATGCCATTTATGATCGGGATCACTGCCCATATCAGCGCCATGACCTTCCAGTTCTGTATTCCACACACCTTGAAGAACAAGGTTGACAGCAGCACCACGGCCACATGTCCCCAGCAGTAAAATGAATGCAGGAGGCTCATCGCTTTTTCCTTGTTATCACTTGGACAGCTCTCCACGATGGAACTTATCAGAACCTCTATAAGCCCGCCTCCCACCGCATATATCACCACCGAGATAAATATTCCAGTGAATGCATCTGGCAGCACATCAGGCAGGATCACAAGACTTATGAGTCCGGCCGCCGAAAATACATGGGCAAGAACTATCGATATCCGATATCCTATCCTGTCCACAAATTTGGCTGACAGCAGATCAATGACAAGCTGAATTCCAAAATTGAATGTTATCAGCATAGTGATCTTGCTGAGCGGTATGTTGTAACTCTTCTCAAATGTCAGGAAAAGCAGAGGCACAAAGTTGTTGACGATCGCCTGAACGATGTAGCCGACAAAGCAGGCATAGGTTGTGAATTTATAATTGCCTTTTATCGAGTTCATTTTTTACCTTATGTCCGCTTAATTTTGCCACAGCACCACAACCGATGATTTTTCCCAACAGTGCAATCACAACAAAGCATACACTGTGTTTTGGTATTTATTCTTCATTGTATAACCTCACAAATAATTTCTCACCACAATATTTAATAGTATCATACATTAAGCAGGCTTGTATATAATGGATTTCATAGCGCAAAAAAACGGCGAACAGATGCTTGTTTCTGTTCACCGCCACTTTTATTCCTATCTTCCCGGCAAATCTTTGATCAAGGGTTTTAACCTTTTATAAATTGCTCCAACTTTATTATTTCTAAATATCTTAAGCAAACCGTTATTTATCTGCTGTCTATTTTTCGACTCTAACAACAACTGCACTATTTCTTCCTTCTTTGCAGTATATTCTTTTTCCTTAAAATGTTCTTCAAAGAAAGACCTTATTTGAGTTTCTTGTCTATCCTTATCCGACAAAACATTTTTATTTTTTGTGTTAGAAGAGTTTGATGCACTTTTCTGATTTCCAGCCAGTTGGCATATCTCTACCACCTTTTTCACCTTAAACTGATTAGCCTTGAAAGTCTCAACAGCCTGATCAAAATCAGAATCCTTTGAAACAATATAATACTCTGCTTTACGCTGTTCCTTTGCAAAATCTCGGATATCAAACAATATCTGGCAATCCACAGCATTCTTTATTGGTATTTGCACTTTTATGTAGTCAAAATGAGCTTTTGAAGCATTAATTCTTCTATGTAATCCAAATGTTAACGTTTCAGCTGCATTACTATAATAAATTCTTACACAATCCGTTTCAGTCAGTTTTGTGATTCCATTAAGACCGTCTCTATTTACATTTTCATAATCAACAAAGAAATATCTTTTATATTCTTTCTCAAGCACCTCGTCTTCGTCAGCAGAATATTTACTATTAAGGCTTTCTACCCAATCCCAGAAACCTGGCTCCTGCATTTCCATATAGAGTTCTGCGTCATCCCCCAATTCTATCTCCTCCCATTTATTTTTTTACTTGCTCATCTGGTTCTATACAACGCAAAACCGTCTTGTAGTTTTTTCAACCCAACACTAATTTGCATTATTAATTTTATTTATATTAACACATTTGATGATTACCTGTATAGTTTATATTCAACTATAAAAATGCTGTTAGCCATACGCCTATCTGTATGTATGACTAACAGCCTTTTAATATTGCAACATAATTGTTTCCTAACTCCACTGCGAGTTATACAGATCCGCATAGAATCCATTCTGCGCCATGAGCTCATCATGGTTACCCTGCTCTATAATGTCACCGTCCTTCATAACAAGGATGATATCTGCATTCTTGATGGTTGACAGTCTGTGGGCTATGACAAAGCTTGTTCTGCCCTTCATCAGATTGTCCATAGCTCTCTGAATCCTGTGTTCTGTTCTCGTATCGACTGACGATGTAGCCTCATCGAGGATCAAAACCGGATTGTCAGCAAGAATGGCTCTTGCGATAGTTAAGAGCTGTTTCTGTCCCTGGGAGATATTTGTTATCTCCTCATTGAGCTCCATATTGTATCCACCCGGAAGTGCCGAGATAAATCTATGTGCATGAGCTGCCTTTGCCGCTGCAATGACTTCCTCATCCGTGGCGTCCAGTCTTCCGTATCTGATATTCTCCATGATAGTGCCCTTGAACAGCCATGTGTCCTGAAGCACCATGCCAAATACATCCCTGAGCTCACGTCTGTTGAAGTCCTTAATATTGTGTCCGTCCAGAAGTATGGCACCGCCATTAACATCGTAGAATCTCATGAGTAGCTTGACCATGGTGGTCTTGCCCGCTCCGGTAGGTCCGACTATGGCTACCTGCTGTCCCGGTTTTACATGGGCTGAGAAATCCTTGATGATGATCTGATCCGGATTGTATCCAAACTTTACATGCTCGAATGTTACTTCACCCTTGATTTCCTCTGTGGATACAGGATTCTCTACTATCTGCTCCTCTTCTTTCTCTTCAAGGAGTTCAAATACTCGCTCAGCGGCTGCTGCCATCTGCTGCATCATATTTGTGACCTGGGCAACCTGCTGAACAGGCTGTGTGAGGTTCTTCACGTACTGTATAAATGCCTGGATATCACCTATCTGGATAGTTCCTCTGATTGCAAGAGCCGCACCTGATATGGCAACTGCCACATAGCCCAGATTACCGACAAACATCATAATAGGCTGCATCAGTCCTGAGAAGAACTGTGACTTCCAAGCTGACTTGTACAGAGTTTCATTTGTCTCATGGAACTCTCTTCTCACATCGTTCTCCTTGTTGAATGCCTTTATGACATTATGTCCGCCATATACCTCTTCAACCTGGCCGTTTATGTGTCCCACGTATTCCTGCTGCTGCTTGAAGAATCTCTGAGATTTCTTGATGACAAACATCATGAGCATGATACTTATCGGAAGTATCAGCACTGATATAAGTGTCATAAGCGGGCTGATCGTGAGCATCATCACGATTACACCGATGACCGTACTAACCGAAGTGATGAGCTGTGTGATACTCTGGTTCAGACCGTTTCCCATGGTGTCTATATCATTTGTGATCCTTGAAAGTACCTCGCCATAGGTTCTGCTCTCAAAGTAGCTCATCGGCATCCTGTTGATCTTCTCGGACACCTCACGTCTCATCCTGTAGCACACCTTCTGTGTGATACCGGTCATGATGAAGCCCTGTACAAAGCTAAATGCCACACTCAGCACATACAGACCGAGACAGAACAGCAATATCTTACCGATATACGTGAAATCAATTCCGCCGTTGCCGGTTATCTTGTTCATGATCCCCTCTGACAGAGCTGTTGTCGCCTTGCCGAGTACCTTCGGACATACTACGTTGAATATCGTACTTCCAATTGCAAATATGGCAACGACAACTACCGCCGCCTTATATTTGCCTATATATCTGAATAACTTTCCTATCGTTCCCTTGAAGTCCTTGGCTTTCTCGCCACTCATCATAGGCCCGTGGCCTCTTCTAGGGCCTCTGAAACTTCTTTGATTATTTGTCTGATTCTGTTCTGCCATGTCCTACACCTGCCTTTCTGAGTCAGTTCCAAGACTGGCCGCTATCTCCGATGGAGAAAGCTGTGACTCGGCTATCTGCCTGTACTCCTCACAGGTCTGCATGAGTTCCTTGTGAGTTCCCTTGCCGACTATCGTACCCTCGTCAAGCACAAGTATCTGATCTGCCGAGAGTATAGTGCTTACACGCTGTGCAACGATAAATACTGTGCTGTCATTTACGTGCTTGCCAAGCGCCTTTCTGACTGCCACATCCGTCTTGAAATCAAGCGCCGAAAAGCTGTCGTCAAATATCAGGATCTTCGGCTTTCTCGCTATGGCCCTGGCTATGGCAAGACGCTGTTTCTGACCACCGGACACATTTCCACCGCCCTGGGCAACCGCACTGTCGTAACCGTGCTCCTTCTCCTCTATGAAGTCGGATGCCTGGGCAATCTCAGCCGCAAGCTTGACATCTTCATCAGATGCATCCGGCGCACCGAATCTTATATTGGACGCAATCGTTCCCGAGAACAGAATTCCCTTCTGCGGAACAAAACCGATATTCTGTCTCACGCTCTCCATGGTGAGGTCTCTTATATCCTGTCCGTCTATCGTTATCGAGCCCTCCGTAACATCGTAGAATCTCGGGAGGAGCTGAACCAGTGTACTCTTACCACAACCGGCACTCCCTATGATCGCCGTGGTCTGTCCAGGCTTGGCCTCAAATGAGATATTCTCAAGTACATTCTCATCTGCGCCCGGATATGCAAATGCAACATTGTCATACTTTACAACACCCTTTGGTGCCTCAAGCTTCTTTGCCACGGCTGCGTCCTGAACTGTCACATCTGTGTCTATGATCTCCTGTATTCTGTCCGCTGCCACGCTGGCACGAGGGAGCATAACAGACATCATGCTGAGCATGAGGAATGACATGATTATAAGCATTGTATATGTAATAAATGCAGTCATTGATCCTACCTGAAGGACACCCGCATCAATCTTGTGGGCTGCCACCCACTCTATGAGTATGCTTATGGCATACATGATGAACATGAGTATAGGCATGGCAAATGTCATGACTCTGTTGACGAACAATGTGTTCTTTGTCAGGGCTTTATTCGCCTCATCAAATCTCTCTTCCTCGCGTTCCTCTCTGCCAAATGCCCTGATAACCGGGATACCTGTAAGTATCTCTCTTGACACAAGGTTTACTCTGTCCACCAGTGTCTGCATAACTTTAAACTTTGGCATGGCAATGACCATAAGCGTTCCCATGAGGATCACAACTGCTGCTATACCGATGAATATTACCCAGCCCATTCCGACTCCGTTCTCAACAACCTTGACGATTCCTCCAATAGAAAGTATCGGTGCATATAGAACCATTCTGAGCATCATAACTGTAACCATCTGTATCTGCTGGACATCATTTGTAGATCTCGTTATAAGAGATGCAGTTGAGAACTTGTTGATCTCAGCATCCGAAAATGCGATAACCTTGTTGAACACCTTCTCTCTGAGTCCACAGGCAACGCTTGCCGCAACCCTTGACGCCACAAGTCCTATGAGAACCGCAGCTGCTGCCATGAGAAGTGACATTCCAAGCATCTTCACCGCTGCCCACTTCAGATATGACATCTGTCCTGCCTTATAATCGTAGCCAAAGCTGTCGTAGCATATCCTTGTACATGCTATGGCTGTAGATTCCATATAATCCTCGCCCATACTGTCGAGCATGCCGTCAACCGTAGGCTTCATCTGTTCACCGATCTGTGCCCACATCTCCTCCGGCATCTCATCAAGGGTGATTCCCATCTTATCAAGTCCTGCCTTGATCTCATTGTCCTCGTCAGAGTTCACCATCTGATATGGATAGTAATACATCATAAGCCCCTTCATACAGGCACTATCCACTTCGCCTATGTGTTCCTCGCCGTCTTCTGTCATGTAATAATAACCATCCAAACCATCTTTATAATATTTCTCCCATACGGCTTTCTCATCGTCATCCATAAATCCGTCTATCACTTTGTAGGCTTTCTCCGGGATCTGTTTCGGACTACAGTTCTCTATACCGTAGTTCTGTATACCGGTATCTATGAGCTTTGAGGTGTAGTCCGGAAGTGACAGATCACAGTATGCCTGCAGAACGAGAAGAATGGCTATGATAATGACCGACTTCCAATACGGCTTCAGATTTCTGAATATCTGCATGTCATTTCCTCCTTAATATTTTCAAGCGTATTCTTACTTTATTTGAATATCTTTGAAAGTTTATCATCGCATATATTCTCAGTCAATTAAATATCTATAAAGATTTAATTATTTTTATGACAAAAATACGGCATAGTTTTATCAAGTTAATTGCAGTAAAAAAAATAGCCATTACAGAGATTTACAATCTCCATAATGGCTTCTTTAATTATACTGATTTAATTATCTGCTTCTTCCGTTTCAATTTCTAAACGCTGAAGTATATCTGAAACAATTCCTACATCTTCTATACGGCTTATTCCAAAAC
>OQVU01000829.1_pt1 | contig 12108 bp, 10 predicted proteins | sample 1691611 | NCBI WGS metagenome assembly OQVU01 (sample SAMN03418272, study PRJEB22391) | human gut metagenome | biome: human-gut; feature: organic feature; material: feces | host: Homo sapiens | place: Tanzania | collected 2013-01
TAACAGTCTTCCGCGCAAAATACTAAATTACAGAACAGCGCAAGAAAGTTTTGATTATGAATTGGGCATTATACTCGGCTCATGTCAGGCTATGGAAAAGTGTTCAACTTAATATTGCAATTTACGGCTTTTTTCGAAAAAACTCAAAAAACAAAATGCGCAGCGGCCGCCAGAGCCGCTGTCTCCACGCGCAGAATACGTTTACCCAAACTATAAAAGCGACATCCGCAAGCGGCAGCACTTTGCAACTCAGCAGGAGAGAAACCGCCTTCAGGGCCGACAAAGATTGTACAAGCCGAGAGAGCTTCACTTTCAAGCTTAAAAGGTTCAGCTCCGCAATTAAACAGAATGCACCTCTCCAGAGAAGCATACCTCTTCAGAGCTTCGGCAAAATTCAACGGAGCGGTAATCTTAGGCACTATTACACGGCCGCTTTGACCAGCAGCACCGGCAGCCAGACGCTGCCAGCGCTCACGTTTGGCTTCAGCCGGAGCCACCACTTGGGTAAATTCTGTTTGTATAGGTACAATCTCGGCCACTCCCAGCTCAGTAAGTTTTTCTACCGCCCAGTCAAAACGTTCGCCCTTCACTATAGAAAGACAAATGCGCAAATGACAAGACAATTCCACATCTGGATAAGAAGCAGTCAAAACTTCCCCTTGTACGGAGCCGTTGCGAGCAATGACAGTAAGCCGACAGCCGAACTCGGCTCCAGAGTTGTCAAAAGCCACAAATTCCTGACCCAAACGCAAGCGCATAACCTTAGTCAGGTGTCTGCCCGCATCACTATCCAGAGCGAAAGGTGAACCTAAACTCAATTTTTGCGGAGAAAAAACTCTGGTGAGGCGCACGTTATCTACTCTGCTTTGTTTGAACTAACAGGCAAACCCAATCGTCCTTATCGATACGACCGACAACTTCGGCACCTTCCTCAGCAAATGCTTCAATAACTTCGTCAGCGCGTTCTTGAACGATACCGCTTAAAACCAATCGACCACTGGGCAAAGTGGCCTTAACTAAATCGGCAGCCAAACGACAAAGCAAAGAAGCCACCAAATTAGCGCATACCAAAGGGAAACACCCCTTTTCTAAGGGTACACCGACATATTCAAAGAGATCGCAATTTTCAGTTAAATGGTTAGCAACAAAGTTTTCGCGAGCAGCTTTCACAGCTACAGGATCACTATCAGAAGCAACTATAATGCGACTACCTAAAAGTCGAGCGGCTATTGCCAAGATACCAGATCCGGTACCAACATCGAGAATACGCTCGGGTACATTTTGGGAGTAAACGCGTTCTAACATTTCTAAACACATAGCCGTGCTGGCGTGAGCTCCAGTACCAAAGGCCATACCCGGATCCAAAGTAATTACTTTGTCGCCAACTTCAGGTTTAAACTCTTCCCAAGAAGGACAGACGACAATATGACGCCCGAAACGCATAGGATGATAGAATTGTTTCCAACAATTGGCCCAATCTTCGTCAACAATATTTTTACGGAATTGACAATCGCCGCCCAATTCACGGACACCGTGCAACACTTTACTGAAGCGCTCTTCCCAGGAGCCGGTACAAGGTAAATAAACTACCCAGCAGAGTTGCGGTTCTTCGGCTTCTACCACCCAACCACCCAGCTGACATGAAGTAAGAAAAGCATCCAGTTCGCAAGCAATATCAGAACTGCCGGTAATTTCCAGTTCCTGCCAAGTAAGGCCACGCAGGCTAGCCGAAGATTGCATCATGGATCCTCCTAAAAAATCCTTTACTCGGTTCTTTAGCTTCTTGAGGGCCGGCTTGGGCAAACTCTTGCAGAAGCTTTTTCTGTTTATCATTAAGTTTGGTAGGCACAATTACCTGAATTACTACATGCAAATCGCCAAAGTGACTGCCGCCGAATTCCGGCATGCCGCGACCGCGAATTCTGAAAGTAGAACCGCTCTGTGTACCAGGAGGAATAGGCAATTTTTCTGATTTGCCGACAACTTGTTCAATATCGACATTGTCCCCCAAGGCTGCTTCTGTAAAGGTAATATCCTTTTTGTAAATTAAATCAGCACCCTCACGAATAAAACGAGGATCGTCTTCCACTTCAACCATAACTACAACGCTGCCTCTGGGGCCACCGTTGACTCCCGGTTCACCACGCTCAGGCACACGCAAACCGTTTCCTGTATCTATACCAGCCGGAATATCGATTTCAATATGTTTCTTATTTTCTACCAAACCGGTGCCCTTACACTCCGGACAGGGCTTCTTAACCTTTTTCCCCAAACCACCACAAGTAGGACATTCTACTACTTGGGCTACTGTGCCAAAACCGATATTTATTTGCTTCTGTACTCGACCGGCTCCATGACAGGTAGGACACTCTTCTATACCGTCAGGCTCGGTAGTAAGTTTACCGCGACAAGTCAAGCAACATTCATGGACCGTAAATTCGATATCACGCTTGCAACCAGTATAAGCTTCCTGCAAACTAATCTTTACGCCTAAACGTATGTCACGTCCTCGCCTGGGCTGGCGATCATTTCGACCTCCGCCCATGTTCATGAAGCTTTCAAAAATATCTCCTAAGCCGCCAAAACCACCGAAACCTCCAAAGCCGCTAAATCCTCCTCCGCCGCTAGCGGAAGTCGCTCCGGGAGCCTCTCCATAATTGTCATAATAAGCGCGTTTATCAGGATCAGATAAAATGCCGTAGGCCTCATTAACCTTGATCATCTCCTCCTGAGCTTTTTCTTTATCTTCAGCTACATCAGGATGATATTTACGCACCAAACGGCGATAGGCTTGTTTTATTTCTTGGTCGGAAGCATTGCGCGAAACGTTCAATACTTCGTAATAGTCAATACTTGTGGCCATAAAATATGGTACTCCTCAAAAAAACGCCGACCCGAAGGGATATATGAGCAAAATTCCCTCGAAGCCGACGTTGTGCACTACGGCAGCCCGATAAGCTGCCGTTTTTCATTTTACTTAGATCCTTCTTTATCGAACCAACCGAAGAGATCTTCGTCAGCGGGTTCATCATCAACTTCTGCCTGCAGAGCATCTTCAGGTTTCTTAGCCTCGGCTGCTACACGACCGGTTTCCAAAGCATAGTAAGCATCAGTAGATATACTGAAGAGCTGATCGGACAGAGCCTTCGTATCGGCAGAGATCTTAGGCAAGTCGAAGGCTTGCATAGACATACGCAAACGGTCGATAGCATCACGCAAAGCTCTCTGATGCTCAGGGGTAATGCGCTCGCCCAAGTCACGCATGGTATGTTCGGCTGTATCAATTTCGATATTAGCTTTATTGCGAATAGTCGATTCCTCACGGCGGCGACCATCTTCTTCAGCATAAACGGCAGCTTCTTTAACCATGTGGTCAATCTCTTCGCGAGAAAGGTTAGTAGGAGATTGAATAGTAATCTTCTGCTTATTCCCGGTAGCTAGGTCTTTGGCCGAAACGTTTACAATACCGTTGGCATCAAGATCGAAAGTAACTTCAATCTGAGGTACACCACGCGGAGCCGGAGGGATATTGCGCAGCTCGAAGCGTCCCAAAGACTTATTATGGGCAGCCAGTTCGCGCTCACCTTGCAAACAGTGTACTTCTACTACGGTTTGACCATCAGCGGCAGTAGTAAAGATTCTAGTCTTAGAGCAAGGGATGTGCGAGTTGCGTTCAATCAGTTTGGTAAAAACACCGCCTACCGTCTCAATACCCAAAGACAGCGAAGTTACATCTAAAAGAACCATGTCTTTTACTTCGCCAGCCAAAACGGCGCCCTGAATGGCGGCTCCCATAGCTACTACCTTGTCGGGGTCGATTTCACGGGAAGGCTCCCTATTAAAGAGTGAACGTACTTTATCCTGTACGGCGGGCATACGGGTAGAACCACCAACCAACAAAACCTTATTGATCTGATGAATACCCAAGCCAGAGTCACTTAAAGCCCGTTTGGCAGGTTCCTCACACCTAGCTACCAAGTCGGCGGTAAGCTCCTGGAATTTTACGCGGGTAAGCTCAACATCGAGGTGTTTGGGGCCGGTAGCGTCAGCAGCAATAAAGGGCAAATTGATGCGAGTGGTAGTATCGGTAGAGAGCTTAATTTTAGCATTCTCGGAAGCTTCTTTTAAGCGTTGCATAGCCAAACGATCGGTGCGCAAGTCGATATTGTGCTGATTCTTAAATTCCTCAGCTAACCAATCCATGACGCGCTGGTCCCAGTCATCGCCGCCTAAACGAGAGTCACCGGCTGTAGCCTTTACTTCTACCAAGCCGCCGCCAATTTCTACAATGGATACATCGAACGTACCACCACCCAAGTCCCATACCAAGACGGTTTCAGTCTTATCAGAAGAATCATCTTCATTTTTGGTCAAACCGTAAGCCATACAGGAGGCTGTAGGTTCGTTAATGATACGCAATACTTCCAAACCGGCAATGGTACCGGCATCTTTAGTAGCCTGACGCTCTGAGTCAGAGAAATAAGCCGGAACAGTAATAACGGCCTGTTCGATAGGGAAGCCCAAATAGGCTTCAGCATCGGACTTGATCTTTTGCAAAATCATAGCCGAAATTTCTTGCGGGCTGTATTGTTTGTCGTCGATTATCGTTTTATGGTCGGTACCCATATAACGCTTAATTGAAATAATCGTGCGATCCGGGTTGGAAACAGCCTGGCGCTTAGCGACCGAACCGACTAAACGCTCGCCAGTCTTGGAGAAGCCAACTACTGATGGAAAAAGATAATCTCCTTCCGCACTGGGGATAACGATGGGTTGACCGCCCTCAACAATAGATACAACTGAGTTGGTTGTACCAAGGTCAATACCGACAATCTTGCCTGCCATATTCTTTCCGGAACCTCCGAACACGAGCGTACACTCACTCCACGCCTAGACGCAGAGTCTTAATTTTTTACGTATTTCTCTGCTATAAAAACAGAGAACTTCGGAACAACGGCCCAATACCAGGCCCAAGACACGAGCCCCCCGTAAAAAATGGGTCCAGTATGCACCTGAAAAACTTCGCTGCCGAAAACCGCAGCCTCATGCCTATTCAAAATAAAACCACGACGCCCACAGCTCCTCTGCCGTTCAACAGAGCCATGTTTTTACCTCTGCCTGACAAAGGGCCGAATAGCCCAAATATCAACCTTTTACCCAAAAATTGACAAATTATTTATATATTCTCGGCAATTCGATTAGCTGAACTGAGTGAAAGCGTAACTTGCAGCATTCATAGACAAAGGAGCGGATATTTCATACAAACCGAAGCTCCTACCCTTACTCTGCTTTGTCAGCTTCGGCAAGCTGCGGTTCTTCAGTTTTAGGCAGTTGCGGAGCATCAGGATCCGGACTGGCCAAACGCACCATAGAAGCGCGCAGTAATTTGCCGTCGAGCGTATAACCGCGACGCAATTCGTCATAGATATGATCTTCGGGAACATCGTTAGTTTTTACGTGCCCCATAGCTTCATGGAAATTGGGATCGAAAGGTTGACCGTCAGTTTCCACCGCCTCCAAACCTTCAGCTTGACAACAATCGAGCAACTGACTGTAGATTTGCCTCAAACCAGCCAATAAACTGGAAGCATCTTGCACAGCAGTAGCTGATTTTAAAGCGCTATCAAAACTGTCCATCACCGGCAATAAACGATTGAAAAGCGATTCCTTAGCCTTTTGACTCTTTAGTTTAAGATCTTTTTCCAAACGAGCCTTTATGTTAGTAACATCTTGAGCCATCTTTTCACAGCGTTTTTCGGCCTCTTCAGCTTCCATTCGAGCTTTAAGCAGCAAATTGTCTTTATATTCCATTTGCCGACGCAAAGCGGCCATAGCGTTACCGTCGGAAGAGCTCTCTTCTTGCTTAGCTCCGACAGTTGAAGTCGATTCTTCTGGAACAGTAGTGGGAGCGCTTTGTCCAGTTGCGGCGCTAACACATATTCCGGCAGCCTCGGCAGCAGCAGCCAAGCGCTGGGAAGCGTAAGATTTTTTTGGGGCCACCTTATCTTTAACTAAAGCGCTGGACTGTTCAAAAAGCACTTCTTCCTGCAGCTGCCGCATTTGACGCTCATATTCGGCTTTGTTGCGCTGCATAATTTCAGTCTGGCGCTGCATATTTTCCAACATAACTTGTGAAGTCATGCGGTAAAGCCCCACCAAGTCTCCCACTTCACAACCATTTTTGCGGATGCGATTCAAGCGTGGTTTCAGATAAGACAGAAACTCCAGACTGTCGACAACTTTTTCCAGCTCGGCCATATCTGATTTAATTCTGGCCATTTTGGGATCGTCGACCTTTTCTTCAGTTGTTTGCCCGACAGCTTCTTTCGTCACCTCAGCGGAGGCATCCGTTTTCGAAACATTTTCTACAACAGACGGAGAAGTAACTTTTGCTTCATGGTCGGCAATTGCAGCGAACCCCGGTGGTACTTCAATTTCACCTAAAGCATCCAGAGAAGAGGAAGGTGTGCAAAAATCGTCGGATTCAGCAGCGTAAGAGGCATTGGGAGCTCCTAAAAGCACATCCTCGCTGTCAGCCGAAACGGATACAGAGGGAACGACTTCAGTCGCCTTAGGCGAAAGAACAACTTCCTCTTGTACTTCCGGTTCTTCTTCTATTATCCAAGAAGGCAACTTAGTGCGGGACTTTGATTGTTTATCACCAGCAGAATCCATAATAAAAACCTACCTCCAACTTTTTGCCGACCAATCAGCTTTTGCACAGTTTGACTCCGCACTTAAGTGGACATGCTCTCGCCTACAGAGGCGAGAGCTTCCTGTTGCTGCGAAAGTAACAGCGCAATCTAAGAGAACGACAGAGAGATTCCGACAACTAAGCTAGTTGCCGTACCGTTGATGAAAAGCATTCACACCTTCGGTAAAAGCTTGACGGTTAATCTCCTGCACTTTAGCATTTTTCTTCAAACCATGCTTCAAAGCTTCCAAGAAAGTAGCTTCCGGGAATATTTTGGTAGCAGCACAGAAAGCGCCCAAACAGACCACGTTTTTCAGAATACGCGTTCCTAAATTTTGGGCTATTTCTGCAAAAGGCAAACCGTAGACTTTAACGCCTTCGGGCACTTGCGGAACTTCAAAAATAACAGCACTGTCATAGATAATAATACCGCCAGGCTGCACAGAAGGTGCAAATTTGACCAGACTAGGAGCATTAAAAGCTACCAAAATTTGAGGATTGGGCACTGCGGGAGAAAGAACTTCACCGGCGATGTGCACATCGGCGTAGGAAGTGCCGCCTCTGGATTCGGGGCCATAGCTAGGAATGTGAGTGGCATCGAAACCTTCTTGTAAAGCAGAGCGAGCCAACAGCAGAGCCGCAGTTTGGGCGCCGTCTCCACCTGCTCCGGCAAACTTAATACCAATATCATCCTTACTAATATGAACAGGGAAACCTGAAGCGAATTTAGGTACAGCTTCGTGAACGGCGCCTATTTCTCTAAGTAAGCCTTCCGCTTCATAAACCGGACGATTGATATGGGGACGTTCCCTACCATCTTCAGTAATATCTTTTTTTATGCCCAATGGATAAACAGAGAGCATATTGTCGCGCACCCATTCGCAAGCTTTTACGGGATCCAATTTAAGTTGTACCGGACATTCGGAGACTACCTCAATAAAAGAGAACCCTATTCCCTCAATCTGTATTTGCAGCGCTTTTTTAATAGCTTTCTTGGCCTTGACTCGATTTTTATGATCGAAAAGAGCCACACGCTCCACATAGACAGGGCCGTCTAAGCCGGCAATCATTTCCGCAACTCTCATAGGCAAGCCCATGGATATGGTACGCCCATCGGGGCAAGTGGCCATTTTTTGACCAATAAGTGTAGTAGGCGCCATTTGACCACCAGTCATTCCGTAAGTGCTGTTATTGATAAAAATTACACTTATAGGCAATCCCATCTGAGCGACGGAAATAATTTCGGCCAAACCGATGGAAGCCAAGTCACCGTCTCCTTGGTAAGATACAACTACCGAATCCGGATGAGCGGTTTTTACACCTGCGGCCACTACCGAAGCGCGACCATGAGCAGCTTGCACATTGCCAACATCCATGTAGTAGTACATAAAAACACCGCAGCCAACGGGAGAAATAGCCACAGTACGATCCTGAACACCAAGTTCAGCAATCGATTCGGACAGATATTTATGAATTAAGCCATGACCGCAACCTGGGCAATAGTGAGTAGCGTGAGCCTTTACGCCTTCACCGTGGGCATGACGCTCGAAAGTTTCATAAAAGACATGGTTCATTCCGGCACCTCCATTTTCAGTACAGCCTGAGCTATTTCAGCGCTTTGAGGCAAAATGCCGCCGGAATGCTGCACGTGAGCAATAAGCGGGAGTTTATGTACACCGGCATGGCTTAAGGCTAGGCGCATTTCATCTTCCAACTGACCGTGAGAAGCTTCCACAACTACAATACGGCGGATAGGCTTCTCTTGCAAAAGCTCTGTCAAAGCTTTAATGGGGAACGGCCATAAGCTGATAGGACGGAATAAACCGGCCTTTATTCCTTGGTCACGCAAAGTGCGAATCGCCCCTTTAGTCATACGGGCAGGAGTGTTGGCGGCTACAAAGAGCACTTCGCAATCGTCGGTTTTAAATAAATCGGCTCGCTGCTCATTTTCGGTAATTTCCGCATAAACATCATTAAGATGATAGTTTAATTCCTCTAAATCGGCTTCAGTAAGTCTAATAGAAGTAATTAAATTGGCACGGTGTTCCCGATCTGCGGCAACAGCCCAAGAGGGCATACCCGGCTCAATCATATACTCAGGCAACTTAACCTGACCGGTAACTTGCCCCAAATAACCGTCGCCCAAAATGACTACGGGCTGGCGGTATTTAAAAGCCAAACCAAAAGCTTCCATAGTTAAATCTAGCATTTCTTGCGGATCGGCTGGCGCCAAGGTCAAAGCGTGAGTATTGCCATGACCTAAACCGCGGCATACTAACTTAATGTCAGACTGTTCGGGGCCAATATTACCCAAGCCGGGACCGCCGCGCATAATATTAACAATTACGCCTGGCACTTCAGCGCCAATCATATAGGAAATACCCTCCAACATAAGGCTTAAGCCCGGAGAAGAGGTAAAAGTCATACAAGGACGACCGGCGCCACCGCAACCGTACATATAATTTACTGTAGCAACTTCACTGACAGCTTGAATGAAAACGCCTTGAATATGAGGTAAAATTTTGGCCATCAGCTCAGCCCCTTCAGTTGAGGGCGTTATGGGATAGCCGAAGAAATGGCGACAACCGGCCAAAAGAGCACCAATAGCCGAAGCGTAAGTTCCCTTAATCATCAGAGGCTCGGTGGCAGGCAAAGGAATACGCTTATCGGCCACAGGTTCTGCGACCGGCAATTTTTCGGGTTTGGCAGCTTCTTGCTCTTGGGCGGGCAGTTCCCAAAAATATTTAATGTTGTCAAGATGGAGTGCGTAAGGTTCCGGGCAAGAGCTGCAGCAAATCCCGCAGCCTACGCACTTGCTGTAGTCGATAGATACCGGCACACAACCGGTTTCCGGATTAACTTCACCGGTAGAAGCGATACATTGCTTAGGACAAGCTGCCACACAGCGGCCGCAGCCTTTGCAATATTGAGGTGTTACGAGCGGCTTGGGACGTACCCGAGCGCTCTCTGCATTTAAAGTCATAAAAGGCCCTCCATCAAAACGAAGGTGTTCACACTATCTGCCATAGATTTCACCAATAGCCACCCCAATATCCTTTTACCTACTTGTCCGTGAAAACGCTTGTTTTGCTTCAGGCAACCTGAAAGAGAAGGAAGAAAAGCACATCGGGCAGAACGAGGCGCCCAATTTCATTTATATTGTTCAGAGCCTAAAAAAAACATGACTTTAGTAGACTTATCTTACCAAAATAATACCGAATTAGAATTAAATCATGCATTTCTTAGGCTTAATCATTACACGCTCTCTGAACAATTCGTCATCAGCTTCGATGAAGCCGTCAAGCGCCTCGACGATGCTCCCCCTTCAGGTTGCTTGTTTGTATACGGCGGCGCTCACCATTTTTGGCAAGCCTGGAGCTTAGAAGAGCTGCGTACTAATCCTCGACAAATGCTATCTCTGTGTGCCAAATTGGAAAAAGATCTGGCTTTACTTTTGCAATTGCCCTGCCCTACTATTGTCAGAATCGATTCACTCTGTCAGGGCTGGGGATTGAGCTTAGCCTTAAGTTGCGACTGGCGCTGGGCTTCTCCTCGGGCTCAATTTGGCAGTGCCGACGCAGCTCAAGGTGTACCTCCAGGCCTCAGCAGTTGGATGCTTCCCAAAATAGTCGGCCAAACTTGGGCCAAACGGCTGATTTTAGGCCAGGAAACTTGGGATGCCGCTCAAGCTTATCAAGTAGGTTTGGTTGATCGTCTGATCGCCCAAGACGATCCCGAAGGCCAGGTTCTTATGAGCAAGTTTGGCTCCATCCCCCGCCAAGCCTATCTAAGTTCGCGCCGCCTTCTCAACGAAAGTGCAACCTCATTGCGTGAAAACCATTTAGGCGCCTACCTGGCCGCGCTTTCACAAGCGATACACACTTAAAGGCAGCTCCTCTATGACGGCCATCATAACACCTTTCCACGTAAATCAAGAGATCATGAGTCACATACGTCCTATGTGCCGCGCCGATGTGGAGCAAGTAGCCGAACAGCATTATTCAGCCATGGGCCACAGTCTTTGGGCCCAATTGGGCAAGCCATTTTTGCAAGCTCTTTATGCAGGCCTATTGCAAGATCCGCTCTTTGTGGCTTATGTTTATGTCACTGAGGAAACGGTGCGAGGCTTTGTGGCCGGGAGTTTGGACGTACAGCATACCTTTAACAGACTGTGGCAAAAGCATTGGCAGCAACTTTTCCTACCCGCCCTGAGCGGCCTGATTCGCTGTCCCTACTTAATAAGTTCACTTATAAGCACACCTTTTTACTTTAAACGCAGCGCTTCTTCCCAACGAGTCGAAGCCATCAAAGCTGAGTCACTTTTTTGCTCTTTTCAGCCCGATTTGCGCGGCACCGGAGCGGCAGGTCATATTAACCGAATGCTCTTTAAGCATTTCCTGACAGCAGGCTGTCGCTACATAAAAATTACTACCGAAACGGATAACGAAGCCAGTTTACGTCAACTCAATCATTGGGGTTTTACTATTGAAGAGCGCTTTAATTTTTACGGCAAAGATATGTATACATTGGTAATGGATTTAAGTACCAATCCGCGTTTGCACGAGGAACCAAGCCCATAGCCACCGAATCGGCAACGCCAGCCAAACAACCAACCACTCACACGATTCGGATACGAATATAGAAAAAACAGAAAAGACAAACTCCACCCATATTTTTTACGATGTTACTTAAGGCTGCTGAAGAGGAGTATGCAACGGACCGCCTATTTGTTTCATAGTCCAGTGCTCACGCTTAATGCCTTTATCTGACTGACAAGCGATGGTGAAAGCCGATTGCATAGGCATACGAAAGACACGAGTTTCTCCCGACAGGAGAACTGTTTTTTCTGAAACGCCTTCCTTAATAGCCGACGACTCAGAGCCTGAAAATACTTTAATTTCAGGCTCGTAATTTTCAACCCAGATCACGCACCGCTCGGCACTTAAATTTACAGCCTTTATATAACAATTTTGAGTAACCACTAATCCACGGTCATCTGTAACCTTGCCTTCCAAACGTTTTTCAATTCTGTCAGGATAGATATAAAGCCACACCGAAGCGGCGTTGTTCTCACGGAAATAAGGTGTACCCGGTGGCAAGACATCACGATCGACGTCATATTTATGACATCCTGATAACAATAAATTGATAACTAAAAGTAAACAGAGAGCCCCAAAACGTTCCATATCGACAGCACCATTCAGTACCAAGCAGACAAATTACCTGCAAAATAGGGCAAAAATAGCGCTTTTTCCGAGTTCTTAAAAGGATAAAAAAAAACAAAGTAACAAATTTTCGCCCAATAGCAGACACGGAGAGCTTGAAAAAAAATGGCTTTTTGGAACAAGATTAACAACTTAAATTGGGGCTGGCTGGCCGATTTACTGATTATCGGCTTTATAAGCGCCGTTGTT
>OQVU01000832.1_pt1 | contig 12085 bp, 9 predicted proteins | sample 1691611 | NCBI WGS metagenome assembly OQVU01 (sample SAMN03418272, study PRJEB22391) | human gut metagenome | biome: human-gut; feature: organic feature; material: feces | host: Homo sapiens | place: Tanzania | collected 2013-01
GACGCAATGTTGGGTATTTCTTGGTTTATATTGAACTAATCCAGAACCTGCCACTCTTTCAGCCCTCTGCTTTCTTTAGAAAATTCAAGAGCTAAACAGATTATTTTCTTTTCACTTGCCGCATAAATATCAGCATAATGACGAGACTTCATCTGACTAATAGCCGCTTTAATCCCGCCATTATCGTCCATTTTCAACTCCATGACATAAACATAAGAATCATTCTGAGCTATCAAATCAATTCGACCTGAAGCCATTTCAATTTCCTCCTTAGCCTCAAATCCGCACAAGTAAAATATATTTTTCAAAATAAAACGGAAATGCTCCTCAAACACAAATTGCTCTTTCTTTTGAATACTATAAGGAGTACCTGCTATCAACCCTTTGAGACAAAGCATAGCATCATCTACATTCCCCATAGACAAGTTCATTTTCAACTTTTGAACCAGAGTAGTCACTTCAGAAGAAGGCTTGTCTGTCATCATAGGCAAAACCATTTCATACATAGCCTTCTTCACTTCCCTATTTGGATAACCTAACAAGTAACAATCACCTTTCACAACCTTAATGGTAAGATAACCAGACTGATAGAGAAAGAGTTTCGGCTCGTCCATATTGACATCACTCATCTCCAAATAATCAGCATCTATGAGACTACCATCAAGTGAAGGTATATCATCCACATACTTTTTTAAAAGTTTATTAAGCATTTCATTAGAACCAGTAGCTATCCAATAAGAATTCAACTGAGAACGACTCAATGCGTTTAACACACTAAATGGGTTATAGACATTTTGCAAATTACGTGAAAAATGATAACCATCATAAGTAGCTTTAAGTTCAGAAAGCACTTGTGGCACATCTAAGGCATAGCGCAAAGCTAACCTTTCAATCTCCTCAGAATAGTATTGAGCCAATTCCTCATGGGTCAATCCACAAATAGCAGCATATTGCTCGTCAAAGCTTATATTAGTCAAAGTATTGAGCATACTAAACAGACTAATCTGTGTAAACTTCGTGATGCCAGTGATAAACACACATTTAATACAATAACCATAATCCTTTAGTCCCGTAAAGAAATTACGATAGATTTCCCTACATTCATCATGCTGATTCGTCTCATAGGTATGCTGCAAAGGCACATCATACTCATCTACAATGACGGCAATCTTTACTCCAGACTGCTCATAAGCCCTCTGAATGATACCATTTAGACGATTGCCCAAAGACCGTTCATTAGGATTCTTCCCATAAAACTTTTCGTATGTAGAGAGCACATAATGCAAATATTCCTTAAGTTCCTGAGCAGAAGAGCCACCCAAACTCATACTTAGATAGATGACCGGACGTTTTACCCAGTCTTCCTCCATCTGCATGATTTTCAATCCTTCAAAGAGTTCTTTCCTTCCTTCAAAATAACACTTGAGGGTAGAGCACAACAGGGACTTACCAAAACGACGAGGACGACTTAGGAAATTGTACTTAACGCCGTTAGCCAACTGCCATACAATATCCGTCTTATCCACATAGAGATAATCACCCCTACGCATTTCTTCAAAGTCCTGTATGCCCAAAGGCATTTTTCTTTTTTGTTTCATCATTTTGAATCTTTATTTTATCCCTAATCTATCTACTGTCAACACAAGTAGAAAATCGCCACTAAAGACAAACATATACAATAGTGTCAATATTCCTAAGGAAATTAAATATAGCTCATAATATATTTTGCAAATATACATATAAAAAAGAAAATCACCAAATATTTTCGAAAGATATTTTTCAAAATATCAGCACTCAAAAAGAGAAAAAAGGAAAAAATCTTATTGCAACAGTTGCTATGCGATGTATTCATTGTTATCCAAGAGGATGTCCAAATGTAAATAAGACCATCACTTCATCTTATTTTTCTTCCATTCATTGCATTTTTCAACTAAAAGAGGGATAAAATGAAAAATATCTTTGCTCAAACAAAATAAATGAGATATTTTTGCATTATATATATAAAATAGATATATTAAAATGATGAAAAAGATAATGCTCGTATTTGGAACCCGCCCAGAAGCCATCAAGATGGCTCCTTTGGTAAAGGCATTCCAAGAAAAGAAAGACGAATTTGAAACTATCGTCTGCGTGACAGGACAACACCGTGAGATGCTTGATCAGGTTTTACACCTATTTGACATCAAACCAGATTACGACCTAAACATTATGAAACAAGGTCAGGACTTGTATGATATTACATCACGAGTTCTGCTTGGCATGCGTGATGTTTTTAAAGTCTGCCATCCAGACATACTATTTGTCCATGGTGACACTACTACAAGTACAGCAGCTGCACTTGCAGGTTTTTATCAACAGATACCAGTTGCACATATTGAAGCTGGTTTAAGAACCAATGATATATATAGTCCATGGCCTGAAGAAATGAATAGACAAATCACAGGACGTATTGCTACTTATGATTTTTCCCCAACACAACTGAGCCGTGAGAATCTGCTTAAGGAGAATGTTGACGACAAAAAAATTACAGTTACAGGAAACACTGTCATTGATGCACTGCATTGGGTAACATCAAAAATAAAAAATGACAAGATTCTTAACGAACAACTTATTAAAGATTTGAAAGTAAAAGGCTATAATACTCAACGACTGAATGACAAAAAGCGCCTTGTCTTGATTACTGGTCATAGAAGAGAAAACTTCGGAGATGGTTTCCTGCATATATGTAATGCCATCAAGGACTTAGCTGCAATGCATCCGGATGTAGATTTCGTATATCCAATGCATCTCAATCCTAATGTCAGAAAACCTATTCACGAAGTTTTCGGGGAGGACTTAAGCAATCTTGGCAACATTTTCTTTATTGAACCGTTAGAATACCTCATGTTTGTTTTTTTGATGGAAAAAGCAGACATAGTTCTTACTGATAGCGGTGGTATACAAGAAGAGGCTCCAGGATTAGGAAAACCTGTACTCGTAATGCGAGATACAACAGAACGCCCTGAGGCCGTGGAAGCAGGAACAGTGAAACTGGTAGGAACCAATTACCAAGCCATCATTGACAATGTGTCTCGCTTATTGACAGATACTACCGAATATGAAAAAATGAGCAAAGCCAATAATCCTTATGGAGACGGAAAGGCTTGTGAAAGAATCATCAATAAGATATTGACAATTAGAGATTAAATTACAACATCTCGGCTTACTTTAATTCTTAGAATTTAGAGTAAGCAGAGATACTCACAAAAATGATTATTTATAGGCTACGTAAATAGAAAAAGAAGTTTTCGTCTAAGTCATTGAAATAATTTAGAAAAACTTGGTACCAACTATTTCTTTTAGTAGTATAAAAAACATCCAAAACAAATCTGATTATTGGTATCATCAGACTATAATATAAGGAATAATGATATTCAACTCTTTTAATTTTATCATCTTATTCCCGTTTATTTTTTTGCTGTATTATGCGATACCAGCAAAATATACGAAAGCGCGGAACTCGTATTTACTAATAGTAAGCTATCTGCTTTACTTGCAGTGGAAACCCATCTATGCCTTAATTTTGTTAGGCATAACGCTTGTGACATATTATATTGCTTTACTGATTACAAATAATACTCAGAAAAAAAAACGAAAAACTTTGATTTCGTTTGGAGTAATACTATCATTACTTCCACTTACATTCTTTAAATATTTCAATTTCATCAATGAATGTATTAGCGAAGGCTTATCAGTAATAGGCCTTAACTTTAATTTACCAGGTCTTAATTGGGCTATTCCTATTGGCATATCATTTTATACATTCCAGGCTTTGGGATATATGTGGGATGTTTACTACAAACGCCAAGAAGCAGAACATGATTTTCTTACATATGCTCTCTTTGTCTCTTTCTTCCCAAGCATATTATCTGGTCCTATCAACAAAGCATCATTAATCATTCCACAAATAAAACAAATACGTCCATACTTTGATTATAACAAGGCTGTAATAGGACTGAAAATGTTATTATGGGGCATGTTCCTGAAAGTTGTTGTTGCTGATCGAGTTGCACTCTATGTTGATACAGTTCTCCCAGACTACAAAAACTATACTGGCTTATCTTGTTTCTTGGCTAGTATTCTATATTCTATTCAGATATATGCTGACTTTGCAGGTTATTCAATGATGGCTATTGCTGTAGGAAAGATACTTGGATTCGAACTGACAGAGAACTTCAGACGACCATATTTGGCTGTTAGTGTCACTGATTTTTGGCATCGCTGGCATATATCACTATCTTCTTGGCTCAAAGACTATGTCTATATTCCTATGGGAGGTAGTAGATGCTCAAGATTATGCAACTATAAAAATATATTTGTTACATTTCTCATTAGCGGCATTTGGCATGGAGCAAATTGGACATTTATCATTTGGGGCTGCTTACATGGAATATACCAAATCATTGAAAAAGCACTTGGAGAGCAAAAGTGCAAATATGGACATTTGGGAAAATTCTTCAAGATAAGCATAACTTTTTTACTCATCAATTTTGCATGGATTATTTTCCGAATGCCAACAATGGCTGATGCGTACGGAATAATTGAAAGAATTTTCAATACGAATTTACCAATGACTGTTTATATAGATCTTATACCTAATTTTCCATTTACCTTGTTAGGTATTGGATTATTAATCGTAAAAGATATTCGAGACGAGTTTATGCCCAACAGATTTCTTGTGTTAAACAGCAAATCAACATTTATAAGATGGGGGGCTTATATTTCATTAATCGTTTTGATAATGATTACAGGCGTTTTTGGTGCAGATCAATTCATTTATGCAAATTTCTAAAGTTATGAAAAAATTTATTTATAAAATTTGCTTACTTTTTTTACTTGTCATTCTTTTTGACGTAGTTTTTGGATTAGTCATGGGAAAGATCTCTAAGGATATAGACCTTGGAGGTGTTGGCAGGGATAATTATATTTGCGACAAAGCAACAGATGATATTGTTATTTTTGGTTCTTCAAGGGCAGAACATCATTATAATACTCAAATGATGTCTGACACAATAGGAGTACCTTGCTATAACTGTGGTGAAGAAGGGTGTGGAATCATACTGGCTTATGGCAGACTACTCATGATGTTAGAAAGATATCATCCACAAACAATAATATATGATGTAACACCTGATTTTGATTACCTAAAAGGTAAAGACAATCATCAGTATTTATATAGATTAAAACAGCACTATAACAGACCAGGAATAGACAGCATATTTTGGGACATCGATCCAAAAGAAAAATACAAAATGATAAGTGGCATGTATAGACACAACTCTTCTTTTCTTCAGAATCTCATAGTCTATTTATTGCATATATCAACAGAAACAGGAATTAGAGGTTTTATACCTTTAAACAATGAGATGGACCCAATGAAAACAAGAGGAAAGAATTTTATTGCAGATGATTCAAGAAAAGGATATACGTATGACCCCCTCAAACTTTCGTACATAAATAAGTTTACACATAAAGCTAAAGATATAAATTTGGTATTTGTCATATCTCCAATGTGGTACAAGCAAGATTCTTTAGTATTTGAACCTATAAAAAAAATATGTAAGGAAAGACAGATACAGCTGATAAATCTTTCAAATAATCCGAAGTATATTTTTAAGAATAAATATTTTGCAGATGGTACACACCTCAATGCAAGAGGAGCTGATGAATTCACTAAGGATTTGATAAAAGAACTTAGAAAGCGAAAGCTTATAAGATAAATTCACATCATTATACATCTTTAGAAAGTATATCAAAGTACAATTTAAGTAAAAAGCTACTTTTAATTAACAAACAATGAACTTTTAACACTTAAAATATTGGATACTTCAAAAAAAATGCTTACTTTTGCATTTATAATGGTTACTCTATGAAAGATGTTTTATTGTTATTAACAATTAAGAAATATTTAGAGGCTATATTCTACCCTTTTGAGGTAGAAAACATAAAATTAGTAATTTATAAATTAATTATAATAAATAAAAATTTAAGGCAAAAAAAATGGAACAAAGCAAAGATATTATAGATTTAACAGAAATCTACAAACAACTTAAAAAGAAGAAAAAGATTTTCTTCATCGTTTTACCGATTACATTTGCATTGTCCTGCTTATGGATATTTCCTGAGCCACGCTTTTATAAATGCGAAGTAACTCTTGCGCCAGAAATGACTGGCGAGGATATAGCTGGTGGATTAAGTTCCATTGCCTCACAATTTGGAGTAAACATCGGTGGCACGAATGGCTCTGATGCAATTTATCCAACTTTGTATCCAGACGTAATGAGTTCAAATGAATTCATAATCAACTTATTAGGTATAAAAGTAAAGACACAGGACAACAAAGTTAATACTGATTACTATACATACATGACCAAATACCAAAAGGGAAATTGGCTAAAAAGACCATTTAATCAATTAGGCAAAGCGATTGTAGGGATTTTTGTATCTAAAGACAATACTTCCCCAAAAACAAAGAAAGATCATAAACTTAATGCCTTCCAAATGTCCAAAAAGGAATATGATTTAGTAGAAGGAATTAAATCAAAAATAAAATGTGATGTAGATAAAAAAACAGATGTCATTACGATATCTGTACAAGATCAAGACCCTTTAGTTTGTGCTATCATTGCAGACTCAGTGCGTCAACATCTTCAAGCATTCATTACAAACTATAGAACTACAAAAGCCCGAATTGACGTTGAGCACTATACACAACTTGCAGAAGATGCTAAAAGGCAGTATGATAAAAGTGTAGCTGTATATAGTTCTTATTGTGATGCCAATCAAGACGTGCAACTTCAGTCTTTCATTTCCAAAAGAGATGAAATGGAAAATGAAATGCAGTTGAAGTTTAACACTTATAGTGCCATGCGTACACAATTAGAGGCAATGAAAGCAAAATTACAAGAAAAGACTCCTGCCTTCACAACATTACAAAATGCTTCGGTTCCTATAAAACCTGCTGGTCCTAAACGAATGATATTCGTATTGGGCATGTGCGTTATGTCGATGTTTGTTACAGCTTTCTGGTTAATACGAAAAAGCATATTCGTCAAAAAAGCAGAATAATTAAGAAAAATCATGTTCTTCTTAAATATAAAGAAAATACCATTAACTTACAAAAGGGTTTCCTTGCGCATCAACTTGCGTGAGATGACTGTTATACCCTTTTGTATGATTTTCTGTCAGGTTATATCTATGTCCATGGCATTGCCCGATATTGGAGCGCAGACTTTGTCATACGTAAACTTTGCATGTTTTATGGCAAGTTTTATTTTCATGCTTGCTTTGTATCTACATGCAGCACAAATGACAAGGTTTGGATTATTGCATTTTTTACTAATGTTAACGCTTATTTTTTCAACAGTCATCAATAATATAAATGTTAAAACAGCAATATATCAATCATTCTATGTTTGGCAAACTTTAATCATCTTTAATTATTACAAAATCCATACAGAAAAGATTATCAAATTTTTCGCAATATCATTATCTTTTTGTGTATATGCAAACTTGGCACATTTAATCACCCATCCTACACTATGGATGGTTGAAACTGGCAAAGAAGGTGCTGGGTATTTACTGGGCAACAATTATAACCAAATGGGCTGTAGGCTCATCATCGCACTCGGAACAAACATATTATGCGTTAAATATAATAAATTATGGCTATTCAATTATATTGCAACAGCAATAAGCGCTATAGTATCTTTATTCATGGTAGGTTCTATGACATCACTTAGTATGATTATCCTTTTTACTTTATATACATTAATACCCTTTGCTAAGTTAAAGAAGAATATATTGATAACTACATTTATCATCTTCATTCTTTTTCAATTTTTCGTTGTATTCAACGGACGCGGTTTAGAAAACAACGACCTTGCAAGATATTTAGTAGAGGATGTATTACATAAAGATTTAACATTTACACATAGAACATATTTATGGGATGCAGCTCTAAAAATAATTCCAAAGTCACCAATATGGGGGTATGGATTAGTAGAAGGAGAATGGTACAAAGAGCATATGAGTTCAATAGCTATGGGACCACATAATTTCATCTTAGCGGTTCTTTTAAACGGAGGTATCATTCTTCTTATATTCTATTCCATTATATGTGGGTATTCAATAAATTCAATTCGTCCATATTTCAAAGATACAGAAGTAAAAAACTTGATTTTTTCAACAATATGCTTATGGATAATGGCATTAATGGAAATGTTCCCATATACTATTATGCTCTATCCATTGGCTTTAATATATAATTATCAGAATATAAAAACAAAACAATAAATTTCATAAAAAAATGAATACAATAAATTTCATAAAAAAAATAATTCCAGCTACTATAAAAAAAACATATAGTAACTACCATACAAAATATCTTTTAACACATCCTAAATATGCAATAGGATACTATCTCAAAAACAATACAGGAATAAAAATGGATTTCAAACATCCTACAGACCTTAACCAGAAAATAAATTGGTTGAAATTGTATGGTGATACTAGTCGTTGGCCCATGTTGGCTGATAAATGGGCCGTAAGACATTTCGTAGAAGAACAGGGGCTTGCAGATATTCTTGTCAAAAACTATGGTCATTGGAATGATGCAACTCTAATAAACTTCAATGAACTTAAATATCCATGTGTAATCAAGACTAATCATGGCAGTGGAATGAATATGTTTCTCCAAAATAAGCCAGATGAGAAAGAGGTTCCTGCTATAAAAGAACAATTAAATAATTGGCTTCATACCCCATTTGCAGATAGTTTTGTTGAACCTCACTATTCAAAGATTAAACCTTGTTTATTGGCAGAAGAACTTTTGATAGAAAACAAGCCTATATCGACCTCTATCGTTGATTATAAAGTATTTGCTTTTGACGGAGAAGTAGTTGTAATTTGGGCATGTTGCAATAGAACACAGGAGAGAGTTGAAGTGGCAGCTTATGATTTAAATTGGAATTTTCATCCTGAATATTCTGTTTTTAATGAACATTATGCCAAAGGTGAAATGAGTGGGAAATTACCAAAACCTTTGAATCTCAAAAAAATGATAGAAGCTGCAAGTAAATTATCCAAAGGAGAGCCACAAGCAAGAATTGATTTCTATGAAGTAAATGGGAAACTCTATTTTGGTGAAATTACTATGACCAGCCAAGGAGGATATATGTCATTTTTTACCCATGATTTTTTATTGAAATTAGGTAAACATTGCAAACTCCCAACAGATAAATAAATTAATAAAGATTGCATATATTAGCTAAAAAAAAATGATTAAAGAAAATACAAATAGCACCATCGCCATAAACTCAATAATACTTTATGTTCGACTTATCATAGTTGCACTATGCGGACTATTGTATACAAGATACAGTTTATTAGCATTAGGAGTGGATGACTTTGGTCTATTTTCTGTCATAGCATGTATCCTATCTTTTGCCAGTATTCTAAATACAATCATGATAGTAACATCAAATCGTTATATCGCAATTGCAATAGGCAAAGGCGATAATAACGAAGCTAATATTTCATTCAACATTAATCTTACAATTCATATCATAATAGCTATTTTAACCATTGCTATAGCTATACCTATAGGGTATTGGTACATCAACAATTATGTAACTTACCAGGGGAATCTCAATTCAGTAAAAGAGATATTCAATATATCAATCATCGCTTCTGCTATTTCTTTCATAGGTGTTCCATACAATGGACTTTTACTTGCACGAGAACGTTTTCTTGTTTTTTGCAGCACAGATGTTATAGCAAGTCTATTCAAACTTATCTGCACATATATTTTGATAGATCATTTTGAAAACAAACTGATTATATATGCTTTTATTACAGCTATTATGACTGCTTATCCAACAATAATATTCATCTATTATTGTAATCGAAATTTCAAAGAAATTACCAGATTCAGAATAGTAACTGATACTACAAAATATATAAGTGTTATAAAATTCTCCTTAGCTATAGGATATGGCGCATTAGCAACAATAGCAAAAACTCAAGGAAGTGCATTAATTATCAATATGTTTTTTAGTACAGCCATGAATGCCGGATTAGCAGTAGCTAATTCGGTAAGTTCTATGCTACAGCTATTTGCAAATAATGCACAAAAATCAATTTCACCACAAATTGTAAAAAGCTATGCTTCTGGCAATAATTCCAGAAGCGTATATCTTGTATGTTTAGCTTCGAGAGTAACCTATTTATTAATGTTTGCTGTATCAATTCCATTCATTTTTACACCAGAAATTATTTTCCAAATTTGGTTAAAAAATATACCACCATATGCAATAGCCTTCACAAGATTGCTGATTGTGGATATACTTATTCTCAGTATAAACGCAGGTATTACTGACTATATTTATGCAACAGGAAAAATAAAAATATATCAAATTGTCATCAATACTTTGGTAGCATTATCCGTAGTAGCAGGTTTTTATACTTTAAAAAATGGAATGAAACCAGAGAATCTATTTTATATATTTATTCTATTTTCATTCATCATTTTCATCATACGTCCTATCATTCTTTTAAAAGTATCCAAATTCAATATTAAACAATTAATTAAAGAATCATATATACCAGTATTTATAATAACAGTATTAACATTACCTCTCTTAATATTCAAGCCTTTTCTAAATGCATGGGCATTACTATGTATAACATATACATATTTTACCTTTATAAGCATTAGAATAGGCTTGAACAAGAAAGAACGAACTTATCTCATTAATAAACTGCAAGAATTATTCAAAAGAACAAAGCGTTTTATAAATCGATAAAAGTTCACTGGAATTCACATCTCTATCATGTCGAGTGGCAGCTTGCTTCCTCATATTTGCATTATCAAAACGTGGCGATTCATCCAAAACTTTACAAATATAATATGCCATTTCGTTAATATCAGAGAATCGATACATCACTCCCAAATCTTTATTAGGAATCATATCCTCTACCCCTCCAACACGAGAAGAAACACAAGGAACACCTAACATTTGGGCTTCACCCAAAGCATTGGGGCTATTCTCTATTGCTGATGGCAATAAGAACATGTTTGCATTAAGCATTTCTTTTTTCATTTCTTCGGCATTTAAAGGACCTGTAAAAGTAATACAATCTTGCACATCCATTTTACGCATCAGTTTAATAAGATATTTACCATATCCTGTTCGCATAATTCTACGCTTAAAGCCCATATCGCAAACATTAAAGCCAGCAACCCTAACTTTTATTTGCGGGAAATGACACTTAATAATAGGCAAAGCTTTAATCAATTGATGTAATCCTTTATAAGGTACTGCAGCCTGATTGACAAAGATCGCATATTTCTGACATTTATCATACCTCCAAATTTCACCTTCATAAAAATTCTTTCTCAGGATTTCATTATTAAAATGATACTGAGCACGAGGATTGATTGCCCACAATTGAGCTTTATCCCAAAAAGTTCTTCCTATAGCATGATTCACCATTTTTAAAAGTTTTTGTTCAAAAACAGCTCTTTTTCTAAATCCTTTCGTATCAGAAAATAATGTTCCTCTATACAAATCACGCAATGTAATATTAGAAAGCACATCCCATTGACTCATACCAGAATAATAATAATCTGCATAAGAAGTAAGTATTCCTTGCAAACTAACCACGGTATGTGTATTACCATTAGCCAATACCCATAAAAGTCCTTCCACATATTCAGAACCATGTATATGGACAACATCAGGAACAAACAGTTCATTTACATGCTTACAATTATCTATAAACTTTTTATCTGATTCTCCATTTGGCTCAGGTAATACATAATAACGTAGTTTCTCACCCTCAAGGACACGTAAAGAATCTACCAAAGGAGAACTTGCTAATATAGCCAATTGAACATCGTCATATTTGATAATTTCACCAGCCATACCCAATATCCAACCACCAGTATTTTTTAACTCATTCTGACCACCAATTAAAGCATCCGCTTCTGGTGGCAATTTCTGGCATATCCACAATAACTTCATTTCAATAAACTTTTTAAAAT
>OQVU01000838.1_pt1 | contig 12011 bp, 10 predicted proteins | sample 1691611 | NCBI WGS metagenome assembly OQVU01 (sample SAMN03418272, study PRJEB22391) | human gut metagenome | biome: human-gut; feature: organic feature; material: feces | host: Homo sapiens | place: Tanzania | collected 2013-01
TACGAGAACGGCGAAGAATACATAAAGTGTACAATAGATAAAATGTACTACACGGGATATGATTATGTAAAAGGCAGCAAGAAAAAAGCAGGTATATACTATACCTTCTATAATGGAATCTGCTACTACATCATATATCCAACAGGCTCAACCGATAAAGGCACTCCTGCAATAATTGATGGTGCAACATTTCCTGCAAAATTGCAGCATTCTGAATTGATTTACAATGATCTGGTAAAAAATGTTTCAGAAATGGTTAATTTTACCGAGGATGGACTCAAATCCGTAAGCTGTGATTTATTCATAAATTCATACGCTTACAATACCAACTACTCCCGGTTTATGATAATCGGATTTATGATAATTGCGCTTATATCTCTTATTTTCTTAGTATTGCTTATTATAGCTGCAATTAATCCTAATTACTCATCGCCTGTAAAGGCTTTGAGAAAATACGGAGATTACAAAACATTATTTGCGATTGCCGTTACCGAATACGATACGGCGGTGGCTGTAGGACGTAAGAATGTATTTATTACCGATACATTTCTGATAATTATTACCAAAACCGATACTGATATTATTCCGCTTGAAAATATAACATGGGTATACGATTATAACGAGGTCTACCATAAAAAAGGCAATACCATAATGTATCATCCTTTATGTATCGTAACTGATACTAAAAAAATATATAAGATACGACACGTTTCCGAAAAAGGAATTGACTCCATTGTCAATACCCTTTTAAGCAGATACCCTGAAATAATGACGGGCTGCAATAACTAATCCACATAAAATACCGCTGTAAGCATAATCTGACTGTATCATGCCTACAGCGGTTTTCTTTATTTTACTATTCCGATTAAATCATTAATATCAGAAACGCCTTTATTTACCATATATTTTTCAATACCTTCAATAACCTCAAGTGTTGTACGAGGGTTATGGAAATTGGCTGTTCCTATGGATACTGCGGTGGCACCTGCAAGAATAAATTCAAGTGCATCCTCTGCCGTGGCGATTCCGCCCATACCGATAATAGGTATTTTAACCGCATTGGCTACCTGATATACCATTCTTACCGCAACAGGTTTAACTGCAGGTCCTGAAAGGCCTCCGGTCTTATTGGCAACTGCAAAGGTCTGTCTGTTAATGTCTATTTTCATGCCTGTGATAGTGTTTATAAGTGAAAGCACATCCGCTCCACCGGCTTCTGCTGCTTTAGCCATTTCGGTAATGTCCGTTACATTAGGGCTTAACTTCATGATTACAGGCTGTTTTGCAACATTTTTTATTGCTTTTGTAATGTGCTCAATATTGGCTGCATTCTGTCCGAAAGCAATTCCACCTTCTTTGACATTTGGGCAGGAAATGTTGATTTCAAGCATATCCACAGGTTCACCTGCAAGTCTTTCCACAACCTCAACATAATCGCTTTCGGATTTACCGCAGACATTCACAATTATTTTGGTATCGTATTTCTTAAGGAAAGGAATATCTCTCTCGCAAAATACATCTATACCCGGATTCTGAAGCCCGATTGCGTTAATCATTCCACCGTAAGTCTCAGCAATTCGTGGTGTAGGATTGCCGGGCCAAGGCACGTTTGCAACGCCCTTTGTTACAACGGCTCCTAATTTGTTAAGGTCAACAAATTCGCTGTATTCCATTCCTGAACCGAAAGTTCCTGAGGCTGTCATTACCGGATTCTTAAGTTCTACACCGGCAAGATTAATTTTAGTATTCATTAAAGATCAACCTCCTTGGCATTAAATACAGGACCATCCTTGCATACTCTGGCATTGTGGACTTTAGAATGGTCGTCAATTCCTGTTGTCTTACATACACAGGCAAGACACGCGCCGACTCCGCATGCCATTTTTTCTTCAAGGGAAATATATGCTTCGATATTATTTTCTTCGGCATAAGCCTTTATGCCACGAAGCATAGGTGTAGGTCCGCAGGCATAAATAATATCGCCCTTGATACCGTTTTCCCTGATTGCGTCTATAACGGTTCCCTTGGTTCCGATACTTCCGTCATCACTTGCAATCGTAAGATTACCGTATGCTTTAAGGTCATCTGTAAGGAAAGTGTCACTGTTTCTGTAACCTACGACAATCTCAGGTTCACCGCCCATTCTCCTTGCAAGTTCAAGCATTGGAGGAATTCCTATGCCTCCACCGATAAGAATGGCTTTTCTGCCCTCTTTAATAGGAAAACCATTACCTATAGGTCCGAGGATGTGTATGGACTCTCCTTCTTTATATGTAGAAAATTCCGTGGTTCCGCCACCTACAACCCTATATACTATTCTAAGTTTCCGGCCTTCTGTCTCACAGATACTTATAGGTCTTGGAAGCAGCTTTGACGCATCCTTGGTATACACGGAAATGAACTGGCCCGGTACTGCCTTTTCTGCAATATTGCTTGTCATAATCCACATATCAAATACGCCGTCAGCTATTTTTTTCTGGCTGATAACCTTTGCGTTTTCTTCAAATTTCATATCATTAACCTCTTGCTGTATTGATATCTTCTATCATATCAAGTGTTGCCTGTCTTGACGCATCTGCGTAATTAAGGCTGCCAAATGAAGCGTATTTTTCCTGCTTATATGCACAGATAATACCTCTTGAGCTGTTTACAATTGCACCAAGGCCGTCCTCGTTAAAATAATCTACAAGGTCTTTGCCTTTACCGCCCTGTGCACCGTAACCCGGTACAAGAATAAATGTCTTTGGCATGAGTTTTCTAAGTATTTTACCCTGTTCAGGATATGTGGCACCTACAACGGCACCCACATTACTGTATGAATCCCCCATACATTCCTGTCCCCATTTATCAACCTGTTCTCCCACAAGTTCATAAAGTGGTCTTCCGTCTACAAGGCGGTCCTGAAATTCTCCGCTTGATGGATTAGAAGTCTTAACAAGCACAAAAATACCCTTGTCATTCTCTTTACATACATCTATAAAAGGCTTGATTCCGTCACTTCCAAGGTATGGATTAACAGTTACAAAATCTTCATCAATAGGAGTATATGTCCTGCTTCCTACCGTAACTTTACCGATATGTCCTACCGCATAGGCTGTGGAAGTCGAACCGATATCACCTCTCTTGATGTCACCGATAACAACAAGTCCTTTTTCATGGCAGTAATCAACAGTTCTCTTAAATGCTGCAAGTCCTTCAATACCAAACTGCTCATACATGGCAATCTGTGGCTTGACTGCAGGAACAATATCATAAATATTGTCTACAATTCCTTTATTATACTCAAATACCGCTTCGGCAGCACCTTTAAGTGTCTCGCCGTATTCGTCATAAGACTTTTTAAGGATATGCTCAGGAATATAAGAGAGCATAGGGTCAAGACCTACTACAACAGGTGCATTTGTTTTCTTGATTTTTTCAACTAACTGGTTAATCATATTTTGTTCTCCTTGTATACTATTTTACCGCCTACCATGGTAAGCATTACTTTTCCTTTAACTTTCTTTCCGTCAAAAGGAGTGTTGTGCCCCTTTGATACGAAATCTTTTCTGTCAATGACAAATTCTTTATCTTTATCCATTATCGTAATATCGGCTGTTGCTCCGGGTAAAAGAGTTCCTCTGTCGATACCGATTACTCTTGCGGGATTGTAACTCATCTTCTCTGCCATCTGCATAGGAGTAAGGACTCCGCCGAGCACAAGTTCTGTGTATGTAAGGCAAAGACTTGTCTCAAGTCCTGTTATTCCAAACGGAGCCTCGCTTATAGGTTTTTTCTTTTCTTCTTCAGAATGAGGGGCATGGTCTGTTGAAATTACATCCATGATGTTATCTTTAAGACCTTTTTTAAGAGCCTCCACATCTTCACGTCCTCTTAAAGGTGGGTTCATCTTGTAATCCGCATTATCGCAAGGAATGTCTTCGTCACATAATGTAAAGTGGTGAGGGCATACCTCTCCGGTAACATCTATGCCGTCCTCTTTGGCAATTTCTATCATCTTAACACTGTCTTTGGTTGAGCAATGACAGAGATGAAGCCTGCAGCCTGTTTCTTTGGCTAAAAGAATGTCTCTTGCCACAATCACATCTTCAACGGCATTGGTTATTCCCTTAATTCCCAGTTCTTCTGATTTGGCACTTTCATTGAGGGCCCCGCCGTTTACCATGTTCTTATCTTCACAATGGGCTAATACCACCATTCCGCAGTCAGCGGCACGATACATAGCCTCTCTGTATACTTCTGCGTTCATAACTGATTTGCCGTCCTCGCTTATTGCGACAACGCCCTCTTCTCTTAAGGCTTCCACATCAACAGGAACTTTTCCCTCCTGTCCCATGGTAACGGAAGCTACCTGAAGTACATTGACTACGGCATCTCTTTTAATTATATCATTAACCCTGCGCACCATTTCCACACTGTCAATTACCGGCTTTGTATTAGGCATAGGAAGAACGGTTGTCACTCCTCCCCTTGCTGCTGCAAGAGAACCTGTTTTTATTGTCTCTTTGTATTCAAAACCCGGTTCCCTGAAATGAACATGAAGGTCAATAAGTCCCGGCATTACATAACACCCTGTTGCATCAATAACGTTGTCTATCTCATCATGGCTGTCATCATCAACGGCTGCTATTATTCCGTCTTTTACCACGATGTTATATATGCCGTCTTTGCCTGATGCAGGGTCAAGCACATGTCCGTTTTTAATTAAATATAAACTGTTGTTTTCCATGTATTAATTCCTCTATTTTAAAAATCCGTTTACTATCTGTTCCTCTGCTTCAGCCTCGGTTAATCCCAATGTCATTAATTTAATGAGCTGCTCTCCTGCTATTTTACCGATAGCTGCTTCATGTATAAGGCTTGCTTCAACGGAATTGGCAGTTATCTCAGGAATTGCCTTGACAGAAGCATTGTCCATAATAATGGCATCACATTCCGAATGTCCGGCACACTCGTTATTTCCGTCTATTTTGGCATAAAATACCTGTGTGGAATCATTCTTTGCAACCGAACGTGATATAACGTTGGTACTTGAACCTTTTCCGTTAAGTTCTACCTCAAAGCTTGTCTTTGCATATTGTTTACCATGGGTCATTATCTTTTCTTTAACAATAAAAGCTGCCCCATCTCCTAACCTGCCCTTGGTAATTCTGTCAGTGGAATCTATTCCTTTAATCTGGGTGGTTTCCATTTCCATATAGCCGTTTTCGTCAATATCAACAACCGTGGTAGGGTTCATAATTCTCAAACCATTGCCATCACCCTCACCATAGTGTTTTTCCACATATCTGACCCTGGCATTTTTGCCGATATGAAATGTATGGATTCCGTCATGTGATGATTTCTTATCTCCGCCGTTATGGATTCCGCAGCCTGCCACAATTAACACATCACTTCCTTCTCCTACATAAAAATCGTTATATACGAGGTCGTCAAGCCCTGTCTGGCTTAAAACAACAGGAATGTGGACACTTTCGTTTTTGGTTCCGGGCTTGATAATAATGTCTATTCCCGGCTTGTCCGTTTTGGTTACTATATCAATATTGGATGTTGTATTTCTTCCTGCTGCCGCTCCGTTGACCCTGAAATTATAAGCACCTGCAGGCACTTCATGGAGTCCCGCAATTTCTGCAAGCAGATTTTTCTGTATCTGGTCCATATTACCTTGCCTCCATTTTCTTACATGATTCTTTTGCATTACCGCTGCCAAGCAGAGTTGGCAACATCTCATGTCCGCCTGAAGCTGCCACTTTGCCATCAGCAATTACTATAATACGGTCGGCAATGTTAAGTATTCTTTCCTGATGGGAAATTATGATAATTGAACCCTTGGTCTCTTCATGCATCTTTTCAAAAACATCAATAAGATTGTTAAAGCTCCAAAGGTCAATTCCTGCTTCCGGCTCATCGAAAATCGATACAGATGTGCCTCTTGCAAGAATCATTGCAATCTCTATTCTCTTAAGTTCGCCGCCTGAAAGGCTCGCATTAACTTCCCTGTTAATATATTCCCTTGCACAAAGTCCCACTTCCGAAAGGTACTCACAGGCTTTGCCCGCATTGATGGGCTCGCCTGCGGCAAGAGTTATAAGATCTTTTACGGTTATTCCCTTAAATCTTACCGGCTGCTGGAATGCAAAACTGATTCCTTTTCTTGCCCTGTCAGTAATTGACAGTTCTGTAATATCTTCGCCGTCAAGCAGGATCTTACCCGATGTAGGCGTAACAATTCCTGCGATTATCTTCGCAAGTGTTGACTTTCCGCCGCCGTTAGGCCCTGTTATCGCCGTAAATCTTCCATCTATTTTAAGGCTTATATCTTTAATAATTTCTTTGTCTTTGCCTTCTTCATCAACCTGATATGATATATTTTGTAATTCTAACATATATTTCTTTTCCTTTTTCTGTAAAGTCTATACAGTTTTGATTATTTTATCATTATTTTGTCAGAGTATTCAACCTATTTTTACAGCTGAAGGACCAACATATAATCCTTCTTTAAAGTATTCACCGGAATATCTGATTTTATCTGCATTTTTAAGGATATTGCCTGTTACGGTTCCTCCTGTGACAATTCTTTTTCCACTCTCATCAGATATCTCGGCAAGTCTGAACTCACCGCCAAAATCGCCTGTAAGCGGATCCATCTGGAAATCGGAGAAGTTTTTTACCAGAATGTATTTTCCGTTAAGAAGTCTGTCCATTGGTTCACCGTTACATACACAATGTAAATTCTCGTACATTCCTATATACGGTCTGTTAAGATATGACAAGTGCATTACATTGCCGTGGATGTTTTTGACAATACCGTGTTCTATTATCATACGGGATACGGTTTTAACGCCCTCTGCACTGTACGGATATTCCGGCACCCCCTCTATGCTTATATCGGACATAATATCATAACCTTCTTTGTAATCCGAATATCCGGGATATACATACGCTGCATTGCTTCTCATAAGGTAGAATTTCAGAAATTCCTTAACATAGGAATCCGTAAGCACAATGGGATAACCTGAATAATCTGCCGGACTTCGTTTTGCCGATTCTCTTTCAACTGCCAGTTTAAGCTGTTTCGCGCACTTATTTCTGATACTTTCTTTTTCCATGTCATAATAAGAAAAATCAGCATACAGTTCCACATCATTCTCTTTTTTGCATTGGACAACAAATTCGCCGGTAATTTTTCCTGATGTATAAGATATATCGGAGCCTTTTCCGGTTATTATATTTACAGTCCTGGTTTCTCCAAAAAATTCAGCGGAATTAATAAAGGCATCCTTAACTTCATCCTCGGCAGAATAAAGAGCTTTCGCCATTTCAATAACGCTTTCACAGCCGTCAAATACTTTTTCCGTATTTTTATCGATTACTTTTTCAGGCAGCCTGTAATATGGATTCTTCACATAAAGAGCGGATTCCCACGCACTTTCTATAAGTTCCCTTATCTCATCCCCATCCATTCCCGGATATAAGTACACATCTGAGTTTCCGAGATATTCTGTGCCATTTTCCTCAAAATTCCTGTAAACACGAAGTCGTATTTCTCTTACTTCCTTGTCTCTTGTCATATCAAGACGATGTTTTACAAAATACATCTCAAAGGCTTTTCTATGCTCGTCATAAATATTGTAATCAACTATATTCAGTTCGTGAAGTATTTCAACTATTTCTGATACCATTTCAATTACCCCAGTTCTATTTCTGCTTTAATATAAGGGCCTCCGTCGGATACTTTAACCCATTCCTTATAACCTTTTCCACAATATCCGCCTCCGTTAAGTTCAGGAGTTTCTGACATCATTGATATGGATTTTAACAAATCCGGAACATATCCGCTAAGCACAACCGGAGAAAAGATTCTGCCCGTAAATTTTCCGTCTTTTATCTCTCTTGCCATATTTACCATACACTGTATTCCCCAGTTTTTAGGGTCTTCCATTCCGCAGGTTGCATTTTCAAGCATAAAACCATACTTTATGGATTTAATCATATCCTCCGGTCTGTCTTTGCCGCCTTCAAAATAGGTATTGGTCATTCTTGTATATGCCTTATGCTCGTAATTTTCCCTTCTGCCGTTGCCCGTTCCTTTTGTCTTAAGGATACCGGCTGTCTTGGCATCTGAAATTCCCGTCTGCAGGATTCCGTTCTTAATAATTACGGTATCATGACCGCAGGTTCCTTCGTCGTCAAAGTCATAGGTAGCAACTTCATTTACACCCATTCCGTCATGCATGGTTACAAGTCCGGAAGCAACTTCTTTGCCGATAAAACTCTTGGCAAGCGCCCTGTCTTTTACGAACATATCCATTTCAACGCCGTGGCCGAAGGCTTCATGGACTATCATCCCCGTTACCTCAGGCGTACATATACATTCGTATCTGCCCGGCGTAATCTTTTCTGCCATAAGCAGCTTAACCGTATTCCCGGCAACGTTTTTAATGTCTGCTTCCAATGAATCAAGCACATCATAACCATTCATTCCTGAATACGATTTAAAATAACTTCTTACAATATCGCCTTTTTTTGCCATCATTGACATGGCACAGGTCATCCATAAAATATTCTGGGACATATCCCTGTTTTTGGAGATAAAAATTTTTCTGCTCTTTTTGAAGGAGGAATTAATCGTGCAGTCAATAATCTGTCCGTCAGCATCAAGACCTTTCTGCCTTAATTCGGTAAGTTTGTCAAGGATTGCCCTATCTCCGAGGACTTCCGGACTGTGGCTCATGTCATTTTCCGAAAAAGAATGTAATGCTTCATCCTCCATACGTTCCGTATCTTCAATGGTAAAATTCTCTTTAAGTTCTTCTGCCTTGTCAAAAAGATTTTCTATCCGGGCAATAATTTTTTCTGAGTCACTAACTTTAAGCGAATTAAAGGAATGTTCCACAAGGCGGTTTCTGCCGTGGACACGCAGGACATACCCTCTTGCGCAGGATATTTTATCCTGTGATGCAGACAGTCCCCTGCCTGAAACGGAATATTTTCTTCCTGTACTGTTTTCAAAAAGAATTGAGGCATAATCATACTTCTGCCACAACTTCTCCATAAGTGCTCTTATGGCAAAATATTCCGAAAGTTCCACAAGTGAATCAAATCTTGTAAATATTTTGCTGTCATATTCTTTGACCGGAGGCAGACTATCAGGAATCATTATCGTTTTAAGTCCCGCCTTAACAGCCGATTCAATTCCGTTATAAGAATCCTCCACGGCATAGGTGTCATGTGGATTGCATTTAAGTTCTTTACAGGCTTTAAGGTATATATCAGGAAAGGGTTTACTGTGTTCTACCATATCCCCGCCGATAATTACATCAAAATATCCTGTAAGTCCCGTTTCATCAAGGTGGTGGAGCACCACATCTTTCCTTGAGGAAGAGGCAATGGCAACCTTCGCACCGGTTTTTTTCAGGGTGTCAAGAATGAGCTTTGTGCCTTTTTTAAGAGGAACGCCATCTTCTTCAATGTGACCCGTAAATATTTTTTCCTTTAAATCGTAGAATTCATCAAAAGGGAAATCCTCGCCACAGTGTGTTTTAAGGATATCCACCTGGTCAACCCTGTTTCTTCCGATACAGAGTTTTAAGGGAATCTCGAAATTATCTATGTGAAGTATTTCGGCTACTTCACGCCATGTTCTTGTATACACTTTCTGGGTGTCGAAAAGAACTCCGTCCATATCAAATACAACATTTAACATATATGACCTCTTTTATGCGTTAAGCATTATTTTTTCACTGTTCATTGCCTTAGCCATAAGACATACCATTACTCCCGCAAACGCATAAGTTATAATCGTTGACGTAAGGTACTGGTTCATTGTGATTGTCCTTTCAAATATACCTTTGAATGCAGCTGAGGTGTTATATACAGGTATCATATAACTGCCTGAAGTTACGTCTCCCGAATACATTGTTATCATTCCCGCAAACATGACTATTATATACACAGGCATTATAAAAGATTGTGCCTCTTTGATGTTCTTTGCCATAAGGGATACAAAACCTATAATTCCAACATAAAGGAGTACAAGTCCTAATAGCAGCACTACAAACTGCACAATCTGTACTGATGTGAAATTAAGTGAAAGTCTGCTGAACATTTCTCCCATTCCGCTTTTTTTACTAAGAACCACGGCTGAACCGATAAATGATATTACATATACACCTGCCGAAAGAACGGATACTATGGCAAGGGCTGCTATTTTACCCATTATGATATCAACTCTTTTTATAGGGCTTATAAGAAGGTTAGCGATAGTTCCTCTCTCCTTTTCTCCCGCAATGGTGTCAACGCCAAGTCCCATCGCTCCCCCAAATATAAGAATAGTTATTAAATAAGGAATAATGGTGCCAAGAATTTTGCCTGTGGCTTTACCATCATCCTGTACAATCATATCGGGATTATCAGCATCAACGGAAAATACCATGGCATAATTCAGTGAGCCAAATCTCTCATTAAGTAAAAGCTGTTTGTATTCTTCAAGATATGTTTCCGTAAAACGTGTTCTCGCTTCGCCGGAATTATCTTCTGACGGATTATAAAAAGTCTTTATATCAGGAAGTGCTGACGTTGCGTCCGCATTTTTAAAGTTCTCGTAAAAATTCTCAGGGAATACAACTACAAGGTCGTATGTTCCGTCAAGAAGCTTATCTTTGTATGTGTCTGCCGATTCACCTGCCGGTATAACATTTATGTTACATTCAGTGTGCTTTGACATAAGTTCCGAAAAATTATCAGGCATATTCTGCACAAAAACTTCCGATACATGTTCGTTTATGCTTGATTTCTGCTTATCTACCAGAAAGAACATCATTCCGTAAATTCCGGCAATTAATATAATCGGAAGGATAAACAGGGAAAATACCATCTTTTTGTCCCCAAATACCCTTTTTAATTCTTTTGATAAAATTACTTTGAAACCCATTTATTTGTCCTCCTTATGATTAATTTTGTACATTTCAAAAAATGCGTCCTCAAGATTGGTAACATTATATTCTTTAAGAATTTCAGGAATTGTGTTCTCGCAGATTTTTTTACCGTCAATTATTATGGCTACCCTGTCGCAAAGTGCTTCCGCTTCCGTCATGATGTGGGTGGATATAATTATAAGCTTACCATCATCACGAAGCTTTTTAAGATAGTCTGTTACAAGTCTTGCGGTGATAATGTCAAGTCCGCTTGTAGGCTCGTCAAAAATAATTATATCAGGGTCATGGGCAAGGCTCACCGCTATTGCAGCCTTCTGCTTCATGCCTGTTGAAAGTTCTTCTATCTTCTTTGTCTTAAATTCTTCTATTCCGAAATAATTAAAAAGTTCGCTCTTTCTTGTGCGGATATCATCATCTTTCATATTGTGCAGTTTTCCGAAGAAATCAAAAAGATAATCCACGGAAAATTGTGGGTCAAGCTTGATATCATTAGTTAAAAAACCAATCTTTTCCCTGACTTTATCTGCGTCTTTAACGGTATCAAAGCCATCCACCAGAACTGTTCCCTCCGTAGGCTTCAACAGGGTGGCGATACATCTTAACGTTGTTGTCTTACCTGCTCCATTAGAGCCTAACAATCCGAAGATTTCCCCTTTTTCGGCTCTTAAAGATACATCCGAAACAGCTACTCTTGTGCTTGTCGTTACTTTCTCCTTACGCATCTGTCTGCTGCCCAGCCTGTAAATTTTGGTAAGATTATTAATTTCAATCATAGGTTGCTCCTTTTCAGTTACATATCCATTTTTTAGCCTATTGTATCACGATTTTACTGTCCTTGCATTATCTTTTTTGATTAAGTATAATAATTGCATAAAAAGAAAGAAGGCATATTATGAAAAGAAAAATATTATCATTAATACTTATTTTTGCCATGCTTGTATCCCTCAGTGCATGTCAGGGCAATAAAAATACAACCGGAAAAGGCAATGAAAAAAGCACTGTAAGGATTGCATCCATGAAGGGTCCTACTTCAATAGGCCTTGTAAAACTTTACGATGACGCATCCAATGAAAA
>OQVU01000842.1_pt1 | contig 11980 bp, 20 predicted proteins | sample 1691611 | NCBI WGS metagenome assembly OQVU01 (sample SAMN03418272, study PRJEB22391) | human gut metagenome | biome: human-gut; feature: organic feature; material: feces | host: Homo sapiens | place: Tanzania | collected 2013-01
AAAGTTAGTCATAAAATCGCCTCCGCTTATAAGCTCAAAAGGCGAGAAAATGTATATATTAATGCAATTTTTGAAAAATTTAACAGAGTTTTTTATAAGGCAAATAATAACGATAATTTTAGTTACTGTTTTCACAATTCAGTAGGTGATCCGATGAACACTCGCAAGTAACGGTACAGATTTTATGGTGAATTAAATTATATAAATGTCGGAAATTTACCGCTACATTAGAATACACAATTTTCATCACATCATAACATACACATAAAACAAATAATTTCATCAAGGCGGGCGCCCGATGAGCGCCGCTACATTGAATGGTGCAGACGGTGACAATGTTACGCTCGGGCATAATATGTTTTGCATTACAGAAACTATCTTCACGAACAGAGAGCGATTAGCACAAAGCAAATCTCGGGAGTAGTAGTATTGACTGTTTCAAACTGTCTACACGAATGGAGAGCGAGGCACTCGCATGCTTGACAATTTTAGGGTTGCGATATATAGTATAGTCAAGGGAAGAGATTAACGGCGGACGCCGTAAAAATTGTGGGGTGAGCAGATGAAAATAACACTTAATCCCGACAAAGAAGTAGTAAAAACAGTTAAAGAGGGCTTGAAGAGGACAGGCGGCTACTGCCCGTGCAGAATTCAGCGTACAGAGGAATACAAGTGTATGTGCAAGGAATTCAAGGAGCAAATTGCCGATCCTGATTTTGAGGGCTTTTGTCATTGTATGCTTTACTACAAATCAAAAGATTAAAATAACCGAACAGGAGGATTGTTATGGAAATAGAGCTTTACAAAGAAACTTTTGAGCAGGAGGTTTTGCAGTCGGATATCCCCGTGCTTGTAGACTTTTGGGCAACATGGTGCGGTCCGTGCAAGATGATTGCCCCGATTGTGAAAGAAATCGCTGACGAATATGACGGCAAAATTCTTGTCGGCAAGGTTAATGTTGACGAAGAACCCGACCTTACAATGCAGTATAATGTGTCGAGTATTCCGACTCTTATGGTGTTCAAAAACGGTCAGCTTGTCAACAAGGCAGTAGGCTATCGTGAAAAGGACGAAATCCTTAAAATGCTCAAGTAAATATACCGACTAAAACACAAAACCGTGTGTACAGAAAAAGTACACACGGTTTTTTTATTATCTGATTTGGAAAAGACGGCTTTCTGAGGGGGATATCTTTGACTATTGATTTTTGGTTGTGAAGAATTATTTTTAAAAATATTTTTGAAAATTGCATTAAAGTATGCAATTTTTTTGAATTTTGCAGGTATAAGTGAGGGGCGTTGATAAAGCCTCTCGAAAAACGGAGGTGACGAGATATCAGAAAATTGACAGGTAGGGAAAAGAAGTTTTGCAGTTTATTTCTCGGTTCGGGAAATTCCGAGCTTGCCGCAGAAAAGGCAGGCTACACGGGGGATTGTGAGCAGAAGGGGGAAGAGCTTATCTGCCGTCCCGAAATTTCAGCCGAGCTTGAACGGCTGTCACGGCTAAGAGAAAAATCCCTTGCCAACATGGCGGCGGCAGGGTATCAGCGGTTGGCTTTCGGGAGCATTTCTTTGCTTTACAAAAGTGATCCGAGCAAGGAGGACCTTGAGGGAATGGACCTGTTCCTTGTGTCGGAGATTAAAAGACCGAAGGACGGTTCAATGGAAATCAAGTTTTTTGACAGGCTAAAGGCACTTGAAAAACTCGGTGCCGGCGGAGAGCATGAAACAGGCGCAAAACAGCTTTTTGATGCCATTTCAAACAGCGCAAGGGCGGTGAATGACAAGGAAAATGGAAATTAAAGCTTTTTCTAAAAAACAGCTTACCGTGCTTTCGTGGTGGAACAGGGAGTCGGCTTTTCGTGACAGGGATGCAATCATCTGTGACGGTGCTGTGCGCAGCGGAAAGACATTTTGTATGTCACTGTCGTTCATTTTGTGGAGCTTTTACGATTTTGCTAATTCGGACTTTGCACTTTGCGGAAAGACAATCCGTTCTTTAAGGCGAAATATGATTACGCCCGTGATTCCGATTTTGAAATCACTCGGCTTTAAGTGTGAAGAAAAGCTGTCGCAGAATATTTTGACCGTGAGCGTTAACGGAGTGATGAACAGGTTTTATCTTTTCGGAGGCAAGGACGAGTCATCCGCATCACTTATTCAGGGCATGACGCTTTCGGGTGTGCTTTTTGACGAGGTTGCGTTGATGCCGAGGTCGTTCGTTGAACAGGCATTGGCGAGATGTTCCGTGTCGGGTTCAAGATTTTGGTTTAACTGCAATCCCGAATTTCCTGAGCATTGGTTCTACCGTGAGTGGATTAAAAAGTGCGGTGACAAAAATGCGTTATATCTGCACTTTACAATGCAGGACAACCCGTCTTTGAAGCCCGAGGTTATCAAGAGGTATGAAAGTCTGTATTCGGGTGTGTTTTACGAGAGGTTCGTAAAAGGCAGATGGGTAGCCGTTTTCGGTGCAGTTTATCCGTTTATGGACAATGAAAGGATGTACTGCGATATTCCGTCAGACATTGAAAGCTGGGCGGTATCGTGCGATTACGGTACTGTAAATCCCGCATCATTCGGCTTGTGGGGCAGAAAAAACGGTGTGTGGTACAGGGTTGACGAATACTACTTCAACTCACGCACTCAGGGCTTTCAAAAGACTGACGAGGAGCATTATGACGGACTTGAAAAGCTGATTGACGGGCGGAAAATCGAATGTGTGATTGTCGACCCGTCTGCCGCAAGCTTTATTGAGGTTATAAGACGGCACGGAAAATACACGGTTGTGTCGGCTGAAAACAATGTTATCAACGGCATAAGGCAGACTTCGCAGGCTTTGAAGGACAGAAAAATCAGAATCTGCAAAAATTGCAGAGCCGCAAGAAGGGAATTTTCACTTTACCGTTGGGACGGTTCGGGGCGCAGTGACGCACCTGTTAAGGAAAATGACCATGCAATGGACGACATAAGATATTTTGTCGCTACGAAAATTTACGGTTGTGACGGATTTTTTGCCGTTGCAACCAAAAGACAGGAGGAAACAGCTTGAGGCTTGGCAGAAAAAATAAAAAGACCGAGAGCATAAAGACGGTGCAGACCGTTTTGAGAGAAACGAGAAATAATTCGCCGATTTTCTCACGATTTGCCGTTCAGACGAGAACGGAAAGGCAGTTGTACACAACTTTGCGTGAGTCTGTGCCGATTATTGATGCGGCACTCTGCAAAATTATCAGACTTATCGGCGGATTCAAAATTGTGACTTCATCGGCTGAAAGTCAGAAGATTGCCGACAGCTTTGTTAAAAATGTCCGCACAAACGGTGAAATGATGGGACTTGAAAGTTTTGTGCTTTGCTATCTTGATTCGCTTCTCACCTACGGACAGGCGGTCGGTGAGATTGTTCCCGATAGTGACGGTGAAGGAATTTGCGCATTGTACAATGCAAGCCTTGACGATGTTGAAATCAGAGCGGATTCTTCTCCGCTGAAGCTTGCTGTTTACACACTCGGCAACGGTACAGCCGAAGAACCTAAGCATCCGGAAAGGATTTTTGCAACCCTGCTTAATCCAAAGCCGGGTACTGTGTGCGGCACTTCCATACTCAGCGGTCTGCCGTTTGTCAGCTCAATACTTTTGAGAATTTTTGAGTCGGTAAAAACAAACTGGGAGAGGGTTGGCGATATCCGTTTTGCGGTTACTCTCAATCCCGATTCAAACGGTTCGGCTGTGAGCAGAGAAAATGCACAGGCGGTTGCCGATGAGTGGAAAAAGGCGATGAGAAGCGACAGCGTGTGTGATTTTGTGTCGGTCGGCGATGTCAGCATTAAGGTTATCGGTGCTGAAAGCGATATGCCCGACTGCGACATTCCCGTAAGGCATATTCTTGAGCAGATTATCGCAAAGCTTGGTATTCCGCCGTTTTTGCTCGGCATTTCGTGGTCGAGTACAGAGAGAATGAGCGAACAGCAGGCGGATATTCTCACAAGCGAGCTTGCTTACTACCGCACAGTGCTTGAACCCGTGATTACAAAAATTGTGTCGGCTCATCTTAAAATGTGCGGTTATAACGACAGCTTTAAGATTGAGTGGGACAAGATTAATCTTCAGGATGCGGTTGAGCTTTCTCAGGCAAGACTTAACAATGCAAATGCGATGAACATTGAAAGACAGATTGGAGCGGAGGTGCAGAATGAAGGATAACAAACTTATTAAAAGCGGTGTTTCGGGTGTTGTTGACGGTGATAATCAGACTGTCGGTGATGATGAGCTCGAACTGATTAACCGCTTTACAAGGCGAAATCTTGAAAAAAGTGAGGTGTATGCGTTTTCGGTTGTGCTGTGTGACAACGATGTTGACCGTGACGGAGAACGCTTTACAACAGATTCGCTTTATGAGCTTGAAAAGCTTTTTGTCGGCAAGACGGGAATCATTGACCACAATCCGAGTGCAAAAAATCAGACGGCAAGAATTTTTAGCTGTAAGGTTGAGAAAATTGACGGTCAGAAAACGGCTTTGGGTGACGATTACTACAGGCTCAAGGCAAGGGCATATCTTCCCGTTTGTGAGAGTAACAGGGATATTATCCTTGCGATTGACAGCGGAATTATCAAGGAAGTAAGCGTTGGCTGTGCCGTCGGCAGGGTTGTGTGCAATGTGTGCGGTGAGGACATCTCAATGTGTACTCACAAAAAGGGCGAGGTTTACGGCTCAAAGCTTTGTTGCGGTGAACTTGTGAACCCGTATGACGCATACGAATGGAGCTTTGTTGCCGTGCCGTCACAAAAGAGGGCCGGCATTACGAAAGGTCACAAAATTTTTGGAAAGGAAAATGATATGGAGAAAATTCTTAAAGCCATTGAAAACAAAAAGGCTTTTTCGCTTGATGAGAGCGAGAGCAGAAAGCTGTGCGAATATATTGACGGGCTTAAAAAGTCGGCTAAGGACGGTGTGCTGTACCGTGAAAGCCTTACCCGTGATGTTGTGGGACTTGCCGCTTTTGTTCAGCCTGACATTTCGGGCGAAACAATGGAGAGCGTTGCAAAGAGCATGACAATTGAACAGCTCAGAGAATTTAAGTCAGCATTTGAAAAGAAGAAGAAAGCAGCTTTTGAGCCTGTTCCGCAGCTTTACTGCAAGCAGGACAAGAGAAATAACACCGTGGAAAACGGTCAGTTCAGTATTTAACGGAGGTATTATTATGAATGTAAATTTTAACGGATTCGGCGAAAATGCCGCAACATTTATTGCAGACGAAACACTTACAGAGGCAGGCGTACCTGTTAAGATGAAGGACAACGGTACTGTTGCAAAATGTAACGCAAGCGAGAACTTTTGCGGTGTGTGCGTAAGCGTGAGAGGCGGTTATGCGGTTGTTCAGCTTTCGGGCTATGTAAAGGTTAAGAGCGACAAGAAAATCACCGTCGGCTACAAAAAGCTTTCTGCAACGGCAGACGGCGGCGTGTCGGTTACAACAACCGGCAGAGAGTACCTTGTGCTTGACTCAACAGACACATCAGTCGGATTTATTCTTTGATAATAGGAGGAAGATATTATGGCAAATTTTGAAAATATTACAATTGAAAAGGGTATGTATCAGACAAAGGGCGGAATTTCGGGCGCACTTGAAAAGCTTGATCCGTCAGAAAATTACAGAGGTACTGCACTTGAGGGACTTGACGCATTTTCCCGTCAGCTCAAACGCTTTGACATTAAGGTTAAGGGCAGAAACAGCGACTGTGTTGAAAAGTTTTTTCAGAGTTCAAACTCTGCGGCACTTTTCCCCGAATATGTGAGCAGAGCCGTTATGCAGGGCATGGAGAGAGCGGATATTCTCCCAAATCTTGTGGCAACCGTGACAGACATTGAGGGTATGGATTACCGCAGTATTGCATCTGTTCCGAGTGAGGATGACAAGAGTCTTAAACTCGTCGGCGAGGGCGCTAAGATTCCGCAGACTGAGGTTAAGACAAGAGAAAACCTTGTTAAGCTCCACAAGCGTGGCAGAATGCTTGTTGCATCATATGAGGCACTTCGCTTTCAGCGTCTTGACCTCTTTACCGTAACACTCAATCAGATTGGCGCATATATTGCAAGAGCACAGCTTAAAGATGCGATTGATGTGCTTGTGAACGGTGACGGCAATGAAAATCCCGCCGGCACACTTGCTGTTGCAACAGGCGGCAAGGTTACATATGAGGACCTTTTAAAGCTTTGGACAGAGCTTGCCCCGTATGAACTCAACACAATTCTTGCGTCAACTCCCGAAATGCAGAAGATTCTTTCGCTTTCTCAGCTTCAGGATTCAAACGCAGGTCTTGATTTTCAGGCTACGGGCAGAATGATTACACCTCTCGGTGCAAGTCTTCTACACACTCCCGAGCTTGAGGGCGGTAAGATTATCGGTCTTGACAAAAACTGTGCTCTTGAAATGGTTCAGGCAGGCGGTGTTGTTACAGATTACGACAAGCTTATTGACCGTCAGCTTGAAAGAGCCGCAGTTACTTGTACCGCCGGTTTTTCAAAAATCTTTACAGAGGCGTCAAAGGTGATGAGCTGTTAAGGAGGGATTGCCTTGAACATTGCAAACATTACAAAGCGTTTTGCATTATACAGCGGTATTGACGGTGCTGAAGCATACAAATGGAAGAGCATTGTTGACGATGCCGTGGTGTATGTTAATTCAATTGTTACGAAGGGAAATCTTTCGGAAGATGATGAATTAAGACTTGAAAACCTGTGTGCCGTTTACGCTTTTAAGTTGTATTCCCTTTGCAATGATGACAGCATTTCTTCTTTTTCCGCAGGTGATTTGAAAATTTCATCATCTGCGGACGGTGAAAGCCGTGCCGAAAAGCTGTGGAGGGAATATGCCGACAAGTCGCAGGACCTTATCGGCAGAGAAAAATTTTTGCTTGGGGTGATATGATGAATATTTCACCGTCTATCGGGAAAATATTAAACAGATACGGCTGTGATGTTACCGTTAAAAACGGCGGTAAATCGGTTAGGACAAAGGCCTTTATTTCACCTTTGAGATACAACAGCAATCAGAATTATGACAGTGTACGGCATAAACTGGGTATGAGAAAAACGAAGCTGCTTTTATTTATTGCACCGCCCGATGTTCTGCTTGATTCGGAAAAAAGCGTAATAGAAAGTGAAAACGGTAAATATACTGTTAAAAGGTGCGAAAAATATTATGTGAAGGACAATCCGATTTATGTAAGGGCTGTTCTGTGTGCATACAGAGAAGAAACGAGGGATGATTTTGAATCGAATTGAGAAACAGGTTGACCGTATTATTGCAGGCTTAAAGGTAAATGAGGCTTTGAAAAATGTCAGATTTATAAGAGAATACGGCTCTGATGAAGCACCGTCACCCGTGAACGGAATGATTGCCGTTGTGTCGGTGAGAGATATGTCAACGGAGAAAAGCTATATCGGCGGATATCTTTCGCCGTCTATCAAGGGTGAAAGCTACAATGCAGGAGTTGAAATCAGAGTGTATGCTCCTGCAACCGAGAACGGAAGCGGTCTTTCGGAAGTGGTAAGTGAAATTCTTCTCGGACTTAAAACTGCCGATGCGGAAAAGACGATTACCCACAGCGAGGCGGCGTCAATTGAATTTGATCCCGATATGAACGCAATTTACAGAACGGTGAGTTTTAATATGGAATTCTGTCTTTGCGAGGAGGTTTAAATGGACGGCTTTGAATTTGAAAATTGCGGAAATGCCATGTTGAAATGTGAGGGGAAAATTCTCGGCGGCGTTGAAAAGGCAACCTGTACAAGAAAGAACTCCTTCACGGAAATCAAGGAATTTTTCAATGACAAGCCTGTTGAAAGGATTGTTTCAAATGAATGGGAACTTACCTTTGTGATGAAGATTACGGATAAAACTCCGTTTTTGGAGCGTGACAGCTTTAAGAGTCTTGAACTTGACCTTGCAAAGAAGAAAATCATTTACACGGATTGCAAAGTGCTTGAATTTTCAAGCGTTACTCAGGGCAGCGGAAGTATTCTTGCAACCGTGAAAATCTGTGCCGACGAGAGGAAAATTATATGAATGATAAAAATTCAGACGAACTTTACAGGCTTGCGGAGTCTGAGAACGGCGGTAAAGATACCGAAATGTTCGGTGAATTTCTTGAAAGGGAAAGCCGTCGTTACAGTCGCAGACTTGACGAAGAAGAGGAGGCGAAAAGCCGATGAAACCGGTGCCGATGAAATTCGGTGAATATGTGTGGCATCACAATCCGCAGAATATCAGCTTTGAATGTGACAGGAGCGTTGCAGAAATGAAAAGTCCGTTCGGCGAATCTTCCGTTCAGGATATGGGGCGGAAGAATATGAAAATCAGCGGTTCGGGACAGCTGTACGGCGAGGATTGTGCCGAACAGTTTGAAAGGCTGTTTGAGGTGTTCAGGAACAGCGGAAAAGAAGTGCTCTCCGTGCCAAACCTGCCGAGCATTTATGCTGTGTTTGAAAAGCTTGAAATAAAGGGTGAGCCAAAGCCGAATGTGCTTGAATACAGCTTTGTGTTCCGTGAGGTTATGGAAAAAAAGCAGAAAACGGTAATTACATATTTTGACTGTGAAAACGGACAAACCCTGTGGGACATTGCATACAAAACAGGAGTGAAAATTGACGAGCTTGTGCGACTGAATCCCGATGTTAAGTTCCCCGATGAAAACCTCGGAACAAGGAGGGTTAAGCTGTGCTGACTTACTTTTTTACTGATAAAAACGGCAAAAGGTGTGAAATTAAAAATGTTCTCACGGCAGAAATTTCGGCAGATGTCGATGTGCCTGCCGATGAGCTTGTGATGACTGTGCCGTATGACGAGAAGTTCGGAAATGCCGATATACTTGAGGCTTATGACGGCAAGTCGCTTGTGTTTGTGGGACCGGCTGACGAGATTGTCAGCATTGTGAGAACCGACGGTGCGATTGTAAGGCTGAGTGCAAGAAGTCTTGCCGGAAGGCTTCTCGACAATGAGGCAGAGCCTGTTACATATGTGAACCCGGCGGCAAAGTTCATTTTTGAAAGGCATTTAAAGCCGTTCGGAATTGTCGGATATGACGGTGACGAACATCCGTTTATGGGCACAATCAAAATTGAAAAGGGAATGACCGAGTGGCAGGTGCTTGAAAAATTCTGCAACGGCAGATACGGCAAAAGTCCGAGAATTACGGGTGCGGGATTTGCCTTGATGTGCGGAACTTACGGCGGTGCAAAGCCGATTGTGTTCGGCAGAAACGGAGTAGGCTACACATCTCTCCGTGAGTACATAAAGCCGTGCAAGGTGATTTCGCAAATCAAACTACGCACCGAGGAATACGGCGGTTACAAGAGCGTTATAAGCAACAAATGCGTTGCTGACAGGATTAAAAGGGTGAGATATGTAAACGCTTTTCTTGACAACAATGCGGTAAAAACAGCCGACAGAATGATTGAAAACGGCAACAGGCAGAGCTTTGAAATAATGCTTGAATGTGCAGAATGTCTGTGCGGAGTTGTCGGCAGAAGGGCTGTGATTGATGACTCTCTCATCGGAAAAAGAGAGGGCTTGATTGTAAAAAGCATTAAATATTCACTTGGAAAAAACGGTGAAAGCACAACGGTTGTGCTTGGAAAGGAGAACGGCGATGTGGCTGATGAATTACATAACTAAAAATTCGATTACTGCCCCGAAAGCCGAAAAGGGCGGTGTGAAAAGTTCGGGAAACACGGTTTCGGTGGATTCCTCGGAAGAACACAGGGGGATAAAATGTTGCGTGCCGTATGGCTTTGCAAGCGTTGTTCCCGTGGGAGAGTCGGCGGTTGTTTTGCCGCTTGCTCACGGTGAAGTGAGCCTTGGCGTGCTTGCGAAAAATGTTGAACTTGATGAGGGCGAGGTTATGCTCTCGTCAAAGGGCGGAGCGAGTATTGTGCTGAAAAATGACGGCAGGGTTCTTATCAACGGCAAGGCGGTGTAGTATGAGGGATACGATGATTAAAAACGGTGATATCGTTATCGGCTCTTCGGGCAATACGGTATTGCTTGAGGGTACTGACGCAAAATTCCAACAGGCTGTGCTTTGCATTTCGGCAAAACTCGGCGGATTTGTCTATGACAGAAATTTCGGTTCAAAGGTGCTTTTGCAGGACAAAACACTCTCGGCAAAGCAGATTGAACTGCTTGCCAATGAATCGCTTGCAAAAATGAAAAATACCTATGCAAGCGTTAAGTCGGTTGGCAGACAGATTACGATTGACCTTACGGTTGACGATATTACAAGGGAGGTGCAGATAAATGGAAACTTATGATGAAATTTACGGCAGAATGAAGAATGCCTATGAGCATGAAACGGGCGACAGCTTTAACGAGGTGAGCGACATTGCAATCAGACTCAAGGTGCTTGCCGGCGAGATTTTCAAGCTACAGACGAATCTTGAATGGTGGAAAAGACAGATGTTTGCAGTGAGCGCAAGCGGTGAATGCCTTGATAAACTCGCATCGCAGAGAGGTATTGAACGCAAAAAGGCGATGAAGTCAACGGGCGAAATTACCTTCAATATTTCTCAGCCGTGCAGTCACGATATTGTAATTCCAAAGGGGTGCGTTGTGGCTACCGCTGATACAGTTCCTGTTCGCTTTGTGACAACCGAAGATGAAGAAATCAGTGCAGGCAACACGCTTGTGAGTGTTTATGCCGAGGCTGAACAGGCGGGGAGTAACGGTAATATCGGGCTTGGTTGTGCGGTTGTTCCCGTGAGTGTGCCGACAGAGATTGAAACGGTTACAAACCGTGAGAAATTTACGGGCGGTTGCGATGCCGAAACGGACGATGAACTTCGCAAACGCATAAGAGATACATATATAAACACCTCCAACGGCACGAATGCGGCATATTACGAACAGCTTGCACTCACGGTTGACGGTGTTGCAAAGGCGAGTGCCGTCGGCAAAGCGAGGGGCGTAGGTACGGTTAATGTCTATGTTACGGGTGCGGATGCATCATTGGGTACGAATGTTGTTGCAAGGGTTCAGTCGCTTTTGGAAAAGCAGAGAGAGCTTAATGTTGATGTTGTTGTGGCGAATGCCCAGCGTACCGCCTGCAATATGAGCGTTGTTGCCTATGCGGAGGACGGATATTCTTCAGGTGAAGTCAAGGAGTTGCTCAAAAATGCCTTTGCGGAATATGTGAATTCAATCCCTATCGGCGGAACATTCAGATTGTCGGAACTTGGTGCAAGACTGATTGACACGGGCTGTATAACCAACTACAACTGGAACACGGATATGCAGGATGTGACGGTGGCAAAGTCGCAATGCTTTACTGTCGGAACAGTTACGATTGGGGTGAAGTGATGAACAGCTTTGATTCGATGAAAACCAAATTAGAAAGTACGGGGCTTTACAAAGTTACGGCAAAATCAAATATCAGAGCGGAGCTTTTGGCATATGCAGAGGGCTTGAACACGGAATTTGATATGCTTGAAACTATGGAACGGGAGTTGTTTATTGACACAGCGGAAAACTGCGGAATTACCGAAAGGGAAAGATTTGTCGGTAAAATCAATGCCGATTATCCGCTTGAAAAACGAAGGGAAATGCTTAAAATATCTGAGCAGAAGGTCGGCGGAAAATGCACTCCCGACGATTTCAAAAGAATTGTCAGAGGTTACGGTGTGGAAAATTTTACAATTGCTGAAGCTCCCACAAGAAACCGTGTGGACATTAAAATTTCGGACGCAAAAACAGACGCAGAGAAGAAACTCATAGAAAAGCGTGTGAATGCAGATTTTCCGTTACATCTTAATGTGATAATTTCTTATGTAAATGCATAAAATCCTGATTAAAATTTTAATCAAGCTATGTTAATAAATTTTGCAGCTTTGAAAAACCATTCAAATAATTAAATAACCATGACCAAAAATAAAAATGTATGTCAAGACATCCACAATGGCTGCATATTCGCTTATCATTCAGAAT
>OQVU01000844.1_pt1 | contig 11965 bp, 7 predicted proteins | sample 1691611 | NCBI WGS metagenome assembly OQVU01 (sample SAMN03418272, study PRJEB22391) | human gut metagenome | biome: human-gut; feature: organic feature; material: feces | host: Homo sapiens | place: Tanzania | collected 2013-01
CAGAAAGCATTGTACATTTCATATCTGGATATGTATACGACGGCTGCTGCATAAACAAGATGTTTCAGTTTCATTAGTCTTCTTCTTTCTTGATTCCGAACTCAGTAATCACGAATCCGGTATTCATACGATATCCAAAGATAATGAGTTTTTCGTCATTTCCATTGCTGTCCTTGACAATATGGTAATTTGTGGATATTCCAGGAGCAGTGTTGCCTGAATCTCCGCCGATGATTGCAGAGTAGTCAGGCTTATGGGATTCTGCTGCCTTGAAGTTTTCCATGGCCTCTTCCTCATTCGCTCCCTTGGTAAGGTTATAGACATCCAGAGTCGGCGTTACCTTGCTTGCGCTTCCGAATTTCGCAACACATGCCATGAGGTATCTCTCCTGGTTGAATGTGAACATTCTGGCAGCTACGGATTCTTTAGGAAGAATATTGTCGTCCAACGGCAATGACGCCCCGCCAGGGGTGACGTTCTCGTCTGACAATGTTACAGGAAGGCGGAGTCCGCTCCACAGATACTTGTCGGTATCCTCGATCCTATAGACATATGTGTTGGCTGTAGCATTCGCGTTGCTTGCGAGAACCGTCGGCTCGCTGGTGGTCTTGTGGCCGGATACTTTGATTCTGATGAAATCCTTGGAACCGCTCGAACCGAAGAATATGTATCCGTCGCCGTTCTTGTCAATGTTTGCGGAAAGCATGTCTCCGTGTCTTGCATCGGCACCCGGAATATTAGTAAAGTTTCCGATTACCTCCGGCTTTGATGAAGGCGTTTCATAGTAGTAAATCTTCAATGGCGATACGGCGGCACCTGAAAGGGACGCAATGTAGATATGTCCGTTTGCGAGGAAACCGCAGTTGACAGGGAAGGTTCCGCCCTCAACTCCTGTCATATCAAGCTCTTGCGGCTCAATCTTTCCGGCCTTGAGATCTTCATATTTCAGGACATAAGGAGGTGATCTTCTTACTATAAGCACGTGCTCGCCGTCGAAGTCGGCACATCTTGAAATACTTCCGGTTCCTCCCGGTATCTGGGCAGCATCCAGGAACTTGTATTCAACAGGATTTTCAAAGTCTGCTCCAAAAACAGGGATACGGCGCTTGATGGTCATGAAATAGTCAGTGTATCTCTGATGGTTCTGGATTCTGATGACCTGAGTCTTGCTTGCGATGCCTTCCTCCATGGAGTAGTCATAAACTGTTTCCGTGATTTCAGCACCTTCAGACGCAGTGGCTTCTACGCGGAGCTGGTCGAAAGGAGAGTCCTTGTCCAGTTTTGGGAAAGTGATTTCCTTCTTGTCCTGGTTTATGGTACCTTCCACGACAGTGTTTCCGTCAGCACCTGCATTGAGGATCTTGATGGATATAAGTTGTGTCTCATACGGGTACACCTTGTTCTCAGGCAGTTTTTCCTCACAGGAAACCAGCATTGACGCTCCTGCAAGCAATACGCCTATCTTGAATATGAGATTTTTCATAATCTGTTCAGTGTTAAATGATTATAATTCGGTAGGCCATCCCTCGGTCTGAGTGAGCTTGTAACCTCTCATTTCATAGTCGCTGATCTGGTTCTTGCCGATCGGACAGAGATAAGGATTTACATTAGGGATGTCCAGATATGGCTGTCTGCCGAGTGTCTGAGGAGAGTAGAAGAATCCGTTGAGGGATGCTCCGTTCTTTCCGTCATAGACAACTTCCTTGCCCGCAGCATTGACTACACGGATTTTCTTGATATTCTCAGCCTTGAGCTCTTCCGGAAGATCTGACTGGAAGTTTACCCAAGTGCCCTTAAGCAGGTCTGGTCTTGCGTCTGTGTCCATGTACTCGAGCTTGCCCCATCTCCTGAGGTCGATGATTCTGGAGAACTCGAATGCGAATTCCATTCTGCGCTCGCGTCTGATTTCCCAGAGCAGAGGAGAGACTGTAGCGTCTCTTGAAGGGTCCACGTTCAATGAAGCCAGGTCCATGGCAGCTGTTTTGGTTACGCCCAACTTCTTGGCTTCCGCTGCGATAGGACGGTTCCTTATGGCATTGATACTTAAGTCAATGTCAGCCTGTGAGACACTTCCTTCGCCGAGATCAGCAAGCTCCGCCTTGGCCTCGATCCAGTTCAGGAGAACTTCTGAATATCTGAGGACAGGGTAGCCTGTGACGTTCTTTTCTCCCTGGAATTCCGGAGCAGGTGAAGCACCCTCTTCATCCAGATACTTGAGAGCTGAACGAGGAATGAACTTGGTGACATACAGATACGCCGACTTGTTCTTAGGGGTAACCTTGTTGAAGAATGTGCCTTCGAATCTCGGGTCACGTGTCTTGAGCAATGTGCTCAATGAGAAATCCTTCGCATCGCCCAATGTAGATGTCTGCCAGTCCTTGCCGTCAGTACAGATGAATGACTTGATGAGGTCGAGAGTAGGTCCGATGTCGGTAGGCTCGTTGGCATTGCAATATGAAGCCACACAATGCGTTATGCTCTGGGATGCATTATATTTCCTGTAAAGGATGCACTCTTTGCTTGTAGTGAGGTCTTCAGAGCCGAAAAGGTTGCGGAATTCTTCTACAATGGCGAATTTGCCGCTGCTGATCACCTTGTCCGCAGCCTCGGTCGCGAGGTTGAAGAATTTCTTGGCGCGGGCTTCGTCATTGTAATAGTATTTCTGCCAGCTTCCTTCATAGAGAGCCCATCTGCTGACAAGCGCCGAAACTACATATCTGTTCACGTTTCTGGTGCCGTCGTTGAGGCGTACGTTCTCCATTGCGAACTTGAAGTCGTCATAGACGTGGTCCATCACCTCGTTGCGCGGAGTCCTGTCCTTATAGAGTTCGTCCAGCTGGGTGTTCAACGGTGCGAAATCATAGTAAGGAACGTCTCCGAAGACATTGACAAGTCTCGCATATTCGAGGGCTCTGAAGAATCTTGCAATCGCGAACCAATGGTTGTACTGCTCTTCATTCAGTACGTCTTTCATGCGTTCCTGAATCCTGTCGGACATGATATTGGCCTTTCTTACCCATGCGAAATTCCATGTAGGGCCGGTATATTCGCTCTGCCATTCACCGAGGTCAAGGCTTGTGCTTTCCTTGCTTATCGGCACTGTTCTGGTGAACTGGGCCTGGGAGGAAAGTCTTACTACGTCATCGCTGAACGCGTAGTTGTTGCCCGGAGCATATGCTGTGGTCCAGCCGACACCATATCCCGGGAAGAAGTGTCCATAGAAAGAGTGGGCATACAGCCTGACGCTTTCTTCGCTTTGCCAATAACTGTCATCCTCTGCAGTTGTCAGAGAAGGACGGTCGAGCACTTCGCAGCTTCCAAAAAGGATTGCGAGAGCTGACAATGTATATAATAATCTGAATTTCATTGTATTGTATGCATTAGAATGATAACTGTACACCGAATGAGACTGATTTAAATACAGGTGTTCCTGTACCGGTACGTCCCAGGTTGTAATTGTTTGAATCTGTGAACATCGAGTAACCTGAAATTGCTTCAGGGTCGATAGGCAGTCCTCTGAGGTGATCGAAGGTGAAGAAGTTTTCGAGGGAAACATATACCCTTGCCTTGCTTATCTTCGCTTTTGAGAGGACTTTGGTCGGTACTGAATAGCCCAATGTGATGTTCTTGATTCTCAGATAGGCCATGTTCAGGAGGTACCTGCTCTGAACCTGCATTCCGAAACCGGAGTCAGCACCGCCGAGGTTCCATGCACGTGGATAGAATGCGTCAGTATTGTCCTCTGTCCAGTAGTCTTTTGTGAATGTCTTAGGCAGACCGCCGTCCTTGGCATGGTAGCCAGGAATTGCAAGCTGTCCTTTACCCCAGATTTTTCTCTGTCCGATGCCCTGGAAGAAGATGGAGAAGTCCACGCCTTTCCAGTCTGCGCCGAGACGGAAGCCATATTCGTAGCGAGGTGTTGTGTTTCCGATAACTACGCGGTCACCAGGATTGCCGTTCGTGCCCTCACCAGGAGTGATGTATCCGTCGCCGTCCACATCCACGAATTTCACGTCGCCAGGTGCGAAAATGAGCTTGTCGCTATTCTCGAACTGCACCTGATATACAGGGTATTTCGCTGTCTGTCTGTGGGTTGTGCGTGCTGTGCCGTTGTAGATGACAGTTATCTTCTCTATCTGTCCGTCTGCGCCATAGACGAAATCGTCTTTCTGGAACAGTCTGTCGGTAACATAACCGTAGATGTCACCATAGCGTCTGCCGGTAGAGTAAGCGTTTGAGAGAAGCCTGTTCTCCCAAGGTGTAGCCCAGTCAGCACCTTTGGTGATGTCCGTGACAGCATCTGACAATGTGGCCATACCATTGATACCCAAGCCGTTGCTGAATCTGAATCCCCAGTCGAGAGCGATTTCCCAGCCTCGTGTGCGGAGGCTTCCGTAGTTGCCTCGAGGTGCGGTCGTTCCCAATGTGGCAGGAAGACTCTCACCCGGAATAATCATATCTTTCGTGTCTCTCTGGAACCAGTCGAATGTTATACCGATCTGATTCTTCCAGAATCTGAGGTCTGCTCCGAAGTCCAGAGTCTCGATTCTCTGCCAGGTGATGTCGTAGTCCACCAGTGTCGGTGTGCCGTACTGTGTGACCTTGTTTCCTGAGCCGTCAAGCCAGTTTGACTGGGACTGTGAAAGTGTGGAGACATAGAGCGTGTTGGCTACAGACTGGTCTCCGATGCTTCCCCATGATGCCCTGATCTTACCGAAGGAGAGCACAGGCTCGATGCGTTTCATGAATTTCTCATTGGTGAAAATCCAACCTCCTGAGAATGAAGGGAATGTCTGCCATCTGAGGTGCGTAGGGAATTTGGAAGAACCGTCGCGGCGGATATTGGCCTCGATGAAATAGCGGTTGCCGAATGCGTAGTTGATACGTCCGAAGAAGCCAAGCTGTGCATCCCAGTTGGTGTTTCCATCTACGAACTGGTCGCCGGTGGCTGTCTTGAACTGAGGGTTAGACAGGTTCATCAGGTCAGTCCTGCGTGCAGATACGGACTCCCATTTTGTAGCTACCCTGTTAAGACCTGCCATAACCTTGAAGTCGTGCTGTCCGCCTGCTCCGAACTGGCGGTGATAGGTGGTGTAGGCATTGACCGTGTTGGTAGAACTTGCGTATCTGTATCTCTTGATGTCTGTTGCTGTTGCATTGGAGAAATACTTCTGTACAGGGAAGCAGTATCCCGGCATTGCTCCGTCAGCAGCTGCATCCACAACTTCTCCGAGACCGTTGACATAGATTCTGCTGCCGTCTTCCGCGAACCACTCGGTAGGTGCATACCACATCTGGCCGCCTTCGAATTCAGGTGTTGATGTGTTTTCTTCCTGTGTCCTGTGGTCGTAGGTATAGTCGAACTTCACATCCCAGTGCTTGGTGATGTTTACAGTCGCTCCGAGATTGACATTGATATATTTGTTCCTGAGGTTGTTGGTATTGGCAGCGCCTATCTCGTATGATGCCTCACGAAGGTTGTTTCCGTTTTCCTTGACCCCGATAGGGAAGAGCGGGCTCCATCTGTAGAGATATAGCCACGGGTCGGCTGTCGTGGTGCCCATTCCCGGATATCTCTTGTTCCTGTCTGAGAATATGGAACTTGCGCGGAGGCTGAGGTATTTGTTGATGTCAGAAGTGAGGCTGATGGATGAGTTGTATCTCGTGAAGTCATCATGCTTCGCCGTTCTGGACATACCGCTCTGCTTGAGGTAGCCGAGACCTATATTATAAGAGGTCTTGCCTGAGGTGCCGCTTACGGACAGGTTGTGTGTCTGGCTTGGTGCCCAGTCGCGTATCATTGCATCAGCACCGTCATAGACGCGGTAACCATATTTGTTGACACCGTCATAGTACCAGTCACGTCCATATACTACAGGGTCGCCGTTCTTGACTTTTCCGCCATAGAGCTTCTGCCACTCGACAGCCTTTTCATAACTCTCGGGACTGATTCTCCAGAAACCTCCGGCAGGCATTGCAGCACCCATGTTCGTATGTGCGTCGAGGGTGTATTTCAATGCTTCGAGACCTCCGAATTCGATAGGTTTCGCTCTGTTCTGCCAGGAGAAGTTGTCAGAATATGTCACTTCGAGTTTCTCTTTTCCGACACCTGTCTTGGATGTGATGAGGATGACACCGAATGCAGCTTTTGCACCGTAGATGGAGGCAGCTGCCGCATCCTTCAGTACTGAAATGGACTGGATGTCGTCCGGGTTCACCATCTGGATACTTGGAATTTCCACATTGTCCAGGAGAATCAGAGGGCTGTTGTTTCCGGAGATGGAACCTATCTGTCCACGGATATTGATGATAGGGTCTGAACCTACTTCACCGGTAGGGATCCTGATATTCACGCCTGGTACTGAACCCTGAAGTCCACGTCCTACGTCTGCTATAGGCCTGCTGTCCAATGTCTTCTGTACATCGACCACTGCTACTGAGCCTGTGAGGCTGGCTCTTTTCTGGCTACCGTATCCGACAACTACCACTTCCGAGAGCAGCTCGCTGTCTTCTTCCAATGTCACTTTCAAATTGGCGGTCGCCTTCACTTCCTTGGAAATGAAACCGATGGAAGATACTTCCAATATGGTTCCGTCGTTTACTGTTATGGAGAACTGGCCGTTCGAGTCGGTGAATACACCGTTCATCGAGCCTTTCTCCACAATGCTTGCTCCTGCGAGAGGTTCTCCTTTGGAATCAAACACTTTTCCTGAAATCTCCACTTTGCGGGATTGGGCGGATGTGCTGGCAGAAATTGACGTTACTGCCGATGCGAAGCAGTCGGCTCCGCTCAGGGGCAAAATCGTCAAAGCGGCCAATGCTGATAGAAAACAAGTCCTCCTTGTTTCGTGCCGTCTATGATCTTTAGTCATAAGTTGTTGGTTATTAGAAATTATGTATTAGTCATCTGCATAAAAACCGATGATTTGGCTAAGTTAAAACATTTTAATAAAAAAAACAAACACTAAAAGTGTTAATTTTGTATTCTGGAACGTATATAATAGGAGATTGTTATGACAGATGAGACAGTGACCCTGCTGCGCGGATGGGCAGAGAAATACAATGACGCCTGCTACTTTCAGGAGGACCCGATAATATTTCCCAAGAAGTTCGTGTCAATGCTCAGTAGCGGCAGCAGCTGCCTTGCCGGTGTGGAAATCGCCGCTGTATTCGCAGCGCATTTCGCGTGGGGGAGAAGGTCAATGATAGTGCGCGACTGCCATCGCCTGTTCGATGAAATGGACTGGAAACCATACGATTACGTGATGCGCGGACAGTGGAGGGACGAGCCGGTCAGCATACACAGAACCGTCAAATGGTCTGAAGTCGCGGCGATATGCGCAAGACTGAAAGACCTTTATTCGGAACGCGAAAGTCTTGAGACATTGACAATTCCCCAGTTCCGGACATTGGTCTTCGGGCAGAAAGAAGACAAGAAGGCGCCGAACAAGAAGATCAATATGATGCGACGCTGGATGGTCCGGAATGACGGCAGAGTGGACCTCGGAGTCTGGAAGGACATTGACCCGCAGACATTGCTGATTCCTCTTGATGTGCACGTGTATCAGCAGGCCTCGGAACTTGGCCTGACCGCCCGTAAACAGAAGGACATCACTACGGTAGAGGAAATTACGGGCGCCTTCAGGGACATTTTTCCCGGCGACCCGTGCAAAGGTGATTTCGCGCTTTTCGGTTACGGAATCGACAAGTAAACAGCTAATAACGCAAAGCTATGCCACAAATGTATGTAATATCAGGATGCAATGGAGCCGGCAAGACGACAGCCTCCTATTCATTGCTCCCGGAGATGCTCAAATGCAGCCAGTTCGTGAATTCAGACGAATTCGCCAAGAGCCTTTCGCCATTCAGTCCGGATGCTGCATCGATTCAGGCCGGCAAGCTCATGCTGCTGAAAATGAACTACTTGTTCAAGCGTGGCGAAGACTTTGCGATAGAGACGACATTGGCCACACGCAGTCTCAAGAGGACTATCACCCACGCGCACGAGCAAGGGTACAGTGTCACTATTCTGTATTTCTGGCTGAATTCTCCTGAACTTGCCGTAGAAAGAGTCCGCGCAAGGGTTGCGGCAGGCGGGCACAACATTCCGGAACAGGTGATACGGAGAAGATATACGGCCGGACTGCATTATTTTTTCAATGTGTATAGAGCATTGGCTGACAGATGGATACTTGCGGACAATTCCAAGATACCTTTCAAGGTGGTCGCGGAGGGCTGGAAGGGCATTCTCAACATAAAGGACGAAGAAATCTACAGCACGATAGAAAAGAAGGCCGCGGAGGCCCAAAACTATTTCGACAATGATAGCAAATAAGGAATACTATTATAACACATTCAAGGTCAATGACATTGACCTGAAATCTCTTGTGACCACGGCACTTTCGCACGGCGGGGACTACTGCGACCTGTATTTCGAGAACACTTCGGACCAGGTCTATCAGCTCATGGACGGGAAGGTCACGTCAGGCGGTCTCAACATCGATTACGGTGTGGGAATCAGGGTGTTGTGCGGTGAGAAGACCGGTTATGCCTACTCTGAAAGTACGGAGCGGAAAGATATGGAAGCAGCTGCGCTTGCGGCCTCGGCTATTTCTCAGGGCTCTGCTGTCACGCCACGTGAAACCAGAAGCGTTGGGGCCACGTACACTTCCCAGCAGAACAATGGCGGCCGCCTCGTCAGGAGGCTTTATCCGGGACATCCGAATCCGGCGGCGGACCGTTATCCGATACTGAAAGACTGGAGGGAAGAGAGTCCGTCCGTCGTCGTGGGATATCTCGACCGTCTGGAAAAGGCCATCAAGGCTAAGGACAGCAGGATAGTGAGCATAATGTGCTTTCTGAGTAGTCAGACGAGCGATTATATGATGTACAATTCTTTCGGCGAACTCAAATACGAGACCCGTCCGCTGACTACCGTTTCCGCTATGATTGTGGCTGACAACGGAAAGCGGCGTATAAAGAGAAATGACTCCATCAGTCTTCGCAAGGGTGCGGAGATGCTTACAGATGAAGTGATGGAAGAACTTGCGGCCAGTCTGACGGACGGCATTGACAGTGCCTTCGAGGCAAGCAGGCCTGAGGGCGGACAGATGCAGGTGGTGATGGGTGCGGGTGCTTCGGGCATTCTGCTTCACGAGGCCATGGGACACGCTTTCGAGGCTGATTTCAACAGAAAGGGCCAGTCCATCTTCTCTGACAAGATGGGGAAGCGGATTTGTCCGGAAGGAATCAATATCGTGGACGATGCGACCATCCGAGGTAACCGCGGCTCCCTGAATTTCGACGATGAGGGCGTGCCGGGACAGAGGACAATGATGGTCGAGAACGGAGTGCTGACTGCGTATCTGCACGACAGGATCAGCGCGAAGTACTACGGCGTGGCCCCGACCGGCAACGGAAGACGTGAAAATTTCCGTTCAAGTCCGATTCCGAGAATGCGCGCGACCTATATGGAAAATGGCAATGCCGACCCGGAAAGCATCATTGCTTCTGTTTCCAAAGGCATCTATGTCAATGAGTTCAGCAACGGACAGGTTAAAATCGGTGAAGGTGATTTCACGTTCTTCGTGCAGAGCGGCTTCCTGATAGAAAACGGAAGGCTTACCAGGCCTGTCAATGATGTCAATGTCATCGGCAACGGGCCCCAGGCATTGAAGGACATTGTCGCTGTCGGCAATGACTGCAAGCTGAAGGATGCCGCATGGACTTGCGGAAAAGGTCAGTCAGTGCCGGTTTCGTGCGGTATGCCGACGGTGCTCGTGAACAATCTGATAGTGGGAGGAGTGGCAGATGAATAATGAATTCGAGATGAAAGAAAGTTTGGACTTCGCGATCAGTGGTGCGGAGAGAGAAATAGCGGACAAGAGCGTGCAGATGGCGCTGGATGCGGGTGCTTCGGCAGTCATGGTGTCATTGGACAAGGCGAAAACCGAGATTTATGCCTTGCTGGACGGGGAGATTGACAATATCCGGCAGACTGGTGACAGGTCATTGACCTTCAACATCTACGCTGACGGCAAATACGGCACTTTTTCCACGAACAGATTCGAGGAGGAGAGTCTCCGCGATTTCCTCTGCAAGGCAGTCGAGACAGTGAGGATGCTGGTGGCTGATCCGTTCCGTGGATTGCCGGACAAGAAGGACCTTGCCACGGATGCTGTCAATGGTGATGAGATGGGGCTGTGCTGGTATGGTTATGGTTCAGTTTCCCGCGATGAAAAATTGGAGATGGCAAAACGCGTTTCCGTATTCGGGGAATTCTCTGCGCCGTCTTCTGACAGGAACTGGCGTGTGGTATCCGAGGAGGTAGAATACAACAACACATTGTCAGACACCTACTTGACAAGTTCTGACGGATGCCGATGCCGCCAGACGGAGACTTCATTCGAGGTGAGCAGCCAGGTTACTGTCGAGGACAATGAGGGGAACAAATACAGCGGCCTGTGGTGGGATTACGATGTGAGTCCGGAGAAGGTGCTGACTTCCGAATGTGGCCGCAAGGCTGTTGAAATGGCCGTGATGCAGATTGCTCCTGTCAATGCGGACAAGGGAAAATACACGATGGTGGTTTCACGTCTGGTTTCAGGCCGTCTTCTCCAGCCGGTGCTCAATGCGTTGAGCAGTCTGTCCATCTATCAGAAGTCTTCATTCCTGGTGGATGCGCTGGGCAAGCAGGTCTTCAGCAAAGGCTTGAATGTTATGGATATGCCTCTGGAGAAGGGCAAGAGCGGGGCAATCCTGTTCGAGACCGACGGGCGCGCCTGCAGGAACAGGGAGATTATCTCTGACGGCGTGGTGAAGGAGAATTTCACGAGCATATACATGTCCAGGAAGCTGGGCATTCCGCCGACTTCCAGCTGCCCTAACCGCCCTGTCCTCCTGCCGTTTGTCTCCGAAGAACTGCTTCGTGGGGAGCGTGGAGGTGTGGGTGGTGGTCGTGGAGTTGAGCTTGGTGTTGAGAGGGCGGACTTGTTTCATCAGCAAAATATCGACACCATTTATTATATGTTTAAAAAGGCGGGCGAGCTTGAAATCAAATGGGGCAAATATATCACGCAAAACCAGATTATGGGCTTTACAGACGATATCATCGAAGAGTATATCCACTATCTCATCGACCAAAGGCTTGTGGCGATTCACCTTGACAAACTTTACAACGCTCATCACCCGATAAAATGGGTAGATGAGTTTTCTAAATTTAACGACCAAAAGGCGAATTTCTTTGAAAGCAAGGTTACAAACTACTCCAAAGGAAGCATTACTTTTGATGATTTTTAGGACTTGCTTGGGGTTTTAGTTTGCTCTGTGCTTTTGCTTTTTTGTAATTTGCGTTTGCTTGGGTTGTAGCTTGCTCGTGCTTGGCGATTTGCTTGCAACTTGCCCTTTGTGTGCTGAATTTAAGCCTTGATTTTTAAGGCTAAATTTTTATGCCTTTTTCTAAAAGGGCTTTTGGCGTGTCTTTAAAGCATTCATCAGCACTTTGTAAGAAAAGGGCAAATACACAAGCGCAAATTTGACATTAAATTTATTTAGTGCTATAATTTGCTCGTTTTCTTTCAGCGATGAGAGATTTGGCTTGTTCGCAAGAGCAGGTTGCCCCGTCTTTGAGCGGGGATACTATCCTATCACAACACTTTTAAGTTTATCTTTAATTTGCAAAAAGTCTTTATCATTTACCTTGCTAATGTGTTTATTAGTCGTTTTTCTCTTGCTATCAAAAATTCTTACTTGTCCTAAAAGTGCAACTTGCACTTTGCCTTTGCTATCGATGAATTTATGATAAAATTTGCCTTTTTTATTTTGCGCCTTACTAGAAAGCGGCACACCTAAAAAAGTGCCGTTAAAAAACACATTTACCACTAAAACAGGACGAGTGAAAATCCCACTCTTGCCAAACACTTCACTACCAACATTTTGTCCTATGCTTATCCAATAAATGCTTTGA
>OQVU01000845.1_pt1 | contig 11960 bp, 9 predicted proteins | sample 1691611 | NCBI WGS metagenome assembly OQVU01 (sample SAMN03418272, study PRJEB22391) | human gut metagenome | biome: human-gut; feature: organic feature; material: feces | host: Homo sapiens | place: Tanzania | collected 2013-01
TTTATGGTTAGTTAGTCATAGTAAGTTATGGTTAGTTATAAGGCTCTAAATACAAGAAAGAAAAGCCAAATTTCCAATTGTTTTGACACTATTAGGAATATTTATGTTAGTGAGGGATTGGCAATCGTGAAAAGCCCTATCTCCAATTGTTGTGATACTATTTGGGATATTTATGCTAGTGAGAGAGTAGCAGACCCCAAAAGCCGATATTCCAATTGTTTTGACACTATTTGGGATATTTATGTTAATGAGGGATTCACAACCCACAAAAGCCCTATCCCCAATTGTTTTGACACTATTTGAAATATTGATGTTAGTGAGGGATTCGCAACAACTAAAAGCAGAAAATCCAATTGTTATGACACTATTTGGAATAGTATAGTTTGTTTCTTTTGTTCTATACGCAATAAGAGTAGTTTTATCTTTATTGAATAAAACATGGTCTTCATATATGAAAACTTTTGATTCATTATACAATTCACCATGCCAATGACTAAAAGGATTACCAATAATAGTAACTACGCTACTTGGAATTGTAATGCTGGTGAGAGAGTGGCAATTACCAAAAGCACCATCTCCGATCGTTGTGACAGTATTTGGTATATTTATGCTAGAGAGGGATATACAATTAGCAAAAGCTTTCTCTCCAATTGTTGTGACACTATTTGGGATATTTATGTTAGTGAGGGATTCGCACCCCCAAAAAGCATGCTCTCCAATTGTTGTGACACTATTTGGGATATTTATGCTTGTGAGGAATTTGCAACCGCTAAAAGCCCACTTTCCAATCATTGTGACACTATTAGGAATATTTATGCTAGTGAGGAAATTACATAAATGGTATTTACAACCGATTATTACTCAATATTTTATAGATAATAAGTCAGAAATATGGTTGTTATTTTTAATTGCACATTCTAAAAGGTGAAGATTTAACGCTTTTATTGATTATTAACTCAAAAAGGACATCAACTTGGGTCGTTTCTTCTCTTTTCCTTGCTATTCGTTTCCGATATTCCACTTTTGTTTTGGTCTATCTCATATGTACTGCAAAGGTATTGATTTTTGTTTGATATTGCTCCTTGCTTGCTCCTTGTCGTAGATTAATTTTCACACAGGAATTTTTGTTCTCTTTCTATAGGGGCTTGAAACAATCCATTTATTGGAAACAATTAAAGACGGAGCTGGTTTGCCCCAGTGCTTTTTAAGAAACAGGGCAATTATTTTATCTCCACAAAGGCTCTTGTTCCCAATTATGAGGAAAGCCTAATAAACGAGTTCTTACTGATGGGTATTTCGATAAAAGCTGCTTGAAATCTGCAACAAAAGTGTTGCCCATAGAAATGGAGTTAAGCCAATACACCACATAGCAGAGTTGCGGATAAAGTGTTTGTTCACGGAACGAGAAATCCGTAATCCATGTGTTTGGCATACGCATAGGCATCATTGGCTTGACAGGAAAGACCCGATTTGACAGTCTTGAATGATGGGCGCAGCAATTACGAAGTACGGGTCTGGGTACGGATTAAAAGGCTAAGTGATTATTTCCAGTCATTTAGCCTTTTTAATTATCTAATTTTTCCCCACATTTTCCCCACAGCTGTCTATTTATATATTTTAGAAACATATTTTTCCGTAAAATTATGTACCTTTGTCGGCAAATAAAGATATTCTCGTCAAACAAATATAAATAATATAAACATGGAAAAAAACAGAAAAAAACAAATCGTAGTTTTGAGTATAGCTTTAGTTTGCATTTTCATCTTGGTATTTTCATTGTTCCATAAATCAGCGACAAAAGATAGCGCAAATCCTCCTTTAACAAATGTTTTGACTGATAGCATTTCTCAAATTGTCTCAGCTTGTCCTGGCGAAATTGGTGTGGCGGTTATTGTTAATAACAGAGATACGGTTAAGGTCAATAATAAGAGTGTTTATCCTATGATGAGTGTGTTTAAGGTTCATCAGGCATTAGCTCTTTGTAATGACTTTGACAATAAAGGAATTTCACTTGATACCTTAGTAAATATAAATAGGGATAAACTTGACCCAAAGACTTGGAGTCCTATGCTGAAAGATTATTCAGGGCCAGTCATATCATTGACAGTGAGAGATTTGCTGCGTTATACTCTTACTCAGAGTGACAACAATGCAAGCAACCTTATGTTTAAGGATATGGTTAATGTCGCTCAAACAGATAGTTTTATAGCCACACTCATTCCTCGTTCAAGTTTTCAGATAGCTTATACGGAAGAGGAAATGTCGGCTGACCATAACAAGGCTTACTCTAACTATACATCTCCTCTTGGTGCTGCAATGTTGATGAATCGTTTGTTTACTGAAGGTCTTATCGATGATGAGAAACAAAGTTTCATTAAGAATACGTTAAAAGAATGCAAAACAGGTGTAGATAGGATAGCAGCTCCACTTCTTGATAAAGAAGGGGTTGTTATAGCGCATAAGACAGGTTCAGGTTATGTTAATGAAAATGGTGTTCTTGCAGCTCACAATGATGTTGCCTATATATGTCTGCCTAATAATATCAGTTATACCTTAGCGGTATTTGTTAAGGATTTCAAGGGAAATGAATCACAAGCGTCACAATATGTTGCGCATATATCAGCTGTAGTATATTCTTTATTAATGCAAACTTCAGTAAAATCTTAAACTGCACTTGCTTTGATAATTAATGATAAACAATCTAAAAGCACTCTAATCGTTATCGGAGTGCTTTTAGATTACTAATCAAATTGCTTCTATTATAATTTGAATCCTCTACTTTTTCTTTCTTCCTGTTGCGGCACTCTTGCTCCATATCTAAGCCTGTGCCATTGCTCCCTGAACCAGTCGGCAATCGGCTTCCTGTTTATTGTCAGGTTCAGCCTGCTTTCATCGTCAGGGTCATTTTCCACCCTTAAAATATCATCCTTTATATCAAAGTTCCGCCTGTGTTGCTCGGAATAGATTTTACCGCTACATTTCAGGGCTTCTTTTTTGACTATAAGACTTTCAGTCATTTCTTTAGAGAATCCCAGCATGGCACAAAACTTTTCCATGCGCAGCATTTCCCTGAACATCGGAAACCACCTGAAAGCCTTGTCTATGATTCTGGCGAGCCGTGACAGTTCTTTTTCTTTCATGTCAAGTTCCTGCCTGTGCATTTCTCTGAGATTGTGGATTTGCGTATCATGCTGTTTCTGCATCTGCTGTACTTGGCTCTGCAATTTTTCAATATTGGTGTTCCGTTTTGAAACCTCGTCTTGCAGTTTTTCGTTGGCACGTTCCAGTTCTTTCAGTTTTCCACTCCCGAAAAGAGAAGCAACTCCACTAGTTATGGCTGTCGCTGCCGTGGTGGCTGTCTTCTTTAACTTGTCAGTGCGTATTTCTGATTTCACCTGTTTCAGTTCCTGCTCGGCAAGATTTATCTGTTCTTCTTTGTGCCGTTTGGCTGCATCCATGCGTTGCAGTTCAGCTTTCTGCTTCTCAATGATAAAGTCGTTCCGTTCCAGATGCTCCTTACCAGTGACAGCCTTTGACTGCCCGCGTTCCATCAGCAGGATGTCGGATGCAAGGGTCTGCATCTGCATCATGTCATCGTCATTGAGCTTTCGGCTCTTTCCTGTTTCGTGGTTCATCCAGTCGAAAACGATATGGGCATGATAGTTCGGCTTGAACCATCTGTCCCCGACTTTGAAGCTTTCCCTGTCTTCCGCTTCCGGCTGACCGTTCAGCCAATGCCCTTCATCCTTGTGCAGGAAGATTTGCAGCGGTGTGATTCCCCAGCGTCTTTGACACTCCTCACCGAATTTACGCACGTCTGCCAGTGTGGTGTCCGACCTGACAAGCAGCACTCCTTCACGTATGGGGGAGCATCCCGCAATCTTGACTATTTTACCGTTCTTGCCTTTGCGTTCACGCTCCTTTTCCTGCATGGCACGTCCGGTCTTTTCCTTTACCATCTGTCTGATATTGTCATAATGCATCCGCAAATCCGGACTGCCGAAGTCGGGATTTATCCACTGTTCGTTATCGGTGGATAGTTCAGGAACGACATAGATTCTGGACTCTCCGATGTGGCGCATGTATTCGGCAGTCCTCCTGTTGTGAGCCTCGCTCGATGCGATGTTGCAGGGCTTGATATGTATGCTTGATTTTGTTGCCATAGATACTTGTTTTTTGGTTTGTACTTTATTGTTTGCTTTTCCGCTGTCCGTAAACGCATGGGGTTCTTAGGGGTGCAACCCATAAGCGGAGATTGCAAAGAGAGGGTCACTCTTTGCTCTGGGTTCTCAGGGGAGAAACGCCCTGAGTGGGTCATTAGGGTAAAACCCTAATCCCCTCGGGAGAGCCCACAACTACGTAAGCGGAGCGTGTAGTTATAGTGGGCTATATCAATGGCAAGCCATTGTCTGCAAACTCCAGCCTACGGCTTCCGCTCTCCTCCGTCAGGGAGGTTTTTCATCATCGTTGCCGATTGGAGATGCACCGACCAGCACAAGGTCTAAATCGTCTATCAGTTTTTGCAGGACGGGATTCTTCTCTATCATCCGCTGGAGGATTCTCTCAGCCTCGACCAAGTGGTTGGCTGTACTCATCACCTTGCCCTCCCGTATCTGAAAGATAATCCAATCGGCTATGTCGATATGGGCTTCTTTTTGTTTCGGGGTGGCATTCCTTTCGATGATGTCCGAAACCACCACCTTACAAAAGTACATGCTCTCGGCTCGCTGTTTCCACTCGGCATAAGCATCGGCATCGGGAAAGAGAAGCACGGTTCGCCCTGACAGTACACGGAGTTTCTCTTCTCTCATCTGACTCTTACCACCCGTAGCCAGCCATACATAATCGGGGAAGATAGCAGAACCGATAACGGCACTCTTCTCGGATTCCACCAAGACCACCACCTTGTCGGGATGCGTTTTCAACAAGTGTTCCCCGAAAAGGCATTGGGATAGTTGCCAATCCTCTGCCAACACACGCTGCTTTTTCAATATGCTGTGTATCCAGTTCACTGCCGATGTCTGTCCTCCCTTGATACGGTGTCCGTCTTCGGGATTGTACTGCATCACCTTTCCCGTGCGTACCTTGCCCGTCCTGTCTATCTGCCAAAAGATAACAGAGCCGTCACGGGTAGCCCCCAAACGGTATTCCTCCAACAACCGCTTCAACACCTCTTTCGCCTTGTCGCCATAGTAGGAAGTAAGGAGTGTGAAGAGGAAACGGAAGAAATTGCTACGCTCGCTTTGCGACTTCTCCACATAGTGAGGGGGAATATAGCCGATGGCTGTCGGCTTACTTTGCTGCTTCACTTTCTTCTGCTCTGCTCTTTGCCTGTCAAAAGAGAAATCATTGGTAGTTCTGTGTTCAGGATGCTCTTGAAAATACTCTTTCGGAGTGTAGTGATACCCACAACCGCTTTCGTGGTTACATCTGCCGACCGATGGATGCAACGGCACATTATTTTCGTCCACGTAATAGACGAAAGAATGCCTGTCTCCGCATTTGGGGCAGGTATGCCGTGTTGCCGTTCCTTTATACTTCTGTAATGAATAATTGCCCATAGCTTAGTCCGTTTTTGATGGTTGATTGTCGGCTGTCCCATCCTGTCCCATTGTCCCACACTCTAAGGGTTGGGACAGTGGGACACTTGGGACACCTGCGTTTTTACTCTCTTTGCTGCGCTGGATGATACGGTTTACGGTGGACTTGCCACAATTCACCTGTGAGGCTATCTCCCTGACGGACTTGCCCGATTGGGAGAGTTGCAGAATTTGGCAATCCCTTTGGCTTGATTCATTGTCGCCCAATTTTTTCAAGTGTTCCTTTTCCGTGGAATAGCCCCTGAACACGAACTGCAAGAAAGCATCCACCTTGTCAATCTCGTAAACGATTACATTATCCGCATCATGAGAGAACGTGCCATAGCGCACTTTAAGCTGCTTCACATAGCGAAGCCCTCCGTCTTGGGCACTTTTTCCAATGGTGAACACGCTGTCAAAGAAATTGTAGAGCCGTTTGCTTCCGGCAAGGTCGTTGGATGTGATGGGACAATCCAAAGAGCGTTTGGGCGTATGTGCTAGGACAAGGATAGAGAGCGCATATCTCTTTTTGAGATTGTTCAGCTGAATCATCAGCCGTCCTGCGGCATCGCCTTTCTCCATGGCGCAACACAGGTAGGTAAGATTGTCAATGATGAAAATCTTGCAGTCGGTCTGCACAGCCATCTGTTCAATGCCGCCTATGATAGCTTCCTCAAAGTTGGCATCCAAAAGCTGGTTGCAGTCAATAGACACCCGATAGAGTTTGTCGGGAAAGGTGTAGAGCTCTCCATGCTCGTTGGTATAGCGGAGCTGGAACTGCTTTTCGGACAGTTCAAAGTCCAGATACAGCACATTGTCGGTTCGGGCGATGCGGTCGGCTATCTGCACGGCAAGGATGGACTTGCCCACGTTGGAATCGGCAAACAAGCAGGAGAGTTCCCCCTCGTACCAAAAGCTGTCCCACAGCGCACGGGGCGTAGGCAATAACGATGCTTCAAGAATGGTTTGGTTTGCCGTCTTGATATTCATCATGCCTACACTGTCGGGCATACCGTTATGCGCTTGGGATGCTTTTGTGAGGTCGCCACGTATCAGGTTGATATAGTTCTTATCCTCTTCCATATCATTCACCAGTTACGTGGGTTGGGCTTGCGACGGTGGGAAGAGGATAAGGACTTGTTCAGTTCCTCGTCTGACAACGGTATGGGATTCTTTCGGGCGGTTTCCAGCCACTTGTCCAGTTCGTCACGGTAAAGGCAATAGCGTTTGCCGGGCTTGGTGGCAGGGATTGTCCCTTCTGACAGTTTCATGTAGAGCGTACCCTTAGGGATACCTAAATACTCTGCTGCCTCGTCCACAGACATGGGCACGTGGGTGTCCACCGTTTTGGCATTGTTCACACTGCGCTGCTCGGCGAGCAGGCTTTTCAGGCTCATCACTTCGTCTCGAAGCTGAGCGACAACCTCGGGGAGGTCGTTGAAGGTAAGAATTGATTTTTCCATTCGCGTACTCGTCTCTTTTGTAAGACTTGGCGCAAAGGACTGAAATGATATATCCGTGAATATCTCCACGACACGTCATTGCAAAATAATTCCCGAATAATTAAGCCCAGCCATAAATGACGGGTAAAATTACTCGGGAAACGATGTAAAACAGGCGGTTATGAGTTACCGGATGGTTGTCGTTGGTGTCGTGATTATCCTAATTCCGCACATAATCCTCGGGATAGTGGAAATCAAGTTTGCCGTTTTCGGGTTCATCAATGGGAATTTCCGTCTTTAACGGCTCTACCTTGAAATTCTTGATGGTTGATAAGTCTGTATCAGCAAACGATTTCGGGAAAAGGGCTTTGATGAACTTGGCACGGTTATCCCCATTGTAGTATCTCTTGTACAGGAAACGCTCAGAGATATTCCATACGAAGTGACGGAGTGGAATGTTGTTGATGTCTTTGGTAAACGGTCTTTGTATGGGCTTCGGGGTATAAGTGTTAAGATTCATCCATTTGTCCACCTCAGTACAGATGTGGTTCACGGTTTCTTGGTCGGCAATGCGAGGCAGGTAATAATGGCAATACTCCATGACCATGCGGATGCGCTCTTCCTTTTCCCGTTGCTCTCTGCTTGCGTAATTGGCACGGTTCTTTTCGTGAAGATCCGGGGCGATAGTAAGCTCTATCGGTTGTGTTTGGATAAGTGTCTCTTCTTTTGTCGGGGATGATTCGGGTACAGGCTCAGGGACTGATGTAGGTCCAGGCACAGATGTGGCTTCTTCAAGTGTATTTTGTGACAGTTCTTCCTGCACCTCTATGGCTTCGGCAATCGTTTCTTTCTTGCCGAACTTGATTTTGTAGATTTCGTATGTATCAAAGATAAGTGTCTGAAAGGAGAGATAGAGCAACCATCCCAACAGGTTACAGCATACGAATACTATCCACCTGACAAAGTTGTCTTGGTTGAAGCTGTCCGCTATTACCAGCGTGGCAATGGAAGATATTAGGACGATGGCGAAGCCGACAAAGCCCAAGATGATGTATTTGTCCTTGATTGATGATTCCATATTTCGTTGAGAGATTGAATGTTCCTGTATTATTTTGTGCAAAGTTAATGCTATTTTTCCCAATTACTGCCCGTTATTTGCGGTTAGAACGGTCTTTTTCAATGTATTTCACGAAATGTCATCATATCATACTCTGTTTCATACTCTGAGGGGCTTATAAATGGTGGCATCAAGCCAAAAACATAGAGGGGCGATTATAGCCTTGTAGCCATAACCGCCCCTCTGAATACCTGTCAATGTGAGACATTTATGCCTCCTTGCGCTTCAAGGTTATCTTGTCCACCACCTGACACATCTGCTGCGCTGCTATCTTGGAATAGATTTGTGTGGTGGTAATGTTCTTATGTCCGAGATAGGCTTGGATGACAGCCATGTCCGTTCCCATTTCCACGTGCAGGCTTCCGAAGCTGTGGCGGGTACAGTGAAAGGTGATTTTCTTGGTTATCCCTGCTGCCGTGAGCCACCGTTGGAGTGGTCCTTGCAGCATCTTGTCCTTGAAATCCTCAAAGATAAGTCCCTCGCCCCGTTCTCCCAGCAGTCCATAGGCTTCATCACTGATGGGGTTATGCACTATTTCTTTGGTTTTCTGCATACGGGTGGTAACGAACATCCTGCCGTTGGTGTATGGTTGTATCTGCTGCCACGTGAGCTGTCTGATGTCGCTCTTTCTCAGTCCCGTAAGACAGGCGAAAAGAAAAGCTTTTTTCAAGACCTCCTCCTCACAGGGTGTTTCGGCAAGCCGTATCAGTTCCTCTTGGCTCAAATGCTCCCTGATGGTGGGAATGCACTCGATGCGGTCTAAGAAGCCGTTTGGGTTCTCCTTTATCTTCCTGTCACGGTAAGCGGTGTGCAGCACGGCACGGAAAGTTGACCAATAGCCTGCTGCGGAGTTGATGTGCAGCTTTTGGTTGGTGTGGATGGATTGGGGTGCATCAAGCAGGTATTCCATGAACTTGCGGCACAAATCCACATCCACCTCCTCAAAGGTGCATTTGCCGTTCACGAACCGCTGGAAATGCTTGTATACGTGCTGCCACTTGATATTCTTGCGGTCAGCCAGTCCTTTGAAATAGGCAAGGAAATCGCCCTTCATCTTGGTCTTGTCAAAAAAGCCGTTGTTTTCATTGAAAATGGCTTCGTAGCGCTGGTTGCGCAGGATGACCGCTTTCTTCATCATGCGTGCGTTGAAGTCCCGTTCCTGCTGGTTTGCAGGTTTGGCGAAGATGTAAATTCCTAAGGCTTCACGTGTAATCACTCTTATGGTGACATTGTCACGGTAGCCGGGATAGTAGTCAAGGCATAGTGAATACTGTGTCCCGTTCTTAATCTTGCGCTTACGCAAGGTAACTGTTTTGCATTTACTCATAATAATTATGTTTTAATTGGTTGTATACATTTTGGAGTTGTATCCATGTTTCCGATGGCAAAGGAACAACGTGAAATATCCGTGAATACCTCCACGATACATCATTTTGAAATAATTTTCGATAATCCCGATTTTTCACGGTTATTTGTTCCTTTCAGCCATGACACGCTCCACATCTGAGCGCAAAAGCAGGTTTTTCACACCCACCTTTATCTTTTCGATGTGCTTCACCTTGACGATATGGCAGATGTTGGCTGACGAAAGACCATAGATTTGCTGCACCTGCTCAACGGTATAGTAGCGTTCATCGTTCACAAGGTCAGTTCTGCGGAGTTCGTTCAAATGTGATTTGGAGTAATAGGTACGCCCGTACTCTCTTTTAGTGGGTATCTTATGGCGATAGGTGTAGGCACGGAGTGCGGTCGGCTTCATGCCGAACAGTTCCTCCACCTCCTCGGTCAGTAGCCAGTCGGTAATTTCGCTAATATCAACTGCCACACCGAAAAACTCGTCAATATGCTTCTTGCTGTAATAGTTCTTTCCTGCGATACGGCAGATGGGGATATGGTTACGCTTGGCGGAAGTGTAAAGCCATGACTGCTTTACCTTAAAAAGGGACATCACCTCCTCGCCCGAATAGAAGTCCAACACTTCTTCGCTTTCCTTTTCCCTTTTTTCTCTTTTGGCAGGTAAGGAAGATGAAGATGATTTCCTTGGTGTGGAGGTGTTGCCGGGCAGGATGCGGTGATAGGGATTGCCCTCCAACATCTGCTCGATGTCGGCTCTGCGGATGAATGCCATGCGGTTGCTGATGCGTGAGGCTTTCAGCTTGCCGATGGCTACAAGTTTGTAAATGTACTGTCGGGAACAGCCCATGAGGATGGCTGCTTTGGAAAAGGTGAGATACTCCTGATGCTGTATCTCCATCAAGGGTTGGGCGACTTTGAAGAGGTTGTTCTTCTGCATCACTCTGGCTCGTTTGGCTTCTGCCTGACAAGCCTCACTGCAATATCTTTGCATACCGCTTCGGGTTACAAAGGACTTGCCGCAAAAACTGCATTTTCTGGTTGCTTTCATACCGTTTTATCGTTTAATGGTTCATTTCTTCAATCCTATATCTCTGAAATGGTAAACGGATGTGAACGGAAGTCAACCATTGTCGCTTTTCTACACAGTGTGACTGTTTCCGCATATCGGGGCGGTTATTGTCGCTTGTCGTAAACGGTTGTAAACCCTTGTCAACTGTCTGCACGGTGTGACAAAAAACAAGCCCCGCAAATTCTCCACGTCAGAAATACGTCTCAAAAATATGTGGAAATTTGGGAAGCGACAAATGGCAACCGAAAAGTGTTAAATTTTAGAATATGCTGGTAATTAAAGATTTACACTCGGATATTTCTGATTAGTTTTGGTTGTTCTATGGTTATAAATACTAAGTTTAAAAGCACCTTCTCCAATCGTTGTGACAGTATTTGGTATATTAATACTATCGAGATACCAACACCAATAAAAAGCATAGTCTCCTATAACCTTCACTCCCTCTCTGATTGAATACTTACCTTTTAAATTTTCTGGAGCCTTAAGCAATCTCTTCCAATCCTTGCTATATTTTACACCAAACTCATCTTCTACAGCATTTTCAAGATCCTCTTTTGTAACCTTCGTGCTCCATACTTCCTCTTCCTTCGGCTTCTGCAAACCGAACAATCTGAAAGAGCACATGGATAAGTTCTTTTTGGCGCTGGCTAACAGGAACATTGACATAAGGGTTATCGCTTCCTCGTCTGCCAACAAGCCTTGCAGGGCGGTGAAGGTATTGCTCTTGCTCAAATCTATATAATTGGCGGCAGAGAAGAGGAGACGGTCGGACGCTCCGTAGGTCTGAAGCAGAGACGGATTGAGAGAGATGGCTTTTAGTGAGAGGGCAATGGAAGCCAAGGCGAAATCGTCAATGGTTTCGTCGAAGTCATCGATGGTGCGAAGGGGATGCGAGAAGTCCTTGGTGCCGATTGTCGGCGACTTCTGACCTTTCATTGCCGGCACAAACATTCCGTCGTAGTCGACGAGTGTCAGCGTACCGTCGGGGCACACCATGATATTGTCGGGTTTGATGTCGCCATGGGCAAACGACTGCGAGCGAAGCCAAGCTGCCATTTTGCAGAAACGGTAGCAGAGCATCGCCATTGCGTGAGTGTCCGTATAGTTAGCGGCAACATACGTCTCCATCGTCTCGCCCTCAATCCAATCCATCAGCAACACTGGGAACTCTTCGTCCTCACAGTTGCTGTCAACGAAAAGCTCCTTCTCCAGATATTTGACGGAAGTGATATAAGAAGAATCGACAAACTCCAACTCCTCGGTAATCTGACGGTAAGCTTCCGCACGACCTTCCTGTTCCTCGGTGAAGCATTTCAAGGCATAGCATTTGCCCGTCTGCTCATCCTTCATCTTGAATACGACGGCAAACGCACCACTGCTACGATACGGCTCGCCGT
>OQVU01000852.1_pt1 | contig 11917 bp, 8 predicted proteins | sample 1691611 | NCBI WGS metagenome assembly OQVU01 (sample SAMN03418272, study PRJEB22391) | human gut metagenome | biome: human-gut; feature: organic feature; material: feces | host: Homo sapiens | place: Tanzania | collected 2013-01
GCTGGCAGCGTAAAGCCGCTTAGCCGTTATCTCAAATTTTAACGAACCATTGATAGAAATACTATTACTATTTGTACTGACAGCCTCACAATCAGCCTTGGCGTTCAACCAAAAGATTGATACTGTGGTTGTGGCAAATGACAGCTGCGAAATAGTTCAATTTATAGTTACAATTGACAATACTGACAGTGAAGCTTTGTGGATTTGGCTTGACAGCAATGACTATGGTCATGACCGCAAGAAAGCTATCAGACGATACCTGATGAAGCGCAGAGGAGACTTCTCTATTTTTGACATCGGTGCCGACCCCAATATGATAGGGGAATGGTGGCATCCTTCTGCGCCAAAATACTGCTTTGTCAAATACTTGGAACCAGGCAAAACTTTCACGATTGTATTTTATAGTGAGAAGGCATTAACGCCCGACTGTTGGAATTGTAAAAACGTCATCGATGACATTAGGGTTTTCAGTGATCGGGAAATAAACGAATACTGCCCCGGATTAGGAGCACCATATAGCATAAAACGAATTTCATATCCACATAATGTCATTGCATTTCCAATAAAGGCAGATAAATTGTCCGACACAATATCAAAGTAAGTAAAATAAACGGACATGGGAAAGATGTTGAAATGGTCACTCTGCATCCTCTTCATTATATGTTTTGTCAACACATGCGTTTATCATCGAATTACGCATATGAGTGACGACGAACTGGAATGGATAGCAAATAGGCATGAAGGTGAAAGGATGTATTTTAAATCACAATATGCGGATACAGACACTCTCACAGTATTAGAGGTTTGTATTCGTAATAGCTTAAATCCCATTAATTGGGGACACTACAATACAAGTAATAAAGAATACACAGCTCATGGTCATGTACGATATGGATTTATGAATCGTAGAGATGGGGGCATACTGGAAATATGGAAACTGTTCAATGATAAATCAATATGTTTCTCTTCTGTACTCTTAGATAGTAGCTGGCTGAATGAAGTGCAATTGAAAACATTGTGCCTCAAAATAAATGGAGTCAGAATCAATGATATTATGTTGTTCCGAACGACTGATAAAAACACCACCAATTCACTTGTGAGCTATGCTTGGAGTAAGAAGTATGGACTTGTTCAGTATACTTTTCAAGATGGAACAACCTTTACAAGGATAGATATAGGAAATCATTAGTGGCTTTTGATGATTGATTTAAACGCGATAAAAAGAAAACAAATATGAACAATTCAATCGAAATATACCGCTCGCAAGACGGTAGCGTGCAGCTTAATGTGAAGTTGGAGAACGAGACAGTGTGGTTAACACAGAGTCAGATGGCGGAGCTGTTTGGAGTTGATAGAACTTCAATAGTTCGTCATATTCGTAATATATATAAGTCGGAAGAATTAGAAGAGTCTTCAACTTGTGCAAAAAATGCACAGGTTCGAATTGAAGGTCAACGACAGATTGTTCGTGAGATTCCATACTATAATCTTGATATGATTATTTCTGTGGGATATAGAGTGAATAGTAAAAATGCAACGTCGTTTCGTCGTTGGGCGACCTCCGTCCTTAAGCAATACCTCATCAAGGGCTATGCCATCAATCAGCAGATAAAGCTCGACCGCTACAACGAGCTGAAGGATGTTGTGCGCCTTATGTCGCGTGCTGTCGGTTTGCAGGACAAGGTTACAACAGACGAGTATAGCGGACTGTTCAACGTTATCTCCGACTATGTGTATGCGCTCGACACGCTCGACCATTACGACTATCAGTCGCTCTCAATCTCGAAGACTACCAAGGACGAGCCGTTCCGTGCCACTTACGACAATGCGATGGAGGCAATCAGCGCATTGAAGGAGAAGTTCGGTGGCAGCAAGTGGTTCGCCAACGAAAAGGACGACTCGTTCAAGAGCAGTATCGGACAGATATATCAGACCTTCGGTGGCGAGGAACTCTATCCGTCGGTTGAGGAGAAAGCCGCAATGCTTCTGTATCTTGTGGTGAAGAACCACTCGTTCAGCGACGGCAACAAGCGCATTGCTGCGATGCTCTTCCTCTGGTTTCTCAACAACAACCGTGTGCTTTACGCCGAGGACGGACACAAGCGCATTGCCGACAACACACTTGTGGCGCTCACGCTGATGATTGCCGAGAGTAGAACCGAGGAGAAGGACGTTATGGTGAAGGTCGTTGTGAATCTGATTAACCGAGAGAATCAGTAAAAGTAGTAATAATAGTGAGTGTTGTGTGTGTTTTTTTGAATATAAATCGCTATATTTGCACATCAAAAACAAGTTTCTGCGATTTTTTGATCTATAATAAACGTTTATATACACACAATGAAAAAATCAATTGAGAATCTCTATCAGCTTGACGGTAGAGTGCCGTTGGGAAAGGCTCTCCCGTTCGGTTTGCAGCACGTGCTGGCGATGTTTGTCAGCAACATCACCCCAATCATGATTCTGGCAAGCGTTGTCGGACTTGACAGCGCGCTCAGTGCCGCGCTCATACAGAACTGTATGGTCATAGCCGGCATTGGTACGCTTGTGCAGCTGTTCCCCGTGTGGCGCATCGGTTCGCGTCTGCCTATCGTCATGGGCATCTCGTTCACGTTCCTCTCGCTCGCCATCAGCATCGCCGGCGCATACGGCATGGGCACGCTTATCGGTGCGGTTATCGTGGGCGGACTTGTTGAGGGCGTGCTCGGCTTGTTCGTGAAGTATTGGATAAAGCTCATTCCGCACGTCGTGTCGGCTACGGTAGTTACGGCTATCGGTTTCTCGCTCCTGCCTATTGGAGCCAATTCGTTTGCGGGCGGCATGGGTTCGCCCGATTTTGGCAGCTTGAACAACTGGATTGTGGGTTCTGTTACGCTGCTCGCCTGCCTCCTTTGTCAGGTTTTCGCAAAGGGATTCCTTCGTTCGCTTTCTGTTCTTGTGGGCCTTATCGTGGGCTACATCCTTGCTTGTTTTATGGGAATGGTCGACTTCAGCGGTCTTTCGGGCTTGGCTGTAGTGTCGATGCCGCGTCTTATGCCGTTCACGCCGGAGTTCAACATCGGTGCGATACTCTCGGTTGTGGCTGTTTATCTTGTGTCGGCTACGGAGACTATCGGCGATACGTCGGCGCTGTGCAACGGCGCGCTGAACCGCGACCCTGAGACAAAGGAGATGGGCGCAGCCATCAGTTGTGACGGCTTCGTAAGTAGTGTGTCGGGCTTGTTCGGTTGTACGCCAATCACGTCGTTCAGTCAGAACGTAGGTTTGGCTGCTATGTCGGGCGTTGTGAACCGCTTCACGATCGGCATCGGCGCTTTGGTGATGATTATCGGCGGTGTGTTCCCCGTTGTGGGTCATGCGCTCACTACTATTCCGCAGGCTGTGCTCGGCGGCTGCACCATCATGATGTTCGGCAGCATTCTTTATGCTGGTTTCGGCATGATGGCACGCACTGGTTTCTCGCAGCGCAACATGGTTATCGTGAGTCTCTCGCTCAGCGTGGGTCTCGGCTTCACGCAGGCTACAGAGATGTTCAAGATATTCCCCGAGATTGTGCGCACGGTGTTCGCAGAGAACTGCGTCGCTGTTGTGTTCCTCCTCGCTGTACTGCTCAACTTGCTGCTCCCGAAGAAGGAGGAGTAAGGTGCTGAGAAGTGTGTTGTAGTGGTGAGATGGTGAAATGATGTTGTTATGGTGAGATGTTGATGTGTTGAGAAATGTGTTGTTATGGTGAGATGTTGATGTGTTGACATTTGCATATAACACCATCTCAACTCCACAACATCATCCAAACAAATCTCACCATCTCACCATCTCAACCTAAAACCTCACCACCTCAACATACCTCACCACTTCAACATATCAACCTAACAACCACAACCACATGACCTCACACGAAATCTTTATGCTAACCGCGCTGGTAGCCACCGGCATTTTCCTCCTTCAGTTTGTAATCTCCGTGTTCTTTGGCGACTTGGACATGGACGTGGACGGCGACGCCAATGCCGATTTCGACCTTGGCAGTCTGTTCTCGTTCAAGGGACTCGTCCACTTCCTTATCGGCTTCGGCTGGACGCGTGTGCTGTTTGACGGCGACACGTGGCAGATGTATGCTTTGGCTGTGTTGGTGGGCGCGGTGTTCATGCTCGTGCTGTTCTACTCGTACGTGCTGGCGTACAGACTACAGAATCTGCGCAAGCCGGAGCGTCCGCAGAATATCGTTGGGCGTGCTGGCAGGGTTTATATCAATGTTGGCGACGGACGCTATACGGTGTTCGTGAAGCGCGACGGCGCGGAGCGCGAGCTCGATGTGGTGTCGGAGTCGGGACGCACCGACTATAAGACCGACCAGGTGGTGACGATAAAGGAGTACCGCGACAATAAGTATTATATTGAGTGAGATGGTGAGGTGTTGAGATGGTGACAAATGCTTATCTCCTCATTGACGCAGCCTAAAAATTAATAATTAATAATTAAAAACTAATAACTAAAAAAATGCTATGGAATCAAACATTTTCCTTCTCGCCGGCTTGCTCGTCGTAATCGTGCTGCTCGGCATCATCGGTGTTCTTTCGCGCTACCGCAAGTGCAAGTCAGACGAGGTGCTCGTCGTTTACGGTAAGACCGGCGGATCGAAGTCGGCGAAACTCTACCACGGCGGAGCAGCCTTCGTGTGGCCTATTATCCAGGGCTATGACTTCCTCTCGATGAAGCCGATGCAGATAGACTGCAAGCTCACGGGCGCCATCTCTGCACAGAACATCCGCGTAGACGTGCCCACGACCATCACCGTTGCCATCAGCACCGACCCCGAAGTGATGCAGAACGCCGCTGAGCGTATGCTCGGACTCTCGATGGACGACAAGCAGAACCTCATCACCGACGTGGTTTACGGACAGATGCGTCTCGTCATCGCCGACATGACCATCGAGGAACTCAACTCCGACCGCGACAAGTTCCTCGCCAAGGTGAAGGATAATATCGACACCGAGCTGCGCAAGTTCGGTCTGTATCTGATGAACATCAACATCAGCGACATCCGCGATGCCGCCAACTATATCGTCAACCTCGGTAAGGAGGCAGAGTCGAAGGCGCAGAACGAGGCTCAGGCTAACATTGAGGAGCAGGAGAAGCTCGGTGCGATAAAGATTGCTAACCAGATTAAGGAGCGTGAGACACGCGTTGCCGAGACTCGCAAGGACCAGGAGGTGGCTATCGCCGCCACACGCAAGGAGCAGGAGATATCCGTTGCGCAGACCGACAAAGAGCGTGTGTCGCAGGTGGCGCTCGCAAACGCCGACAAGGAGTCGCAGGTGGCTCGCGCTGAGGCCGAAATGAACATCAATGTGGAGCAGGCGAACACGGCGAAGGAGAGTCGCATCGCAGAGCTTAACTCGGATATGGAGATTAAGCAGGCGGAGGCGAAAAAGAAAGCTGCTATCGGTCGCAACGAGGCGCAGAAAGAAATAGCGCTTTCCAACGCCCAACTCTCGGTTACTCAGGCAAACGCCGACAAGGAGGCTGGCGAAGCTGCTGCGCGTTCGGAGGCTGCCGTGCAGACCGCACGCGAGAAGGCGCAGAAGGAAGTGGAGGAGGCGAAGGCTCTGAAGGTGGAGTCGTCGCTGAAGGCAGAGAAGATTGTGCCGGCTGAAGTTGCCAAGCAGGAGGCTATCTTGCAGGCAGACGCCGTGGCAGAGAAGGTGATACGCGAGGCTGAAGCGAAGGCAAAGGCTACGCTGGCGCAGGCTGAGGCTGAGGCAAAGGCGATACGCATGCGTCTCGAAGCCGAGGCAGAGGGTAAGAAGATGTCGCTCCTGGCTGAGGCTGACGGCTTCCAGGCAATGGTGAAAGCCGCCGAACTCAACCCCGCCATCGCTATCCAATACAAGATGGTGGACCAGTGGAAGGAGATTGCAGGCGAGCAGGTGAAGGCGTTCGAGAAGATGCAGCTCGGCAACGTCACGGTGTTCGACGGTGGCGACGGAGCAACCGGCAACTTCCTCAACTCGCTCGTGAAAACCGTAGCGCCAAGTCTTGGCGTTCTCGACCAGCTGCCCATCGGCGAAACTGTGAAGAATATACTTCATCCGGAGAAGAAGGACGAAGGAACGGAGAAGAAGGAAGAGAAAACAGATAAAAAATAAAAAGAGAAATATTGATGGTGGCGGAGGTCTCTGGCCTCCGCAGCAGATAGTCTTACGATTAGTTCGACTTGGTGCTGCGGAGACCGGAGACCTCCGCTACTTTTGTTTACTCATCTGGCCATTTACATGCAGCGCCCGTTGTCTTGAACGACGGGCGTTGTGCGTTCATGCTGCGCAGCTTCTTGCCCAGTTCTGCCGAAAGCTGCTTCACCTTCGCCGGATACTGCTCAGCAAGATTGCGGCTCTCGCTGATGTCCTGCGCAATGTTGAACAATTCCTTGCGACCGGTGGCGTAATAGTATATCAGTTTCCAGTCGCCGCGGCGTATGGCGCAGTTCAGATTGATGCCCGGTCCGTAGCCGTCCCACACGTTAGGGAAGTTCCAGATAAGGCTTCTGTCGGCTATGCGGCTGTCCGCTTTGCCCTTCAGCGTGGGCACGATGCTGACGCCGTCGATGGTCTGCGGCACCTTATACTGCTTCACGCCCGCCATGTCGAGTATAGTGGGGTAGAGGTCCTCTATTATTATGCTGCTTGCGTTGCGTGTGCCGGGCTTTACGGTGTCGCCCCACTTCACGATGAACGGCACACGTATGCCGCCCTCGTAGAGCGATCCCTTTCCGCTGAGCAGCGGCGCGTTCTGCGTGAATGGTTCGCCCTCACGGAACTCCGGACTGCACGCCAGTCCGCCGTTGTCGCCGAGGAAGATGATGATGGTGTTCTCCGCCTCGCCGTTGCGCTGCAGCCAGTTCATTATGTCGCCCAGACTCTTGTCCATGCCCTCCACCAGCGACGCATAAGCCGCGTCTTTGTCCGTTAAGCCCTTGCGCACGTACTTCGGGAAGAAGCGCATGTCCTTGTCGATAGGGATGTGCACGGCGTAGTGCGACATGTAGAGATAGAAAGGCTGTTCGTATTTCTTCGCCTTTTCGAGTGCGCCTATCGCCTCCTGCGTCAGCGCTTCGGTGAGGAACGTGCCCGTTCCCCAGTACTTCTCCAGTCCGGGTGTCGACATACGCGAGTTGGGTTTGCCGTCGCGGTCGTGTCCGTAGTTGCGTTCGCTCAGATACGTAGCCACGCCGCCCGCCGCCGTGCCCGTTATGTTCACGTCGAAACCGAAGTGACACGGGTTTTCGCCCGGCGTGTCCTTCGCTCCCCAATGCGCCTTGCCGCAATGTATGGTGTGATAGCCGCTGTCCTTCAGTATCTGCACGAACGACTTCGCCACGGCGGTGTTGTTCAGGGCGTCCACCTGCGCTATGCCGTTGTAGTTCCAGTCGGGCAGCGTCACCACGTCGCTCTCATGGTCGGTAGTCTTGTCGCGCTCAAGCGTCCAGTTCGTGACGCGATGGCGCGCCATGTTCATGCCCGTCATCAGACTGCATCGCGTAGGCGAACTGATTGGGCAGGCATACGCTTGCGTGAACATCATTCCCTCGCTTGCCAGTCGCTCCATGTTGGGCGTCTCGTACATGTCGTTATATCGCGTCCGGCGGTCCCAGAACGCCACTGATGTGTCCTGCCATCCCATGTCGTCCACGAGAAACACGAGTATGTTCGGTCGTTTCTGCCGTTCGGCGTGCGCAGGAGCGCAGCCCAATGTTGCGACAGCCGCGAGTATAGTGGCTTGTTTCAGATTCATAGTGGTTTGTTTTTAAGATGTTATGTCACAAAGTTAGTGATAATTCGTATAACTACGCCCGTTCTTATACACATAAAAACGAATTAACACATAAAAACGGATTAACCCGATTAAACAGATTCTCCTCTTAGCCTGAAAGAATCCGTTTAATCGGGTTAATTCGTTGTTATCTATATCTTAATACAGCGTTTTCGGCGCGATTCGGAAGCTGAAAGTATAGTCCTTGTACTCTACGCGGTGACCCTTGCGGGCGCGTCCGTCGCCGCCCCAGCTGTCAACACCGCCGACACCCGACTGCACGAGGTCGATGAAGAGGTTGGTATACTTCGACTTCTCTACCGACTGCGAGTGGCGCTGGTGCTTCTCTGTGCCCTCATCGAGAGCGAGAAGGTCGTAGTGGAGGGCAGAAGCCGAGAATAGCTTGTCGCTCTCTACGCGGAAGCCCACGCCGTTCTTGTTGGTCTGGTTCCACCAGCGCAGATCGCTCATCGTTCCGGTCTCCTGCGGACGAACGTACGGGTAGAAGAGCTCGTCTGCTGTAGAGTGGTAGATGCCTACGTTCTGCGAGATCTTGCGGTCTGAGTAGTTCTCTATCGGTCCGCGTCCGTTCCACTGCACCTGGTCCATGTCATACGGCAGGTTCATCACCATACCGAAGCGGAGCATCTCCGACACCTTTGCGCCCGGAGTGGTCTTCAGATCCTGAGTGACTACGAGTGTGCCGTTAGCCTCTACCTGGTATGTGAGTGTGAGTGTAGATTTCACAGCAGGCATGTTATACACAGCTACTACAGTCTTCAGTTTTTTATCAACTGTGAGCGAGCGAAGTTTCATCTTCGGAGTGCGCCAAGCAGCGAAGTTTTTCTGCGACTGTGCGCCCATGTCGTTGTCGGTTACGGCGCGCCAGAAGTTAGGCTTGAGCGAACCGCCCTCGCCGAGGAGCGAATTGCCGCCAACCTCGTAGCGTGTGATGAAGCCCGTAGCGCGGTCGAAAGCCAGCGTGAAGTTCTGTGCCTGCAGCGTGAGCAACGGCTCCTTCTTCTTGTCGGTGAGCTTCACAGCCTTCAGCGCCTTCTGCTCGTTCTCCGTCAGAGCGAGGTCTGTGCCCTTAGCTTCGCGCAATGCGAACTGCTGGTAAGCCACGATGTCGCCAGCCTTCTGCAAGCCCTCGTCGTTCTTCAGACGGAACTCTACGTTCAGCATCACGTCCTTCGCCTCCTTGAGGTTGTCGATGTTGTACGGCAGCACGAAGTCGGCAGAGCTCTGCGCCTTTATCTCGTCGAGGTCTGCGATTGTGCCGTTCTGACGCTCGATGCCGTCAGCCACGATAGTCCAAGAGAGCGACACGTTGTCGAGCGGACGGAAGAAGTTTTCGTTGAACACGTTGAACTTCTTCTGTGCAAGGTCAGCCGGTTTCACCCAGATGTTCTGATACCAATAGCCCACCTCGTAAGCCTCAGGGTTCGGCTTGCGGTCGGGCGAGATGAATCCGTTGCAGTTGAAGTTGTTGTCAGACGGGTCGTAAGAGTTGAAGTCGCCGCCGTAGGTGTATATCATGTTGCCCTTAGCGTCCTTGCCGCGCAGACCCTGGTCTACGAAGTCCCAGATGAAGCCGCCCTGGTAGATAGGATACTTGCGGATGAGGTCCCAGTAGTCCTGCATTACGCCGCAAGAGTTGCCCATAGCGTGAGCATACTCGCAATGAATCATCGGTTTGGTGCTTGCAGGGTCCTTGGCGTAGCGCTCTGCAGCCTCAGGCGTGATGTACATCTCGGCGTAGAAATCGGTGTTGGCGCCGAGGATAGCGCGCTCGAAGTGAACCGGACGCGACGGGTCGAACTCGTTAATCCATTTCTTTACGGCTGCGAAGTTCTTCGAGTCGGCAGTCTCGTTGCCCATCGACCAGTAGATTACTGACGGATGGTTGAACTGGTTGTGCACGTTGTGCACGTTGCGCTCCATTATCTGCTTGGCGAAGAGGTCGGTTGTTGTGACAGCGTTGCTATCGTAGAAGAATCCGTGGCTCTCCTGGTTGGCCTCGGCGCATACGTACAGGCCGTATTCGTCGCAAAGCTCGTAGAAGTACGGGTCGTCGGGGTAGTGGCATGTGCGCACGGCGTTCACGTTGAGCTGCTTCATCAGCTTAACGTCCTCAACCATGCGTTCGCGTGAGATGACATATCCGCCGTCGGGGTCTATCTCGTGGCGGTTGGCGCCCTTGATGAGAATCGGCTGTCCGTTCACGAGCAGCTGCTTGTTCTTTATCTCCACCTTGCGGAAGCCGGTGCGCACCGGAACCGACTCTACGTCCTTGTTCTGCTGCTGCACGGTCACTACAACCTTATACAGATTCGGAGTCTCGGCGGTCCACTTCAGCGGGTTCTCTACGTCGAACTTCACGGTAGCGTTCACCAAAGCCACGTCGCGTCCCTTCTGCTTCTTCACCTTTGTAGAGTTGATTATCTTGCGGCTCACAACGTCGCCGTTCGGAGCGATGAGGTCAATGAGGAATTTGGCGTTGCCTTTAGCCTTGAGTGCAACGGCGAGCGATCCGTTCTTGTATTCGGCGTCGAGGTCTGGCGTAACGCGCACGTCGTCGATGTGTGCGGTCTGCGAGCGCGAGTAGAGGAAGCAGTCGCGAGCCACACCCGAGAGGCGCCAGAAGTCCTGGTCCTCGCTGTAAGAGCCGTCGCACCAGCGGAAAGTCTGGAAAGCGATGAGGTTGTCGCCCTTCTTAAGGAAAGGAGTGATGTCGAACTCCATTGCCGACTTCGAGTCCTCGCCGTAGCCAACGAAGTGGCCGTTCACCCAGAGATACATGTTCGACGTTACCGATCCGAAGTGAGCAATCACCTGGCGTCCGTTCCATGAGTCGGGGATGCGTATTGTGCGGCGGTACGAGCCTACGTGGTTGTCCTTTGTCGGCACCATCGGCGGATTGTCCTTGAAGTGTCCGCGCCATGCGAATCCTATGTTCACGTATTCAGGGTCGCCGAAGCCGTTCAGCTCCCAGATGCCCGGCACGCGCATGTTTTTCCACGCTGCGTCGTTATAGTCGGTGCGGAAGAAGTCGGTAGGACGCTGGTCGGCGTTCTCCACCCACTGGAATCGCCAGTCGCCCTCGATAGAGAGATAGTTGCTCGACTTGTCGCGGTTGCCCTTCAGAGCAGCCTCGCGGTTCTCGTAAGCGAAGAAAGATGTGCGTGTAGCGAATCGGTTGACGTTGTTAACCGAGAGGTCGTGCCATTCCGTGAATGTCGGTTCGGCTACTCTTTCTGTCGGTTCGGCTGCGTTGACGAGGCACGGAGCCAAGCCCGCCACAGCCAGCGTTAATAGCAGATGTTTCATAATTATTCTGTTGTTTGTTTTCTGCGGTTTAAAGTTCTGACAACAAAGTTACTACAAATTTGGCGGAATTTACCAAAAATTGTAATTTTGTATGTTAAATTCAATGAATATGAACTATAATACGCATACTCTTGCTAACGGATTGCGCATAATCCACCTTCCGTCGGCTCAGCCCGTGGTATACTGTGGCTACGCTGTAGGCGCCGGCACACGCGACGAGGAGCTCGGACGCGAGGAGGGAATGGCGCACTTCTGCGAGCATATCACTTTCAAGGGCACGGAGCGCCGCAGCTCGATGCAGATTCTGGAACATCTGGAGAGCGTGGGTGGCGACCTCAACGCCTTCACCAACAAGGAGGAGACGGTGTATCACGCTGCCGTACTGAAGGAGAACATCGACCGCGCCGTCGACCTGCTCACCGACATCGTGTTCCACAGCACCTATCCGCAGGCGGAGATAGACAAGGAGGTGGAGGTGATAGTAGACGAGATAGAGAGCTACAACGACTCGCCTGCCGAACTCGTGTACGACCTCTTCGAGAACGCCGTTTTCGGCGGTCATCCGCTCGGACATAACATACTGGGCACGGCGGAGAAGCTGCGCCGATACACTACTGCCGACGCGCTGCGCTTCACCCGACGCTACTACCGACCCGATAACAGCGTGTTCTTCGCTTACGGCGACGTCGACTTCCGCAAGCTCGTGCGACTGCTTGAGCGCGCTAACGCTAACGTAGCGGCGGTATCCTTGCCGCCGCAGCAACAAGCGTTGTGTGACGAGTCGGCA
>OQVU01000854.1_pt1 | contig 11910 bp, 11 predicted proteins | sample 1691611 | NCBI WGS metagenome assembly OQVU01 (sample SAMN03418272, study PRJEB22391) | human gut metagenome | biome: human-gut; feature: organic feature; material: feces | host: Homo sapiens | place: Tanzania | collected 2013-01
ATGTCAGTTTATATTAGTGGCGCAAAGTTATATACCACTTAATCAAACTGACAGTCGTACTTTATCGAATGCTTACGAATAATTAAGTGTCTGTATTATCGCTTTATCTCGACTGTCGCTTGCTGCGCAAGGCGAAAATGCGTTTTACTCCTTAACTCCTGGAGCAACTCACGGCATGAGTTCTGAAAATTAGGATGGTGACAATTGGCGGCATAAGCCGTTCTGTCAGAGAAGTCACGATAGTTATGGTTTTGGTTTTGGTTAAACACAGCGATGGTCTTTGTCAGTTGTGAAATCGCATCTGCAAGCCATCCTGCGTGCGGTACGGACATTCTTCAACTCAACAAAGCACACACTGGAGTCCTCATTATATAGAATCATCCCATCACAAGAAGACTCTTTCTGACCATCTTCTCTATAGTACACGATGTTCTTGTCAACAGGAACGAATTGAAAATCTTTTCTTTCCAGATTCTTAATGGTTGCAACCCATTTATCGGGAGAGTCCTTATCAGCTGTTGAATATGCCGGTTTTTCACCAGCAGGATCACAGATGCCGGCCTCTTTATCATTTCTCACGGGTTCAAGTCGATAGGCGTTTGCCAGAAAATTCACTCTTCGCATCTCTCCTCCACATCTAACAAATCATTAAACAAATCATTGCATTCAGCAAGCATATTGCTGAGGTAATTGTCATCCGAAGGCATACCATCGTAGGATGGCAAGGCCGTGATGACACCACGTCCATCAATCTGATAGACGGACACATCCTCGCCATTAATTTGAGCTCCCGCAGGAACTATCGCATAAAGCCTTTTCCTCAGTTCATCGTATTCAACCTTCTTCGACACTTTCCAGGCCTTGATTGCCAATGCAAGGTAATTAAGAATATATGGGCTATGTGTTGTAAGCAATAATTTATTGTTTCCCACAGAGGTATATGCCAGCAAAGAATTCAAGATCTCAAGTTGGGAGGTAGGGAACAGGTTCTCCTCAGGCTCTTCCACAATACTTAAAAGGTATTTATTGGAGGAATCCGCAGTTTGTTCAAGAAGAAGACGACGTGCTTCCGGATCCAATGAGTCATCTTTTAGGATTTCCGCGATTCTTTTTTGGATCATCTCCTTTTCCTTGAGGCTTTTGTCGCTTTGTTGAACCGGAACAGCTTTGGTCACAACCTTGAAAAGATAATCCAACACCACAAACATCGGACTTAACGACTGCATTCCACTGGAAGCTTCATTCAGCTTGACCTTATAGTCACTTGATTGAATGTATGAACGCTTATTCAGACTGTCATAGTGGAATCTGACTTGATTAATAGGCAGTTCCAAGTCGGATTTCATATTCCTGCATGCGGATGTGTAAACTCCAAGCATCGAAGCCAAAGGTTGAGGAAGCCTTTTTATGTTCTCCGCATCCTCTATCACACTTAAAAGATTTCTCTCAGCCGGGATGTATGAGATTTGAGGCCGCTCATAAACTGCCCCTATACAAGGCTTTACCTGAAATCTCTTGTTCTCGTAAACGAATTCGAAAGCGGATCCTACATAGTGAAGAAAAGTGTCATCCTTGAAATAGCTCTGAATACTTTGGTAGGAACAGAATGTCTTTGCGAAGCGGTTATACTTGGTTAAATATGCGACCGAAAAGTCACCTCGTACAAGAGCTTTCTCCAACCAAGAAAACGTGGCATACAGCTTGGCGATGCAACTTTTCCCGACAGCCTGTGGACCACACAGAATGGTGATCTTATTGATCGGTAAATAGCCGTCATTGTCCGCGTAGCCTTCGCCAATCGGACCGAAATGTCGAATCTTTAAACTGTTACCCAACATATTGACTTTTTACAATTTGTCGTAATAGTTGTAAAAATAGGGATAAAAATCAATTGTTGCAAATTTCGTGTTAGGGTTACAGATGGATAGAGTAATGGTTGAACCATTATTTGTCCTTCATGTCAAGCATTCAAAAGTTGCCCGAATAGCTCTTCCCATGAATATGCCACCGGCGGCTCGATTTGTGTCTTCGGGACCGGCTGGAGCATAGACTCGTCTCCATCGACAAGTTTTTCCATCTTTTCCATAAGATCAGCCGGATCTTCAGGATTGAAGAATGCCACCCTCTGGCAGCCCGCCGAAGTCTCGTGCGCATACGGGAGGTCGGACAGAAGCATCGGCTTGCCGGTCGCGGCGAACTCCGTGATCGGCAACCCCCATGTCTCTACGCGGGACGGGAAGACAAGGCAGTCGGCATTTTCATAGTAGGAATATAGTTTGTCTTTGGACATCAACCCTTCAAACCTGATTGATGAAACGCCGCCAAATTTAGAGATTAAATACTTTGAATATCTGTTCTCATCTCCTTTTATAGTCAATACCACGTTGAATTTCCCTACACCTATTTTGCGCTCCAATGCTTTTGCGGCTTCGCATAACGTTTCAAAGTTCTTGTGGCAATCCGGAGTCGAGACAAAAATGAAAGTAAAAACCTTGTGTTCTATTTCCATCTTGTTGTAAGCGACTTTTTTCTGCTCTGGAGGGCAAACTATGAACCGTCCTTTAGGCACTCCAAACATCTTGGAGAAGCCATCACGAAGCCACTCAGCCTGAACGATAAGAAACTTATTTCTATGAATATTAATCAAATAAGCAAAGCGAGTGAACAAAGAAAAAAGGACAATCTTCACATTGAACCTCGCATCCTGCATCTTCCATTTAAGGAAAGGGAATGATGTCTGGCAATATACAGCCTGCCTGCCTGCAATCACACGTGGTGTTGTGTCGTGCAAAGAGAACCATAGATCAACAGGCTGCAATTTCTTTGAAATGCCATACATTGTGACATATTCACACCAAAGGCGTCTGAACCAGCTTTTGATGGTGTCGGGTAATTCAATGTACTCTATGTTAGGATATTCCGCAAGAGATTTCTTATGGACCAACGCGACAATTCTGTAGTCATCTCTTGGCAATGAGGACAGGTATTCAAGGCACCCACGCAAGATGGTGAGGGTGCCGCCTTTCCTGATGTTGACCGCTGAAACCACTATTGTCCTTTTTGCCCTTCGCATAACTCTTTGAACAGGTCAACCCATTGCCGCATAATCATTTCCTCTGAATATCGTTCCGAGGATTCCCTTGCGGCCCTACCCATCGCTTTCCGCATTTCAACATCTTTGATCAATGTGATTATCCGGTCAGCCATTCCTTCAATGTCTCCTTCCTCCACAAGATAACCGTCCACACCATCGGTTATAACATCCTTAGGACCGCATTTGCATTTGAATGACACTATCGGCAAGCCAAAGGTTTGCGCCTCCAGCAAAATCATAGGCAACCCCTCGTAACGAGATGATAATGCAACGATTGACGCATTCTGATATTCCTTGGCGATTTGTGGTGTCGAATGCTTGAGGCAGACACTTCCTGCAAGGTTCAAATCGTCAATCATTTTTTGAAGTTTCTCCCGATCCTCCCCATCTCCAACGATATCCAAAGCCCAGTCCGGGCAATGTTTGTGGACTTCATCCCAAACCTTAATCAACAAGTCATAGCCTTTCTGGTAGGAGTACCGTCCCACTGTAATAACTTTCTTATTATCAAGTGGTGCAGGAGTTACATTCTCAAATGTTCGAGCATTAGGAATATACTTGATATTATTTGTGTTCCAGTACCCGGAGTCTTCTTTTGTCAGGACAACAAAAGCATCAAACTTGTCAGCCAACCTTACATCATTGCCGCTTCTCCACCTGTCCACGATTCCCCATAGTCCCTTTCTTCCATATTGCAGCCTCTTGAACCGCGAAAAGTGCACTTCCAGAACTTTCTTGCTTCCGTCCTTTATTTTAAGAATCAGGGAAACATCATTGCAAAACATTGAAATCGTGACATCCGGCCGTTCTTTCAGCATCAAAGCCTTTAATTTCCTGTAGTGCTTACGTTGTTTGAAGGGGTAGTTGATTATCTTGTTGAGCAACGATCCTCCATTGTTGTCTTCATACCCGATTCCAAGATCGATACATCTGATCGACGGATCAAGTTCAAAGTACGGTTTCCGCCCTTTCTGGTCCGTAGTGACGATAATCACCTCATACCCGTGGGCCGCGAGCCAATTAGCCTTGTTCGTCAGCACCCTCTCCATCCCGGCGGGACGGTACGTGCCGGCTATGTTGTAGAGAAGTTTCATTGATTCAGATTTATTCTGTTGTGGTATTCTTCGTTTTCTTCTTTACCAATTGTCAGGAATAAAGCGAATACCAAGAATATGTCAGAGGCTACTTTTAGCCAGATGATGAAATTAATCAATAGGAGAATAAAGATTAAAGTTTTAGAATGATGCAACTTTCCGGCACAAATCTTTGCCGATTGGAACAAGAAATAAGAGAATGCAAGTAATCCGATAATACCGAAATAGAAAATTAACCTTATGTAACCCACGTCAGAAGCCATATAGTATCCTCCCTTTGTAATCTTCCCAACATAATAAGGATCGGTATCCTTGGGGTTCGAGAAGTAACCATCGCCTATAAACCAAGTCTTGAGGGATTCGGGAAACACATACATAGTCTTCAGTTTGTCTGTTGAACTTGTACTTAATTCACCGTTCTCAACAAAGTTGAACACTCCTTCAAAAGCAAATCTTAGATTGTTATGGATAACAGCATTATTGTTGTATAGATACGCTATGACAGGTACAGTACAGGCCAACACCACGGCCAAGCACCTCAAGAAACGTTTAGACTTGACAGATAACCCGTACTTGAACAGATTCGTCTTTATTGCCAGATACCCTAACGATACAATTAGTCCAACAGATGTCGTACGAGTTATCATGTTGCCAATGACAGCGATCAACAAATATGATATGACCAGCAGCGCTACATTCTGTCTTTTCGATGTGTCGTTCTGGTTGACGGCAAGGTAGGCTATCATAACAAGGGCACAGCTGAAACGCGCTCCCGCCGTATCCAAAGACGCACCCAAACCATATAATCTATGCACGGAATCCAAGAAATCCTGTCCTTGATAGACGTATTGATCCAAGAATGTCTTGAACGGCTTGTATAAGTCGTTGCATAATGCCACAATGCATTGGAATACACATATTGCAATCACATAATAGCATATCAAATCCACGGATAGATAGCCATGAACCTGTCTTATAAGTGAAGTCACTACAAAAGCGGCACTCAACCAAACGCAAAATGAGACAATATATGACGCATAGGCAGTGTCTGGAGTGTTATTAAACGTTATTGACACGACCCCAATCAATGAAACGAGACCAGCGTAAATGACTAGTTTCAATATGTCTTTATTAACGATAGTGTTGTCACTTCTCGCCATACTGAACGCCAAAATGACAAGCCCAATGGCCGCCAGACCCATTTTAGTGTTTATTCCAGGAAAGGCATAAAACTCAAATGGGAAATAGTACATACTGAACAAGATGCCTGTTAGTAGTACAGAAATATGAAAAAATGCCGTTTTGCCCTTACTCATTTAATCAACCGATATGCTACAAACATAATCCAATCATATATGGCAATACCTTTTAATCGCCCTATCAGAGGGACGCTCATATATTCCAATATGTTTTTAGGGAATGCAATTGATGAGGAACAACATCTTCGCCATTCCGCACTTATAACTCTGATCAAAGAATCATATTGAAACACGTTGCTCTCTTTCGCTTTTGAGGCAAGTAAACTCAACCAACTCTTTGCTTCATCCAGAGATGCTTGGTTTGAAATCTCTCTTTCAACTATTTGGATATGTATCCCCAATTCATCAGCAGTTGGATATCTACCTATTATTTTACGTATTATCTCATTCACGACTGCCTTTCTTACGCTCAACTGGTCATCGTGAGCCCTTGCTCCAGCGTTTGTTGTAGAAATACGATAATTCAATAATACTTTTGACGTATTCGCACATTTCCCAATAAAACACAATCTGGACCACAGTTCATAATCCTGCGCCCTCCTTAAACTTGAATTGTACGTAATGTTATTGTGCCATAATAAACCAGCATTAAACATTACACTAGGATGAACAAATGGAATCCAGAATAATAGACTTGCTTGAATGTCTTCGTGCTTTGTCGGGACTCTAAAAGTATCAAACAGATGTAAACGATGCTTTATACGTAGTGCCATTGGTAAGTCATCTCCAAAATATCTTGCCCAAGAGCCATAACAGATAATCTCGGGATGTGCCTCCATGTACTTATATTGTTGTTCAAGCCTCTCCGGCACAGCGACATCATCAGAATCCATCCTGGCGATATATTTTCCGGTTGCCATCTCTATGCCTTTGTTTAGAGATGCCGCCAGTCCAATATTGACGTTGTTTTCTATGAATTTAATTCTAATATCTTCGTACGACTTTATTATTGTTACTGATGAATCTGATGACCCGTCATCGATTATAATAAATTCAAAATCCCGGAAAGTCTGCTTCAGAATACTGTCAATGGCTTCTTTAAGATATTTTTCCGAGTTGAAAACGCTCATTATTATTGATATTGAAACCATAATTGCTTTTATTCCTCTGTAAGATTCTATATGTCTCGTACCAACGATACTATATTAAGGATGTACCTCTTCTACGCTTTACCACGTCAACAGGATATCTGAGCAATAATTTTAACCGCTTGATAAGAGGCAGATGATCCAGAACATGATACTGATCAAGCCAGAAATTATAACACCACTTCTCATCAAAGAATATCGATTCCCTATAAGTTTTCCACCAAACATCGGCGTTCATGCAAGTCCCTTTCCAAGGCTTAGTACCATTATAATGAATAATTCCCGACCTAAGTGCATGCGTTATTTCATCTTCACCATATAAACTGACCATATCATCATATCTTGTATTTATTAGATCATAACAACAATCAGTCAAGCAGAAACTTGGGCCTAATGGGAAAAAGTGGCCATTGCATGCTATATTCATTATATCCATATCCTGGTATTTATAATTATTCATAGCAAGCCTGCGGAATTCTTCTATTTTGTTGTCAAGGAGTAGCTGTTTCGAGTTTATGACTAAATTGCCGGCGCAATAATACCCATTATGATCATCAAGCCCTAAAATAGTTTTCATATACCTTTGAATATCCGGCCTAAAACGCGAGCCATTCTCCACAGCGGCGAAATAGTTATTACCTATATCCAATGTATAGTAGTGACTCAAATCTTCTCTGAATATCACATCAACATCTGAATAAATGATTTTATCATATTCCGGGATTAGTTCAGGTGCTAATAACCTATAATATGTAGTCGCGGTGATACCTCTAATTTCATAAGCATCCTTAAAATCATCTTTTGTTCTCCGAAAAGTTATTCTACAGTTTTTGAATATGTTAGGCAGTTCTAATAATTTACTATTTGAGAAGTCACAGTTCTTGTGATGTATGATGAAAATGTCATAGAAAGTATCTGGATCAGCTGTTTCCAGAAGAGACGTAATACAGACACCTGCCGGCATGAGAAGTGCATTGTCAAATGCAAAGAGGATAGGAATTGTAGTCATAATAATTCTGGATAAAATAAAGGTTTGAATGTATTAAGGGAATTATATACCAGTAATAATCAGATTACTCTACTTTTGAAGTGAATTAATCCACGATACCGCCAGAGCAATATAATATTTCAATTTGTCTTTTGTTGATACCCCTGCTAACCGCCAGACTTTTGAATCAATCTCCGGGAATATGGACAGCCAAGTCTTGCTGTATTTTTTATTGATAGCCAAACTGGCTGCCAGTCTTTTCTGTTTATATTTCAAAGCCAGCAGTTCATTTGAGTAGTTGTCGGTCAAGCCGTAACTGTCAAAGACGGAAAGAACGACTTGTACATTCTTCGTAGCTTCAACGCGATGTCTGAATAGGGTGTCTTCTAAGCGCGTTCTTGTTATGGAGTTCGGGGTGCAGCAGTAATTGTATAATATTTTATCAACAACGCCAAATTTGCTTGCCCTGAGAACTAACTGAAGTGTCAATACCATATCTTCCCCCATAGCATACGGCGGGTATTTGATGTCATTCATGTACAAGGATTTTTTACAAATCGTTGTACACATCGACCATGACTCTGCCATAGTCAACATAGACCTGATCAACTTATCCTTGTCAGTGTGGGTGTGATAATGCTCGTGAAGTACATTAACACCGTCTGTCTCTCTGTGTCCGCAAAGTATTGGCATTCTCACAATTTGCGAAGTTTTTTTTTCCTTAGCGAATCGTGGCCGATATTCTTCGATAATTGCATTTAAGATATCAATGGATCTGTCTGGAGTGCAGTCATCCACGAAGATGTATTCTATGTCGTCCAATGTCTGCTCAAACAGACTCCTTACACAACGCTCTATGTATTTTTCTACCTTGTAAATAGGTACTAAGACACTGACTTTTGGCATATTAATGTCGTTTTATGATTTTAGAAACTAATTGACATACAAGAGCCTTCTCGTTGCGCTCAAAAACCAAAAAATATGCGACAACCATTCCAATTATGACATCTGCGAATATTATTATAAGCAGACTTACAAAGCTGTCTGGAAGCGTATGCGCTATCGGAAATAATATGGATGGCAATAGTACCATTATTAACGAACAGGGAAGAATAATCTTTTTTATATAATCTACCACACTAAAAGCGAACACTTTATGGGCTTGCCAGACACAAACTGTTTGATTCAGAATAGAGAAGACAATTGTTGTAATGAAAACTGATGCCGCGTTAAACCCTGACAGCAACATTACTAAACACACCGGCAACAGGCATAAGTTAATCGCCGAACTGGCTATCTGGTAATACTTAAGATTGCCGGTTGCAAACACCACTTGTGAACAAGGAGTATTTAGTGTACAGATAAGAGCATCAGTCAGCACTAGAATCGCAAATATATTTGTCTGGGGAGGGACTACTCCCAGCCACAAGTCTAGAATGTAGTCTATCTTGAAGATAATGGGACACATCAGCAATAGAACCAATACGAAACATATCTTGGATTCAGAGAACATCAATGACTGCACCCTGGAGTGATTCTCTTCGGCATAAGAGTTAACAATCTGGGGCCGAAAAGATACCGAGATGTTTCCAGAGAACCCGCTTACCGCGCCATTGATTTGATAGGCGATTCCGCGTGCTGCATTAACGACAGGTCCGAAGAAAGCATTAAGAAGCAGATTTAGTCCTTGTCCTTTAAGCAGAAAGGCAAAAGTTCCTAACAAATTCCAGCCGGAGAACGACATCAGTGACTTAAATACGCCTGTATCGATCTTCCAATCGAATCTTTTCGTCAATAGCCGTTTTTTTGCGTAAGCAAAGTAGCAGGAGAAATCGATTAGCGAAATCAGGCATATTACGATGGAATATAATATGAGCTTGTCGAAAGGTAAATATGGCAATGCAATTATCGCCAAAAGTTTCAGGACTACGTCTGCAATACTGATGACAGCGTAATAGTCCATCTTCTCAGCTGCCATAATGATTCCCAGATAAGGTATCTGCAAAATCACCAGTAGCATTGAAATGATTGCTGTCTGATAGACTATATTCGCCGCAAACAAGCGATCTTCCGGCACGACCATTACTGTGTTCACATACCACAGACCAACAGTTTCCAGCAACAGAAGTAATATTACTGCTAATATAAAATGTAGGATGAGTCCTGTACAATAAACTCTGTGGCAACCATTCTCGGCATCATTGGTTCCTTCGAAATTATAGAACCTCTGCATGCTTGAAGATAGTGTCGCATTGAGAAAGCTGAACATCGACACAAAGCCGGCGACAACATTATACACCCCAAAATCCTCAACACCCAGTGTGTTTAGCACAACTCTGGAAGTGTAGAGCGACACGAAAAGGACAAAAATCATCCTGAAGTACAGGAAGATCGTGTTCTTCGCTATTCGTCTGTTATTGGCTGAGTTGTCATTCATCCTCAAAAAAGCATTTGCGATGCTGTTGAAAGAAAGCGTTCACTTCTCCAACCCATTGAGATTCAATGGAGGATTTCGTGATTCTGTGTAACTTTCTTTGATTTTAAGGCTTACAGACCGCGCTAGCAGGGAAGAAGGCCGGTCAGGTCTTCGTCTCGCCTGACGAGGCACCCTTGTCAGAGCCGGGCGTGCCGTCGAAGTTGTCCTTGCCGCTGCCGCGGTCATCCTTGTCCCGGCGTCTGCCCAGACGGCCCGATTTCTCGGACTTGCGGCCATAAAGCTTGCCGGCGTTGACCCTGCCGTTTGCGGCGAGAGCCGACATCTGCGCGGTAAGGCTGTCTATGGTGCACTGCATTGACTTGCGAAGCTCAATGAGCTGCTTCTCATAAGACTCCCTCGTCTTTTCCTGAGCCGCGCGCATGTCCTCTATCATCCCCCTGTAGAACTCCTCCACCATCCTCCGGTCACGGCCGTCAGACACGGCGAGACGCCGCTCCAGAGCTGCCGCAGCGCCGCCGCGTAATCCACGACGCCCGTTTTGGGCTGTCGTCTCGTTTGTCTGTTTGTCTGATGTTTCCATTTGCCTTGATTTATTCGTTCAGGCAAAGGTCGGCTCTGTCTTTCACAGGGCAAGGCGGAGAAGTGAACGATTACCGCGCCGTGGCGTAACTCTTATTAATTAACGAACTATTGTTCTAAGAGTTCCACCTAATCGGCAGTAATCTTCGTTGATGGCAAAACGATTAAATCACCGAATTTCTTATCCCATACAGAGGGATAGAATGGAGTAAATCCACTATAATGGAAAAGAGTTATTTCCCCAAAATAGACACGTCCGTTTACCTGATAGAAGTCAACCCTTACATGCGGCAGACCTTGCGACAGTTTCTCGGCCAATTGTTTCATGAGTTCAAAGCTGACAGGTTTTTCTATTGATCCATTGGAATTTGGATGAGACTGTCTGAGATTCAACCTATTAAAATCCATATCAAAATAATCGAACTTGGTTTCCTCTTTACCAATTCTATCTGAAGCTATAAACATATATTTAGGAGCGCCGTCGAAACAAAAAAACTTATAGTCTTTTAACTGTCCTGTTTCATCCTCCATATATTTTTCGCAGAGGATTTTCCTCCTTATATGTTTATAAGGCCATTCTCGAGTCAGACTATAATTATCATGCGTAATACGTTTCTTTAGGTACTTCGCAGCTTTCTTCTTGTCAAACTGTTCCTTGTCTTTACAAATTACGATACCGCCACTATCATGATTAGTCTTTAAAACGAAAGTTTTAGGGAGATTATCCCAATCTATGTCATCGACGGAATCCCAAGCCCCATACATAGGAATAACATACTCGCTACCTATTACATTTGATATATACTCCTTAACGGCAACCTTATCCACCAATGTGGTCAATTCTGGCTTTCGATAATACAATTTAAGCCATTGCAGTTTTTCATTGAATGTGGTTGGATTGTCCAAATCAAGAGGGTGCTCCAAAAGCATCTCATACTTTATCCTTAAATACTTATAATCGTTACTAACCAAAGCAGGATGTCTACATATGAAGTTATTCACTAGATACTTAGGATGTTTGATGTACTTACTAAATTTGTTTAATAATGTGCTCATAATGTCAATACTTCGTTAAAAATTTAATATTTTAGGGATTGTCGTTTAATATCTTCAATCTGAGTGGTGCGGTGACTTTTCTCAGTATTCTTCCGATTCCAACTCTTCAATTTTACTTTTTATATCGTCATCCGGTCGTTTCGATGTAAGCGTTCACTTCTCCAACCCATTGATTTTCAGCGGGTATTTGGAAGATTTTGTTTAACAATCGTCGATTTTAAGGGTTTACAGGCTGCAGTAGCACGGCAGGAGGGCTGTCTGGTCCTCGCCTTCATGGGCGGTTTTCAGTTTGCCGAGAAGATAGCTGATGTACTT
>OQVU01000855.1_pt1 | contig 11906 bp, 10 predicted proteins | sample 1691611 | NCBI WGS metagenome assembly OQVU01 (sample SAMN03418272, study PRJEB22391) | human gut metagenome | biome: human-gut; feature: organic feature; material: feces | host: Homo sapiens | place: Tanzania | collected 2013-01
GAGGAGAACGCAAAATAAATAAGGTTTATGGTTTATAGTTTATGGTGTACATAAACCATAAACCATTTTTTTCAACCATAACCCGAAACTATTTTAAATGGAATTAAAAAGAGTAGTAGTTACAGGTCTTGGAGCCGTTACCCCATTGGGCAACACTGTTGAAGAGACTTGGAACAACCTTGTCGCCGGCGTAAGCGGCGCAGCCCCCATCACATTGTTCGACGCTTCTGATTTCAAGACTCAGTTTGCATGCGAGGTGAAGAACCTTAAGATAAACGACTTCATCGATCGCAAGGAAGCACGCAAGATGGACCGCTATACACAGCTCGCTATCATCGCAGCAATGCAGGCCGTTCAGGACTCGGGCATGGATCTTGACAAAGAAGACAAGAACCGCATCGGCGTAATCTACGGCGTTGGCATCGGTGGCATCAAGACTTTCGAGGAAGAAGTAGGCTACTATGCACAGCACAAGGAGAACGGTCCTAAGTTCAATCCCTTCTTCATCCCGAAGATGATTGCCGACATCGCAGCAGGCCAGATTTCAATCCAGTACGGATTCCACGGTCCTAACTATACCACTACTTCGGCATGCGCATCATCTACCAACGCTCTTGCTGACGCCTTCAACCTCATCCGTCTGGGTAAGGCCAACGTCATCGTAAGCGGTGGTGCAGAAGCTGCCATCACACCTGGAGGCGTAGGCGGATTCAACGCCATGCACGCTCTCTCTACACGCAACGACGATCCGGAGCACGCTTCACGTCCGTTCAGCGCCAGCCGCGACGGATTCATCATGGGCGAAGGCGCAGGCTGCCTCATCCTTGAGGAACTTGAGCACGCCAAGGCACGCGGAGCCAAGATCTACGCAGAAATGGTTGGCGAAGGTATGTCTGCCGACGCTCACCACATCACAGCTTCTCACCCTGAGGGTCTCGGCGCTCGCCTCGTAATGGAGAACGCTCTTGAGGACGCAGGCATGAAGCCTGAGGACATCGACTATATCAACGTACACGGCACATCTACCCACGTGGGCGACATCTCTGAGGCTAAGGCCATCAAGCAGGTGTTCGGCGAGGCCGCTTACAAGCTCAACATCAGCTCTACAAAGTCTATGACTGGACACTTGCTCGGTGCTGCCGGTGCAGTGGAGGCTCTTGCTTCGGTGCTTGCAGTGAAGAACGACATCGTTCCGCCTACCATCAACCACGCTGAGGACGATCAGGATCCGGAAATCGACTACAACCTCAACTACACCTTCAACAAGGCACAGAAGCGTGAGGTACGTGCTGCACTGAGCAACACATTCGGTTTCGGAGGCCACAATGCATGTGTAATATTCAAGAAATATGCTGAGTAATCTCATCGACAGAATGAAGCTCCCTTTCCGTAAGGACAAGGAGCTTTATTTGTCTTTACGCCAAATCATAGGCTTCTATCCGCACGACATCGGCTACTATAAGCTGGCACTCATGCACAAAAGCATGTTCAAGCGCAACGCCAAAGGCAAGCCTGTGAACAACGAACGACTGGAATTTCTGGGCGACGCAATCCTCGACGCCACCGTTGGCGACATCGTCTACCGCCACTTTCCGGGCAAACGCGCCATTCGATGGCTTGCCTTTACGCGAGGGCTTCCTCACCAATACCCGCTCCAAACTCGTGCAGCGCGAAACCCTCAACCGACTGGCGCAGGAAATGGGCATCAACCAGCTCATACTGTCTAACGGACGCTCTTCGTCGCACAACTCATACATGGGCGGCAACGCTTTCGAGGCTCTCGTAGGAGCTATCTATCTCGATCGTGGCTACGACGCATGCATGAAGTTTATGCGCAAGCGAATACTGACACAAATGATAAACATCGACAAGGTTGCTTATAAGGAAGTGAACTTCAAGAGCAAGCTCATCGAATGGAGTCAGAAGAACCGCGTGCGCATTGACTTCCGCGTTCTGTCGCAGGAGAAGGACAAGACCGGTTCGCCCGTATTCAAGTATCAGGTGATGCTCGAGACAGTAGAAGGATGCACCGGTACGGGCTTCAGCAAGAAGGAAAGTCAGCAGATGGCTTCGAAGCTGACACTTGAACGCCTGCGCAAGGAGCCGCAGTTTATCGACCAAGTGTTTGCTGCCAAGACCGACCGCACAAAGATGGAAGAGGAACCAGTGCAGAACGTTCCGGCTGTTGAGACGGAAACCGACGAGTTCATCATCAAGAATCCGGAGGTGGAAGCCCATGCCGAGGCTGCTGTAGAAGCTCCCAATGGCGGCAAGAAGACAAAGCAAGGACGACGCTCGCCTATGTATCGCAACGTAAGCGAGGACGACGAGACTGTAAAAGAAACGGCTGAAAGCCTGCCGTTCAATGCCGCTGACACCACCGCCGACAATGCGGACGACGAGAACAGCGACGAGGATATGCTCAATCTCGACGACAAGGAGTTTGACCTGAGCCATATCTCTGCACGCCAACAGAGCCGTGAGGAAATAATTGCAGCTGCCGAAGCAGCAGCGTTTGCCGAATTGAAAGCCCCACCCCTGACCCCTCCCCAGTAGGGAGGGGAATAGTATGCTTAGTAAACTTACAAGTCAAAGCAGCACGCCACGAAGGGGCAGAAGCACATAAAGCCCAAGGCAACCGCCTTGAAGGGAAGGATTGATAATAAACAATGCGCCCTGTAAATGCAAAAGCATTGATTGTTTATGCTTTTGCATTTACAGGGCGTTTTGTTGGTTAATACTTAATCTTGAAATAATCGAGCAAAGCCTTGTAATGGTCTTGTGCTGTGAGACAAGTGTCGACAAGATAGCCCGGCACACGCTTCCACTCATGCAAGCCACGATAATAGAACATCTTCAGTTCGTCAGTTATTATAAAAGGTACAATCGAATGATTCAGACATTCCTTGAACATTATCAGTCGCCCTACACGACCATTACCATCCTGAAAGGGATGGATGGTTTCAAAACGATGGTGAAAGTCAAGGATATCCTCAAATGTCACTACCGCCTTGCTCTTATACTCCTTCAATAATTCACGAATAGCCTTGCCTACGAGCTTCGGTTCAACAGTTTCTATACCTCCCACTTCATTTGGCAAACGCTTGTATTCACCAACAGCAAACCACGACTTGGACGCATCTGACGTGCCCGATTTCAACAATGCGTGCAAATGTTTTATCATTGACTCTGTCAGAGGTTCCTTAGCATTGTCAATGATATAGTCGATGCATCTGAAATGGTTTGTTGTCTCAATGACATCGTCTACCCTTACAGCCTCATCCGAAACACCTATTGTATTTGTCTCGAAAATGTAACGGGTCTGCTCCTTTGTCAGTCGGCTACCCTCGATATGGTTTGAATTATAGGTCAGATCTATCTGTGTACGATGATAAATACCACCCTTCATCCTTCCTTCTCTTTGCTCTCTTAACGAACGAAGTAACGGCGAGATGCTGTTTCGGGCGTTCTTTCTTGATGGCAATGGCGCATCTGCCGGAACAGTCCATGTCTTGCCAACCAATTGAGCACCCGAAATCTTACCCTGCACACAATAGTTGCGCACGGTTCTTTCGGACAATCCATGAGCTTCGGCATATTCTTTTGTTGAGATGTATTCCATATATTATCGGCAAGAAACTAACTAACTTTATGCAAATATAGCTGTTTTCTTGCCGATATCGGCAAGAAAACGCCTGTTTTTCATTAAAATTATACGTGACAGTTAAACATTCGTTACACTTAATCCGTCTTATACACATATATGAAACGTTTTATAATATTCTTCCTGCTCTGTCTGTGTGCATACACCGGATGGGCGCAAGGCATCGTGAAAGGCAAGATATTGGACCGACAGAAGTCTGAACCTCTCGGTTTTGTCAATATCAAAGTGACTGAACAAGGTAGCGACAAGTTCGCTGGTGGTGGCATTACTGATGCTGGCGGCAACTTCAACGTGACCGGACTAAAGGACGGCAAGTACACGCTTTCGCTCACCTTCATGGGCTATAAGGACGTGACACGTCAGTTTGAGATTACTCCAGCCAAACGTGAAGTGCAATTCAAGCTGCTGTATATGGCTGAGGATGCCAAGCAACTGAATGAGGTGACTGTGACGGGACAGCGCGCTACGATGAAACTGGAGGTCGACCGAAAGTCGTTTGATGTCGGTCAGCTCATCAGCAATGCCGGACAAGCGGCTTCGGACGTGCTCGACAATATACCTTCTATTGAGGTTGACAACGACGGCAATGTGTCGCTGCGTGGCAATTCAAGCGTGGAGGTATGGATCAACGGCAAGGCATCTGGACTGACTTCTGACAACCGTGCGCAGATTCTGCAGCAGTTGCCTGCAGAGAGCATTGAACGTATAGAGGTCATAGACAATCCTTCGGCTAAGTTCTCGGCTGAAGGTTCTGCTGGTATCATCAACATTGTGCTCAAGAAAGACCGCAAGGCTGGCTATTACGGCTCGGTGCAGGCAGGTGGCGACACTCGTGGTGGTGCAAATACAAGCTTCAACGTCAACTACAACAGCCGACTGATTGACTCTTATATAAACCTCGGCTACCGCCATCGTGCCAATACCGGACACATGGAAAGCCAGCAGACCAGCGATACGTACAACCAGACATACGACAGCGACAGCAAACAGCGTGGCAACAACTTCTTCACTCGTGCCGGTGTGACGCTGCACGCTACGACAAAGGACGACTTCAGCCTCAGCGGCATGCTCATGCACGGGGGCGGAAACAGCCACAGCTATACACCTTATATATATACAGCAGTGGCAAACGGCCTGAACAACTATCAGCTCGACCGCCTAAACCGCTCACGTACGGGTATGGACATGCGCTACGGCGAGTTCAACTACCGCCACTCGTTCAACGACAAGCACTTCATTGACTTCACTGCCGACTTGAGCAGCTGGAAGATGAACGGCGACAACTGGTATCAGGACTCTACAGTAATTGCCAATGTAGACGATGCTACGTACAGCTATCAGTATCGTCCGCAGTATATCAACAACCACCGCAAGGAACTGAAACTCGAATACGAGAACCAGGTGACCAAGAACTTCAAGATAGAAGCTGGCTATAACGGCAATTTTTCGCGCGAGAACACACCGCAGGAATCGTATATGGACAATACGTCGTTTGACGGAACTAATGCCTCTGAGGACAAATTGTTCTTCAACCGCTTCATCTACAAGCAGGATCTGCATGCCTTCTACACTACGCTGAGCTATAAGTTCGGTGCGCTTAGTCTGATGGGCGGACTGCGTGGCGAATACTGGCGCGTCAATACCGAGAGCTACACATGGGAGCAGGAACACGACGCATCGCTGCGCGAACAACCATTCAAGAAGGACTATTTCCAGCTGTTCCCGTCGGTATTCATGTCATGGCAGATGACCGAGACACAGCAGTTGCAGCTTAACTACACCCGTCGTCTGCGCCGTCCGTGGGGCGGACAGCTCAATTCGTTCCGTGACACACGCGACGCTACAACGGTTTCATTCGGTAATCCGTATCTGACACCGGAATTCAGCAATTCATTCTCGCTCAATTATCTTAAACAATGGAACGACCACTCGCTTCTTGTCAGCGCCTACTATCGTCCTACTACAGACGTTATACAGCGCATAAGCTACAAGAATCAGGAAGACGGACTGTTCTATCAGACTTCAATGAACGTGGCTAAGAGTGTGTCGACGGGATTGGAAATGACGGTAAAGAACAAGTTGTGGCGCATCCTCGACCTCACAACGTCGGCAAATGCCTACTACTATCGTCTCAACGGATTCTCGTACGACATCGACGGACAGACCGTAACGGGCAATTCCGACCATAACTTCACTTGGAACGCCCGCATGACGGCATCGCTTATGCTGCCATACGACATCTCTATTCAGACCACCGGACGCTACACTGCACGTCAGGTCATCACGCAGGGTTATCGCAAGGCCAACTACAGCATTGACTTCGGTGCTCGCAAGAACTTCTTCAACAAGCTCTTTACGCTATCGGTCAACTGCCGCGACCTGCTTGACTCACGTCACTTCGAGACCTTCACAAGCGGACCTAACTTCACACGCCACCAGATTAACCGACGTGGCGGACGACGTGTAAGCATGACGCTGACATGGAACTTCGGTAATATGAAACAGAAGAAACGCCCCAACAAGAACCAAGGTAGCGAAAATGATATGCCAATGGACTATAATGGAGGCGAAGAATAAAGGCACTGTTTGCAGTATGCAAATATCATACAAGCAGTAAAAAACTGTTACAAATGAAAATTCAATTATAGAGAATTCAAGATGCGTTTTTATCAGTTTAGACGGCGCTTCTTACCATATTTTTAATCAAATAAGCCCCCGCTGCATTGCAAAGGCAGTCCTTTTAGTACACAACCGGACTACTTTTGCAATGCAACGGGGGCTTAATTGTAACCCTAAAGTTGCCCTTTTGAGGGCGAAAAGGATAACTATCGCATTGATAGAACTTGCACACTCACCACTCACATACACCTAACGCATTGTGAATAAAGCACATAAGGCTGCACGCTCAAAACTCAAGAATTTCGGGCAAAACATTTCCTTGTGCGTTCAACTCGCAGTTTTGAGCGCTTAGAAATGCAAATATTGTCATAAAGAACACTCCCTATCAGCCCTCCCGCTAATTGATAATCGAGAGGATGCCGAGTGGTCCGCTACATGTGGCACGGTACTTTATGAGTTTCTTGCCATCAGAATTGACGCACAACCCGTTGTTGTTAAGGTTGTACTGACGCTTGCAACGGCTGCACGACACTATACCGTTCGACGTGAAGGCAAGCTTGTTGTTAAGCATATTTGTCTCGTCATAGCAGTTGGGACACTGCGAGTCGAAGACATAGAGAATGGCAGGCGACGAGAGATTGCCGTAACCCACAATGATACCGGTCTTGTTATATAAGCCGATGGCACGCGTACGACGCATGTCATCGGCATTTGCTTTCTGCTTGGTCGTAAGTCCTTCGTTGCTCTCAAAATAGAAGTATGTTACCGCTCCCTCCTGACCCTCGCTAATACGACAGAATACGCCCGGTGACAATGGATTGAGCGCACTCTGCAACGTAGCATCCTGGTGCTGACTATTGTCGAACACGAAGTATGCGTGAAGCGAAGAATAATCAAAGTCTGTATTCGAACATGACGAAACAAGGAACATGACGAATAAAAGAAAAAAGCGTATCATAACTCCCAACTTTCAATCCTCAACTCTCAATTTTCAATTCTTTACACTCAATCCAGAACTATGCAAGCAGAGCTTTTTCAGCCTCATCCACACGCTCGAAATGGAACTCGGCGAGCGTCTGGTCCATAAGTGCTGCAATACGGTCGTTGCACAGATTGCCCATTGAGCCTTCGTGAGTGTGGTGTATGTTGTGGTCGGCATGGAAGGTGCCGTTCTCTATCTCCATTCCCACCTGCTTGTAGGCATCGCGGAACGGAGTTCCTGCGGCAGCAAGACGGTTTACCTCCTCTACCGAGAACATCGGGTCGTACATCGGATTGTCGAGTATGTGTTCGTTCACCTCGATGCGCTCAATGATGTAAGCAGCCATATCGAGACAGTCCTTCAGTTCGGCAAAGGCAGGGAGGAATACTTCCTTGATAATCTGCAAGTCGCGGAAATAGCCCGTAGGCAGATTGTTCATAATGAGTTGTATCTGCGTTGGCAGACTCTGCAGTTTATTCGATTTGGCACGTATCAGCTCAAACACATCGGGATTCTTCTTGTGCGGCATGATTGACGAGCCGGTGGTGCATTCTTTGGGAAGTTTTACAAAGGCGAAGTTCTGGCTGTTGAACAGACATGCGTCGAATGCCAGCTTTGATACTGTACCAGCTACTGAAGCCAAGGCAAATGCCACGTTGCGCTCCATCTTGCCACGTCCCATCTGGGCATACACCACATTATAGTCCATTGAGTCGAAGCCCAACAGACGTGTAGTCATCTCACGGTTCAATGGGAATGACGAGCCATATCCGGCAGCCGAACCAAGGGGATTGCGATTGGTGAGTCGATAGGCAGCCTGAAGGAAGAGCATGTCGTCGGCAAGCGACTCGGCATGAGCGCCAAACCACAGTCCGAACGAGCTTGGCATGGCTATCTGCAAATGTGTATAGCCCGGCATAAGTACATTCTTATACTGCTCGCTCTTCTTCTGCAATTCGCGGAACAAAGCGTCAACTCTCTCTACTACCTCACGCAATTCGTGACGTGTGAAGAGCTTGAGGTCGACCAGCACCTGATCGTTGCGCGAGCGACCTGAGTGAATCTTCTTGCCCATATCACCCAAACGGCGTGTGAGCATCAGTTCCACCTGCGAGTGAACGTCCTCAACGCCCTCCTCTATTACAAATTCGCCTCGCTCACACTCAGCGTATATGTTTTTCAGTTCAGCCAGAAGCTGTACAAGCTCATCCTTCTGCATGAGTCCGATTGACTCGAGCATAGTGATATGAGCCATTGAACCAAGCACGTCATACTTGGCGAGGTATATGTCAAGTTCGCGGTCACGTCCTACAGTGAAGCGCTCTATCTCCTCATTAACAGAGAAATTCTTTTCCCAAAGTTTGCTTGCCATAATAATTATAAAGGTTTAAAAGAAAGCCCCACTCCCGACCCCTCCCCCGCAGGGAGGGGAGTGGTATGCATTGTAAATAATGGGGTTTTTGCTGTTGTTACAGTTGTATATCGGCTTTTTGGGGACTATGTAATAGAAAATGTAGTAAATATTTGTGTACGTTGCAGAAATTTAGTAATTTTGCATCGTTCAGTGGAATGAGGGGCTCCGAGAGAGCTCCTCATTTTTTATTCTCTAATGTATTTATATGATAGACAAAAACACCGTAAAAAGTATTGTTAATGAGTGGCTCGACGGCAAGGAATACTTTCTTGTCGACGTGGAAGTAAGCCCCGACGACCGCATCGTAGTTGAGATAGACCATGCTGATGGCGTGTGGATTGAAGACTGCGTGGAGTTGAGCCGTTACATCGAAGATCATCTTAGCCGCGACGAGGAGGACTACGAACTTGAAGTCGGTTCGGCAGGACTCGGTCAGCCCTTTAAGGTGCCGCAGCAGTATCACTGCTTTGTCGGCAAGGACGTAGAGGTGCTCGATGCTGATGGTCAGAAGTACAAAGGCGTGCTGAAGAGCGCCGAAGGCAATGACTTTGTGGTGACTGTTCAGGAGAAACAGAAAGTGGAAGGCAAGAAGCGTCCGCAGATTGTGGAAGTAGACCGTGCGTTCCAGATGGATAAGGTGAAATATACAAAATACTTAATAAATTTCAAATAAGCTATGGCAGCAGCAAAGAAAGACGATATTGTGAGCATGTTCGACTCGTTCAAGGAATTCAAGGAGACCAAGAACATCGACCGCACCACTTTAGTAAGCGTTCTGGAAGAGAGCTTCCGTAACGTTCTGGCAAAGATATTCGGCAGCGACGAGAACTTCGACGTTATCGTCAACCCCGATAAGGGCGACTTCGAGATATACCGCAACCGTGTAGTTGTAGCTGACGGCGAAGTGGAAGACGAGAACAAGCAGATCGCTCTGAAAGAGGCACGCAAGATAGAACCCGACTACGAGGTAGGTGAGGACGTATCAGAACGTGTTGAGTTTGCCAAGTTTGGCCGCCGTGCCATACTCAACCTGCGACAGACTCTCGCATCAAAGATTCTTGAACTTGAGCACGACTCGCTATATAATAAGTATAAGGATCGCGTAGGTCAGGTTATCGCAGCTGAGGTTTATCAGGTTTGGAAGCGTGAGGTACTTGTTGTAGACGACGAGAACAACGAGCTCATCCTGCCTAAGGCTGAGCAGATTCCTGCCGACCAGTATCGCAAGGGCGAGACAATACGCGCCGTCATCGAGCGTGTAGACAACGAGAACAACAACCCCAAGATTATTCTTTCGCGTACAAGCCCAATGTTCCTGCAGCGTCTGTTGGAGGCTGAAGTGCCCGAAATAGCAGAAGGACTCATCGCTATCCGCCGCATCGCACGCATGCCGGGTGAGCGTGCTAAGATTGCCGTTGAAAGTTTCGACGACCGTATTGACCCGGTAGGAGCCTGCGTAGGCGTTAAGGGTAGCCGTGTGCACGGCATTGTTCACGAACTGTGCAACGAGAATATCGACGTAATCAACTACACCGCCAATACAAAGCTCTTCATCCAGCGTGCGCTTTCGCCCGCTAAGGTGTCGACTATCAAGATAGACGAGGAGAACCACAAGGCTGAGGTTTACCTTAAGCCAGAGGAGGTGAGCCTTGCTATCGGCCGTGGCGGTATGAACATCAAGCTTGCGTCTATGCTGACCGAGTACACCATCGACGTATTCCGCGAGGTGAGCGAGGAGGATGCCGACGAGGATATCTATCTCGACGAGTTCTCTGATGAAATCGACCAGTGGGTGATTGATGCCATTAAGGGCATCGGTCTGGACACCGCTAAGGCCGTACTCAATGCACCACGCGACATGCTTGTTGAAAAGGCCGACCTCGAAGAGGAGACCGTAGACAACGTGCTGAAAGTGCTCCGCGCCGAGTTCGAGTAAGCGGATATTTCATATAAGGGGGCTTCAGAAACCGCGAGGTTTCTTGGAACTCCCTTAGCGAGTATCTAATAGAAACTCAAGTTTTGCATGTCACGGACATGCTGTAAGTAATTAATTTAAACCCTAACAAAGCAAAAGGAAAAGACGTAAACAGAGTAGCGGACAAAGCAGAGGTAGGCAGACGTTTTACTTTTTTACTCTTTTACTCTTTTACTTTTAAAACAGATAAATATGAGCATCAGGTTAAACAAAGCATTACGAGAGTTGAATATAGGACTCCAGACGGCAGTGGAGTTCCTTGAGAAAAGAAGCGAACTGGGAGAGGTGAAGGCCGAGCCGAGCTTCAAACTGAGTGACGCTCAGTACAACGCCCTCGCTGGAGCTTTCCAGCAGGACAAGGAGGTGCGTTCTCAAGCTGAAAAACTCTTGCAGAAAAAGCCGAAAGAAAAGAAGAAGGACGACAACCGTGCCGAACGACTTCTTTCATCATCTACCCAACAGCAGTATAAGCCGTTGGGCAAGATTGACCTTGACAGTATCGGAAAGAAACCTTCCGAGCTGAAGCCAGCTGCACCTGAGGCTCGTAAGGAGCCTCAGGTCAAGACTGCTGCCGTTAGTCAGAAGCCGGCAAACAACAAAACAACACAGGGCAGCGAGGCTACTGCCGACAAGACTGTGGAAAAGACGGAAACAAAAAAAATACAAAAGCCAGTGGTTCAAGACAAAGAGAACAAACCCAAAGTGAAGCAGGAGCCTACTATGGCTGCCAAAACAACGGATGCGAAGCCAGCCGCAACCACCGAAACATCAGCCGCTGAGACGACCAAGACCGACTCAACATTGTTCACCACAAAGAGCGAGAAGAAGATGCTCAATACTCCTAAGGTGAACGTACTCGGCAAAATCGACCTCAATGCTCTCAACCAGAGCACACGCCCCAAGAAGAAGTCGAAGGAAGAAAAGCGCAAGGAGCGCGAGGAGAAGTCGCAGCAGCAGCGCGGCGACAAGAAGAAGCGTGAGCGTATTAATAAGGTTCGTGTAGACATAAATTCAGCTGCCAACCAGCCAGGCGGACAGGGTGGCAAGAACACCAACGCCGGAGGTAACGGTGGCGGAAGCGGCAAGAACAAGAAGAAGAATCGTGGACGCGGACAGCAGAAACCTGCTGAGGTGAATGACGAAGACGTTGCACGCCAGGTAAAGGAAACTCTCGCACGACTCACTAATAAGCAGAACCAGAACAAGAAGGGTGCTAAGTACCGTAAGGAGAAGCGTGAGGCTGCTCAGGAAA
>OQVU01000856.1_pt1 | contig 11899 bp, 9 predicted proteins | sample 1691611 | NCBI WGS metagenome assembly OQVU01 (sample SAMN03418272, study PRJEB22391) | human gut metagenome | biome: human-gut; feature: organic feature; material: feces | host: Homo sapiens | place: Tanzania | collected 2013-01
TCCCATGCTTCTAACGAGGCTGAATCCATGTGTTCCGATTCTAGCGACGACACATGTGGAAGCGGTTCTCCTTTTGACCAAACTCCATGTCGAGCGGCACATCGAAGTGGACGTCAGCATGGATGAACTGGATGTGACTGCTGCGGAAAGCAAGGCGACTTACAACGAGATTCGGAATTATGTGTGGGAACACCATCAGTTGAAGGTATCCAATCTCTATATCGCACAGGTGAAGCAGAAACACGGCATTATTGAGCGAGAGAATTACCATAAAGCGAAAAATGAAAATGCGAAGCAGCCCAAGTGTCCGAAGGAAAAAGAGGATGCGATTGTGGAGGCATTGAAGCATTTTCAGATGATTTGATACGCAATCACCCCAGAGAGAATAGCCTCTTGTGCGTTCTCTCTGGGGTGATTTTTGCGTTATGCTACTTCCGGGTAGCGCATATATACATACTCGTAGATTTTCTTCTGGTAGGTCTGGATATCGCTTACATCATAGCTATTGGGAAGTTCTTGCCAAAGGGTATTGCGAATCAGGTTATCCACAATCGCCTTAGTTTCCTGCTTGTCCGTCCAATGGTCGAGTTTGGCAATCTGCTGTTTGATTTTTGTCAACAAGTCCACAGACACCTTCTTGATCGTTTCAATTTCCTGCTTCGTGAGGTTCTCCGAAAACAGCAAATCGTACACTGAAAGTTCCTCATCGCTGGAAAAGCCCTCACGCACATAGCGCTGCTGCTCCGTGTCCAGTGAACTTGCAAGCTCCATCAGATCCATGAAGGTTTTCTCAATGGTTGCCCGGTTCTGCTCCGCATTGTAGGCATCTATGATCTCCTGATAGCGGTCATAATAATCAATGCGCTGCGGGTTTGCAAACAGCATTTTCGCCAATTGCTGATTCACCAGTTCATCCAGATCGCGCAGCAAGAGATTCTTCCGCCGGGTGTGGGCAAACTCCCGGCTCAGCAGGTCAAAATCAATTTTGCTGATGTCAAACTGCCGGGAAGGTACAGCCTCCTGATCCGGCTTTTCCACATGGATGTACTCGTTGACGATGCCGTTGATCTGCACCATCAGGTCGGTATTGTCCGCGTGTTTCCGCTTCTGCTGCAAGCCCTCGTAGATGGCGAGAATTGCGTTTTTCCGGGCGCGCACGGCATCGTCCACATCGTCACGGTCTGCGTAGCGGAACAGCCGCGCCAGTTCAGACGCATAGGTCTGGAAGGTTTTCTTGGTTTCCAACGTCTCGCACATCGCGTTGACTGCATCCTGTACAAGGCTCATCTTTTCAAAGTCCTGTGCGTCCACCAATTCCTGCAGCCGGAACCCGTGTTCTGCCAGAAAGCCGTCTGTTTTTCCGATGACCGTGCGGATGCGCTGAATCAGCTCCGTTTTGTCCACCGTTGGGTCAATGCCCGCCGGGCTGTTCTTGCTGACTGTATAATCTGCCAGAGCCTTGCGCAGCGCCTTTACGATACCAATATAGTCCACGATCAGGCCGTTGCTCTTGCCCTCCGAAACACGGTTTGCACGAGCAATAGTCTGCATCAGAGTACAAAGTATACCATGCCACATGGCAAGCTTCAACAAAATTTGGGGCAATTCTTATGGCTATAGATTTGTCAATGATGTGTTACTCAGTGGGAACAGAAGCTCGGTTCCTGCATTTAGCAAAAAAGCTAAAGGCAATACCGCATAATGCAAACCAGTAGCAAACGTGCTATAATAGAAGTATGAACAAACAAATGAGTTTGTCGGCCCTGAGCGATGAGCTATCGCAGGTGCGGACAAAGAAACGAGAATTTTTAGCAGAGATCGACCGAATCGTACCATGGGGAGAATGGAGTAGTCTGATCCGACCGTACTTTTACAAAAGAGAGCGCGGAAATAAGCCCTACGATCTGGAACGGATGCTTCGGATCTATCTGGTGCAGAATCTGTACAACCTGTCGGATATGGCAGCGGTAGCCGAAGTAATTGACAGACGGGCTTTTTCGGATTTCTGCGGGGTAGAGTCCAGTAATCAGGTGCCGGATGGAGATACGCTGGGCAGATTTCGGAATATCCTTCTGAAAAACGGTATTCAGCAGGAACTGTTTGAACTTCTTACGCAGCGTGGTCTGATTCTGAAACGCGGAACGACCGTATTTTCTGTTTTAGCGGTACGCAGGCATAATTGCAAGCGAGATTAAAAAAGGATCATAGAACACGCAGCTAGTTTCATCCTTCGATGCAGCAAAATTGGCTGTGTGCAGCGTTCCATCATGGTTCTGCTGAAAGATCGAAAACAGATGTGCTTGCATCGGAAGCAATAAAAAAGCTAAAGCAAAACAGTTCTTCCGTTTTTCCGTGCCGCCTTCATGGCAAACCGCACTGCATCACGGCTCGTCATTGGATCCACGATTCCAATCGTCAGATGTTTTGGACTGCGGAATAAGCACTTCCATCCTCCGCAAAGCAGTTCCTGTGCATCTGCCCCTTCCAGTGTGACCGATACTTTTTGGCTCTTCCCCGGCATCAGCTCCGGCAGGGACAGCGGCAGACGCGCCGTGCACAGAGTGCTGCCTGCTGTATCCTCCACATAAAGATTCACGGGCCAATCCCAGTAGAACGGTGCCGCACCCTCGTTTGCCACAGTCAGTTCTGCAGAAACACCGCCTGCACATGGAGTCAGCTTCAATTCCGTTACCCGAAGCCGATAGCCTAGCCGCTTCAGCACGGCATTATATCCTTTCGCATACTTTACCTGTGCCGTTTTGGGGCCCAGAAAGCTCATGTGCGACACTTCCAACAGGTGCAGTGTGCGGGGAAGATTTTTCACCAGCATATCCTGCATGGAAAGACTGCTGGTGAACTCGCCGCCCACCGGGGCATTCTGCCAGAAATCAGGCATAGGCGTCAGCGCATTGGGGTCGCTGCCGTACCAGCCGCCCTCTGCGATCCATCCCAGCCACTCATCCGTATCCTTTTCCTCGCCGGTCATATCATTATAAAGGCCGAGGCTTCGTTCTGCCGCGAAGCGGAACGGCCTGCGCATCAGCAGCTTCGCCGTAGGAAAAGCCGCAAGATAATCTGCGGCATATTCGTCCCGGATCGTCTCGTCCGGCATGGGTACCAGACCATCTTCGCTTTTGATGTGCCACTCGCCCCAGTGGCCAAGGCTGCCCAGCTCCACATAGGAAGCAAAACCATCCGTGCCCAAAAACTCCGCCAGCGCATAAAGCACACGGTGATGCGCAGCCCGGAACACTGCATTGGCATAGTTTGGCGAGTAGCCTTTCCCATAATCTGTATCGTACCAGCTGCCATCCTTCGTCTGCGCGTAAAGCCAGTCCGGGATATCCAGATGCGTCTCTTGTCCCGGCACATCGCAGACAAAGCGGAGCACCAGATGGATCCCCTGCTCCCGCAGCGAGGCAAAGTCGTATTTTTCGCTGATTGCCTCCCACGCATAAACGCCCTCTTCCGGCTCTGCCTCCCGCCATGTAAGTTCCAGATAGCGGAGCGTTGCATCGCCCGCCTCTGTAGTATCGATCAACGGAGCATAGCCGATCTGGGCATTTGGAAATGCGCTGTTATCCGCAGCATAGGTTCTTGTCTTTGGGGTCGATGCGATCATTGCTGCTCCCATCCCCAGCAGACAGAGCCCTGCCGCCAGGATCTTTGCTATTTTACCCATGATACTCCCCGTTGTACTGGATAAGGGTGACATCCTGTACCCCCTTTACAGCGCGGATACGGTCTGCAAATTCCATATTGGGGTCTTTGCAGAATACCTCTACCGCCATCTCGGTGTTTTCGCCCCGCATGGTCTTGGATTTGACTGCATACTTGATGCGTCCCAGCGCCCGGACGATATCGTCTCCGGCATCGGCGCCCACATAGTGGATCACCGCAATGTACACCCGGCCTTTAGCCTGCCAGTGGGAGAACAGGTAAATCATAACGATCATGACAGCCGCCGTGACCAGCCCCAGTGCATACATTCCGGCGCCCGCCGTGATGCCCGTGGTGATCGACCAGAACAGATACAACAGATCCAACGGATCCTTGACCGCGGTGCGGAAGCGGACGATAGACAATGCGCCCACCATACCAAGGGAGATGACCACGTTGGTACTGATGGCCAGCGTGACCATGCAGGTAAGCACGCACATTCCCACCAGCGTTACCGCAAAGCTGCGGGAATATACTACGCCTGTATAGAATTTGCGGTAGACCAGATAAATGAGGATGCCCAGCGCCAGCGCCGCCAGCAGCGCCACGGCAAGCTTAGGCGCATCGTACTGGGTAAAGGCGTTCAGAACAGATTTTTTGATAAAGTCTTTTGTGCTCATGGTTAATTGTGTTCCTTTTCTCTCAGTTTTCGTTCCAGTATTCAAACCCGTGCTGATAAGCGGTCTTATCGCAGCACAGCACATACTTGGAAACGGCTGTCAGCTCCTGTGCACGGGGCGGGAGGATATCCCGCACGACCTGCGGCAGATACTCTGTAAATTTTACTTCCATGACCAGTTTGCCTGGTTCCAATACCGGAAGCGTGGGAAGCGTTGAATCAAAAATGTCCCAGCTTCCCACAGCAGCCCGAACGTCCATATCAAAGGTGACACGCACTGTGCCGGCGTCCATGATCCACGGTTCCCGGTCGTAATCCACGATGACCCGGGGACGGAGCACATTGCACACACACTCGGTGTAGAACTCCTGACACAAACGGTGGGGACTGTGCAGCAAAAAGTCATAGTCTCCGGCGAGAATAGCATCAAACTCTGCATGGGTCAAAGGTGCAGCTTCTTTATAGATGTAACTGCCGAATTTTTTCTTTCGTTCCAGCTTGATGCTGCGGTCGCTGCAATTATAAATGCGGATGCGGTATTTCTTGCGCAGCAACACACCGGCATCTTTTTCCTCGTAAGCAGTATTCCAATAATCGTCAAAATACAGGCTGCGGATGAAATAGCCGCCATTCGTTGCGTGGGGGTCCAGTTTGAGAACGGGGGACATCCGTGTTGTTAGTTCAGCCTTGTCCGCCCATGAGATGAGATATTTCAGCTCGTGGCGGTAGTGCTCTGTACTGGTGTGCTGGGGTGAAGTAAACAAAGTGTTATGGATCAGCTGTGAACTGCGCTGCAGCAGAGGGACAGCGTTCGCTTCAGTCCGAAAGCGCAGCTTACTCTTCATAGGTATCCTCCGCAATGCTGCCGTCAGGCTGGACGTAAAAACAGATCATGCCATAATGCTTGCCGGCCTCGGTAACATAATAATCAAACGCATCCTGCGTGTAACCGGATGCATTCGTTGCGCGAACCCGCAAAAAATATTGTCCAGCAGGAAGCATATCCATTGTAAGCTCTGGCAGGATCAGGTTTTCCTGCCGGTAGAATACTTTATTAAACAGATAATCTTTTGCAAGTTCGACCGTATAATAGATTTCCTCAACCGTAAAATTATAGGAAGAATCCCAATTCAGATGCAACTGACCGTTTGCTACCTGCGGTATACCAATGTAAAATGGCATGGGCTTACGGTAGCTCTCCCAGTAGTAATTATAGTTTTCTTCGATTTCCGGCCAGATACTCTTCAGAATATCTTCGTATTCGGCATGCGTGATAGGGACATACATCCGGTCTGGCATCTGCCAGACATACGTTTCCGTCACACTTCGGTAATGTTCCAGCATGGACTGGATACGCGTCTTATTCATGTAAGCATAAAGCTCCTTCATGGCAGCATCCAGCATATTACGGTAACTTTGTGTTTGCAGACAGCGCCGGAACAGAACATTGCCCCAGTAGTTGCTCACGCCGCGTTCCCAGCTTTCAGAGTCCGAGAACTTGATGATCTCACGTTCCCGGCGGCGGAGCATACCGTCATTGTCCCAGTCCCAGAGATACCATTTTCTGGAGTTTTGTGGGCTGTACAAATAGACGTTTCGATTTTGAGTGTCTGTGTTGCCGGTCAGCAGCTGAAATGCCATCCAATAGGCGATATTTTCCTTATCAAAGTACGTTACAAAGAGCTCATCCTCCATGGACGACGTTGCATCGTTGAGAACCTCCAGCATTTCGATCAATTTGGAATGGTCACTGTCTCCCTTTATTTCCAGCAGCGCCTCAAATGCAGTTTGGTCATATGCAGGGTCAGTTGTGAGGCGGATGATATCTTCATCGCGCAAAAACTCAAAGGAATTGATTTTATACAGTTGGCCGTTTGAATCTACTCCATGCGTCTTGAGAGCTGTCTTATTCAGCTGTTCGACCTGAGTATACAGTCCATAATCTTCAAATACACCGCTGTCGCTATCAGTCAGGTCTTTGACGTACAAATGCACGAATTGGGTTTGAAGGCCCATCATCTGGTCAATTCCCTTAATAAGGTCATAGGCCATCTTATTGCGGAAGCGCAGTCCCTCGCCCATGTGTTTGTTCAGAGCGATGGTGCGCTGACCGCGCCAGCTGCCTTTATTTTTCTTTAGTTTGATCTTATAGTTCTTTTGGCTATTTCGGCTGGAGGTCTGACCGCGTATCTGAACGGTGGCGTTTGGGGTTAGGGTGTCATATCCAAGCTCTCCCACGACTGGGCCGTTCTCATCGCCCACCTGCAAAAGGCCGTTCACCTGATAGCGTGGCACCCCCATGGCCTCATAATCGTAAGCCGAAAAATGGTTGATCTCCGCCCAGCTGTGGTTGGTGTTCTCGCTGTCATTGCCCCGGCTCACGGTCAGGTACATTGTCACCACGCCGCTGTCATCGTAGACCGTGTAAAGTTCCGGATTATCCCGCAGGTGGACACTGTTGATATCCTCCAGCGGAGCCTTTTCCACCTTGTCAGCTGCTTTATTCCCAGACGCTGCCTGTGAACCGGCAGCGCTCTCTGTACTCCCGTCCGGCAGCACGGCGCAGCCTGCACACAGCCCGGCCAGCGCAACGCCCAGCCCCAGCACCCTGCGGCGCGGGATCAGATCTCTATTCTTCATTTGCCTTCTCCTCTCGATGCTTTCCCTTTTTATGCTCCAAGAACAACCCCAGCTGGGTGAAACGCCCGGCTTTTGTTTCTGCCACAATAGGCTGCTGCCCCAACACCCGATAGGGCAGGTTGGCCGTGAAGGCATCCAACCGAAACAGCGTGACCAGATAGAACAATGCCGAACCGATCAGGAAGCCGAACCCGTAGAATGCAGGGTCAAACGCCATGGAAAGCGCCGTAAGCCCGCTGGCAGAAACAGCAAACACAGCGGCAGCTGCGACAGCGCCGCCGTAATCCGTGAAGTAAAGCAGAATCATCAGGACGGTGTTGCCCACGGCATAGAGGCCGTACCCTACACACAGGGTGCGGAAGTAGCCGTGCATCAGGTCGTTGAACCCAAGAGGCAGCAGATCCAGCAGAGTGTTCTCCAGTGAAAGTACCGCCGCTGTGACGAACAGCTGTTTGAGGGCAGTGAACCGTAGTTCCCGGTTCAGCACAGCCAGCATCTCTTCCTCTGCCGTGACGATATCGCCCACAACGCCGCCATCGTTGAACAGGCTGTAGTAATTCCGATATTTGGGGTAAAAATTGACCTCCACAGACACCACAAAATTCACGCTCGTGACGAGAATGGTCAAAAACGCAATAAGGGCAGGAACATCATAGTACGGAGCCCCATAAAACAGGCCTTTGACCTGTACGCCCGACGGACCCGCCCAGCAGATGACAAGGTGGGCAAACAGCCCGATGTTGGTGCACAGCCCCGTAAAGGCCAGCGGCAGGAACGCATCCACCCAGCGTAGAAACGTCCAGGGGCTCTCATCGCTCTGCGGGAAGTAACGGTAGAGCAGCACTACATCCCAGACCATCATCAGGCCGTAACCCATGGTCACAGCAAAGAGCATTCCCTCCAGCACCGGACAGCCCAGCAGCAGCACCAGCACGAACCCCAGCCCGAACGCCAGCGCAATGGCAGCCAGAAACGAACAGAGGATGCCACGGTAGTCCTTGATGGCGGTCAGGTAGCTCATTCCATTCCAGTTCACGATCATCTCTGCAAAAAGCCACAGGCAGAGCAGACCCTGCAAAAGAGTTGCTCCTGAAACAAGCAGAAACAGCCCATACAGCGTACAGCCCAGTACAAGCATCATGCTGCTGGAGCCCCAGAACGAAGGCAGGATGGTCTGTTCCTGTTCCTCATACAGCATATCTGCCAGATACCGTGTTACCGGCATGGAAAAGAAGCTGGTGACCGTAAGGGAAAACAGCAGCGTATAGGTGATCATGCAGACCAGCAGATCCTGCTGATCCCGCTGGGCACCCACCCAGCCGCAGAGCAGCAGAATACCAAGCTGAAGCACAACGCCCAGCAGCATAGGGCCGGTGCAGATGATACCCGCATAGCCGTAGGCCCGCAGGGAGGCAAACAGCCCTTTGCGGCGGAACAGCTTTTTCAATTCAAATCCAATTCCTGCCATGGTTACTCCAAATGATATTCCTTTGCGGTTTCGTCGTACATCTTGCGGTAGTTCGCCAGCATCTGCTCGTGATGAAAATAAGCATCCACCCGTCTTTGGCCAATGCGTCCCATCTCTTCGCGGCGGGCACGGCTGGCGCACATCTTCTCCATGGCACCGGCCAAACCCTGCCGGTACATCGGCGGTACACAATACCCGGCAACTCCCAGCTCATCGCCGGGCGCACCTTCCAGCAGCTCCCTACAGCAGCCCACCTCGGTGGTCACACAGGGACGGCGGGCTGCCATAGATTCCAGCACAGACAGCGGCTGCCCCTCCGAGATGCTGGTAAGGATGGTAAAATCCAGTTTCTGCATATACTGCACCACGTCTACACGCCCGGTGAAGATCAGGTTTTTGAGCTGCAACTGCTCTACCAGCGCATAACATTCTTTGGCGTAATCTTCATCGTCCACGCCGCCCATAATGTGGAGCCGGACATTGGGCATCCGGGAGGCCAGCTCAAAGAACGCATAGATCATGGTCTTGACGTCCTTGATGGGGGCCAGACGCACCACCGCGCCGATATCCACCCAGCCATCCTCCTGTTTGAGCGGGATATTGCAGAACCTCTCATACTGAACGCCGTTTGGGATGACGATGCACTTTTCAGCATCGCATCCCATCTCGATCTGCGTCCGGCGGGCATTATAGAACAGACTGCTGACCCGGAACGCCCGCCGGTAGATCTCCTCTGAAAGCATATAGAAGAATCGGATCCATCGGCTCTTGAACGAGGGCACCACCCACTCGGCACGAATGATCTCCTCCTCCCGTTCGCGGGTGTAGATGCCATGTTCCGTAAGAAGCACCGGCGCATGGTTCAGGCTGCCGCCCAGACAGGCCAACAGACCGCCGTAGCCGGTGGAGATAGCATGGTAGACATCCGCTTTCGGCACCCGGCCCGTAAGCAAATAGAGCACCGGCAGCAGCATCGAGCGCATGGTATGGAAGGCATCCGCATAGGCCACGTAGGGATACTCTTTCAGGCAGATATCCGTGAACAACTCCATGAAGTCCCGGCTTTGCAAAAAAGAGAGCGGGTGGACGCCTTTTTCCTGAAACAGACGGTACAGCACATCCCAATCCGGGCTGCCCAGCCGTACCAGTTCCCGCAAGGCGGTACGCTCGTCTGCAGTAAACAGGACCGGCTGCCGCTCACCGTGGAGGCGGAGGGCATCATCCAGAAAAACTTCCTCCACCTCTTTCACGTTGGGCGGCAGTTCATACACAAACTTTCCCCGATCCTGTGCTTTGGCACCGATGACCCAGAGGGAGAATTCCTGCTGAGGCATGGCCTGAATATACGCGTGCATCCATGTGGATACGCCGCCGTGAACATAGGGATAAGACCCTTCCAGCACCAGACAGATGCGCATGGTCACGCCCCCTTCTTTTCAATGCGGACGGTATCGGCATTGGCTTTGAGCAGATAAAGGTTCCCCGTCAGGCGGGTCAGTTCGCCGCCCGTCACCTTGCCGGGAGTCCCCTCATTGGCGCGGAAGAAAAGCCATGCTTCATCCACAAAATTTCCAAGGGTCAGCGTCCACTCCGCAGGCGTGCTCTGCACAGAGACGGTGAGCTGGCTGTACCGCTGGATAGCAGCAGAGCACTCGGTGCCTGTCTGCCTACGCAGATCCGGTGCTGCGGCACTGAGCCATTTGAGGTAATCTTTCAGGCCGCCCTTATAGGTTTCCCAGCCTTCTGCCGCACCGCGATCCACATCCAGCAAATCGTCCGGGTGCATAAAGTGTGTACTGACGTAGTGCATGTTCAACTCGCTCATTGCTGCCAGCCGCATATAGGTATCTCCCACCATACCGCCGGATACGATGCGAGGCTGCTCCACGATACCGTCGCTGGCCACACCGAATTCCTGCACATAGGGCAGGGACGAGCCATCTTCAAAGTAAGTGCTGGCAATGGTGCGGATCTGGGTCACCGTGCTGCCCAGCACCTTCCGCCCGGCAGCAGAAAGGATGTTGGAAGGCGGCACATAGACACTGCCCTCGGTGTTGGGCAGCACGGTCTTTTGAAAATCGATAAGCTCGTTCATCGCAGCCACAATGGCATCTTCACTGGGCCACTGACGGTAGCTGTAAAGATCCTTGTAATCCGTATCGGGCAGTACCAGCGGCTGATGGTTGTAGCCGTGGAAGCCCACTTCCCCGCCCTGCTGCAGCAGCAGGCTGCCATAGTATCGGAACTGCTGGGTGTCCAGCTGACGGACCGGCGTGCTTTGAGTATCGTCCTCATAGTTTTCGATCATGACACCGGTAAAACGGATAGAATATTGCTGTGCAAGCTTCACGAGATCCGGCCACCAGACTTTGGAATAAAAATCCGCAATACTCATCCCGTAATCCTTGCGGATATAAGTACCATCGCCGCCGGGCACCGGAGAGGGAAAATCGTCCAGATAGAACACCGAACTGTTGATGACGGGGTAAGCAGCGGCACCGCACAGCAGGCTGAAGGACGCTGCATAGATGCCGCGCATGATTTTGTCGTAGATGCCGATGTTGTCCACCACCACCCTGCCAGCACCAGACTTTGTGCCCCACACCAGCGGAACGCCTTCGTCCCCCGTGCGGGCATACACCGTAGCTTCCTCCCGGAGGCTGACGCTGAGAGAGGATTCAAATGGGTCACTGAACTCATACCGCTGCCCGCCACCCAGCATAAACTCCTCCGTAGGAATGATGCTTTCTGCGGTCTTATACTCCCAGGAAGAGGACAGGACACCGAGTTTGGGTGAGATCACGTCAAAATATGTTGTTTTCTGGGGCGTCATGGCAAACAGGACACTGCCGCCGTCCTGCACCCAATTCATCAGGTCAATCAAGCGTTTGTCTAACACATCCAGATCACTGATGAGGACCACAACGGTTTTATACCGGTCAAACTCCGGGATATCAGCAAGAGACGTTGTGTGCACATCCACAGCCTGTGTGCTTACTTTCATATCCAGCAAAATCTGATCAAACTGCTCTTTGGCATTGTCTGTGCCTTCCTGCCCAGAATCGTAGAGCAACAGGCAGGTGACAGGCTGGCCGAACATGGCGATCTGTGCAGGCTTGACCTCTGTCCGAGGGAGATAATTGATCTTGAATTTCGTTGCATCGTATTGAATACCGCTGCGCTCCGCAAACAGGATAGCGGCCATCGCCACGAACACCGCCCAGATGATCAGCAGCTTTTGCCAGCGGAATGCACGCAGCCGGGAAAAGATCTCCTTTATCATTGCTGTTCCCCCTGCCAGAACCGCACGATCTCGCGGCCCTTTGCACTGAGGTAGACCTCCTTTTCCTCGATTTGACGCAGCGTTTTTTGGATAGCCGCCCCATCGCGCAGCGCTGCTGCCAGCCGCAGGCGGAAGGCTATTACGACCTGCTTCAGCAGGCCCGCATGGA
>OQVU01000858.1_pt1 | contig 11873 bp, 15 predicted proteins | sample 1691611 | NCBI WGS metagenome assembly OQVU01 (sample SAMN03418272, study PRJEB22391) | human gut metagenome | biome: human-gut; feature: organic feature; material: feces | host: Homo sapiens | place: Tanzania | collected 2013-01
TGATACACCTTTTTCCATATCGACACCATACGCTTCAGCACTTTTTTTCCACCTCGAACTTTCATATGTCAGTTCTTCCACAATCTTGTCCACATCATAGATTGTTAAATTATTGTGAGGTACCTTATATGGTATATGATACTTTGTTTTATCTGCTGCCTTATCATCTATGTAGACATCTGCAAATACTTTTCTTGTTTCACTTCCCCACTTTTCTATCTGAGATGATAGATTCTCATTAATAGCATCAAATTCTAGTCCATATGACTCGCACCATTCAACTGCCTTTTCTAATCTTTCACCTACTCTACAAGTCCATAAAATCACTTTATCTCCTTGATGTCTAAGTTCTATTAAATGATTGATGAGTTTTATATTTGGACTACCTATTCCTGGGTACTCGCTTTCACAAAGTGTTCCGTCAAAATCGACGGCATATATTGTGTAATTTCTACTCATTCTTCATTGCTCCAATCTATTTTCTGCTTCCTAGTCTTAGCTTGATAATTATACACTTTATTCTTCTCCGTATGATTTTATAGTATTTAAAAATTCTTCCTCTAGCCTATTCTGTGCTAACTGATCCAAAAGAATTTCTATATTCTGTTCTTTCGAATACTTTATACTCTGAAACTTACTTATTATCCTATCTTTATCTCTATCTGATAATACGGAAAATCTATAAACAATTTCCTTTGTTCGTACACTCGTTTTCCTTATCTGCTTTTCAAGTGTCTGTATTGCAATACTAAGTGCTTCTGAGAAAACTGAACATTCTGGATGGTGTACTATTTCTGTTTCTAATATTGTTTTAGCCTTACTCTCTGTCATATTTTCTTTTATTTTTTCCTGTCTTTCAAGTGCCTGTATTGCCATCTTTGCCGCTTCTTTTGATACGTTACTTCCAAATGGTAAGTCAATGTTTTCTTGAAGTTCTTTAATTGCTTCACTCTCTGTCATATCATTCCTCGCTTTCTTCTACTTCCGCATTATCTACCGCAAGTGCTAAAAATTCGTCAAATTCATCTATTGTAATATCCCAAATGTCGCACCAATCATACAAGGACATTCTCTGACACTCTTTTTTTATTGCATATGCTATTATTTCTGCTTTTGACTTCTTCATATTATTCCTCGCTTTCTATCAACTCTGGGTTGTCAATAATATTGCCACATACTTCAAAGTATTTTTGGTCAAATTCACAAAACTTCGAAATATCATTACTTCCTTGTCCCTTTGTACAAAATCCACTTTTATTCCAAATAACCATTTCGTATGTTGCATTTTGTGGATAATTATCATCAAGATAACCCACCAAAATATCATTCTCCCAAATCAGATTGCCGTTCTTGTCCTCAAGCCCGGTGCATTGGCAGAGGGTAGGTGTGTAAATTTCGTGATATTTATTTGGATATTCAAGAATAAAATGTCCTGTTTCATTTTCTTTATTTGGATAACAGCAATTTACATACGAGCCGATAATCCATTTTCCGTTATCTACTCTCTTTGCTTTAAATAAATATCTATCTTCCATAGTCTCTCCTATTTCTGCTTCTGATTGAAGCCATATCAATAAATCTCCATAACTATCATGGATTTCCTCTTCTTTCTCTGTGTCAAGATTGTAAATTGACTTATAAGGCTCTTCATTCTTTTCAAAATCGCACATATTGGTAAGCCATTCCGCCAATTCTTCATCCGTCATAGTTCTAATTCTGTCTGCATTGGTGTGGTTAGTTTCACAATTCCGTATATTTGCAAATTCTGCAATACCAGTTATCACATTTACGTAGTAATTTACCAACTCATTTCTATCTATATTGTGCCTATCTGCCATTTTGCAAAGTTTATCTAAAGTATCACTTACTATAGTATCTAAATCATTCATTTCTTCATTTGTCGGCCTGTATTTTTTACTCATTTTCTTTACCTCCTAATTCATTCACTTTTGGAAATATTTGATATTATCATCTGTCCGCCTATAATATTGGCATATTCTTTTTCTAAATCTTCAATTGTGATTTTTGGGATAGCAATATTCATAACATTCTCTCTTCCATATTCATCAATAAACTTGTTTATCCACCATGCTTCTATATTATTAAGATATTTTTGTGACTTAACACGTACTTCCGTAACTACTTCAAATGCTAAATCTGTTATATTACCTTTAGCACCTTGTTTTGCATGCTCTTGCCAACGAAAGAAGGGCATATATACTGTCTGACCTATGTAATGCATATTGTTTTTCCTGTTGTAAATATGATAAATATATCCATATACGCCACCGTTCATTGTGTAATCTTCTCTTTCTTGCCATTCTCCTTCAATATGTGGATTTATCTTTAATTCAGTATCTCTTTTACATTTATAGCTGCAAAAGTAATGTGTATTGCCATTATCAGCCACTAATCTAGGAAAATCTTTTAACTTACCTTTTATAGATTTAAAGCAATTAAAACATTTAGTATCAACTTCTATTGTAAATCTTTCATAAAAGAACTTGTTACTTTCCATTATTAAAGCATATATCCCATTTCCTTTATGTGGCTTTGCGAATCTGTTAACATTACTTCTCTCTTTTACCTTTTCTTTAACTTCACTTCTAGTCATCTCACTTCCGCATAGATAATATTCATCAAGAAGAGTTCCTTTTCTCTTTTCCCAAATATCTATATTTGTATATTCACTTAATTCTTCATCATCTTTATAGTCAAAAATTCTTATCCAGTAATAATTCATTTTTTTACACCTCCTAATTCTTCAAAATAAAATTTAACCGGATGTATGTTTTCAGCTATTAGCCCATATTTTTTCAGTAATTTATAATTAAAATTTTTTTGTAAATTATAGTAAAGTGTAGTTGATAGGTTTTCTCTAAATCTCTCTAAATCATATGAACTTTTGTAGAAATTACATTGTCTGCAAGATGGTAATAAATTCTCTATTGAATACATTTCCTCATCAGTCATATTCTGTCTAATATCTGTATTTGCATAAACTGACTTGATATGGTCAATCTGTACATCTTTATATTCAAGTTCACAACCACAATATGCACATCTATGGTTATATTTATCGTATAAAAATAATCTTGTTTTCTTTGGTATCGCTTTATGTTTACTCATCTTTGCACCTCATTTCTTTTATCTTTGCTTCAGCTTCGGCTCTTGTAAGAAACCAAGTATCATTAAATTCTTCAAGTGCAACAGTTTCATAACAATCGGGGTCAATATAAATCTTGAAGCAAAAGCAACTAATATCATCAGCTTCTGTAATCCCTCTTATATTAGCTTCTTCCACCCCATAACATTTCACAAGAAATATATGGTCTCCAATTTTACAAGGCAATTCAATGAGTTTATCCTGTTCTTTTAGTTTTTTGTATCTTTCATATTCTTCAACCTCTTCCCTGGTTAAAAAATAAATATCTGATGATTCATTTTTTGTCAATATATCTAGAATGTCTCTTATGGTTGCTCTTTTCATTTTTCATCACACTCTCTTTCTATATAAAACTTAATTGTCCTGCACTTTCTTGTTTGATGTTTAAATTAGGCATACGTTGTGAAATACATAATTCGGGCAAATTCGCTTTAACAAGTGCGGCAGGTATTGGTGGACAAACTGCATTTCCACATCGTCTAACTTGTTCGGTTCGGGGATATGTCTTGCCAGTATAATCATAATCAATTACATAATCATCTGGAAATCCTTGACATCCGTATAGTTCCTTTGGTTCTAACATTCTTAAGCCTATGTCTACAATTTGATAATCAATATTTTTGATTTTTACAAGTCCAAATCTATCTTTTGTAGTTATTGTATCAAGAGGTTTTTCAATATCTTGACCTGTAGCATCTCCATAATATTTAATAAGAAATGCTCTAACTTCTCCAAAATGTCCTGCCGATGTTGTTATTGTGTGTAAAGGTTCTCTTTCATCTTGACCTATACCTGTTTTATAAAATTTACTCAAAAATGATACTACCAATCCATATCTATTTGAGCCATCTACAGTCATTATTGGTTCCTCAATCATCTGACCTCTAACACCATTTTTTGATGTTTCAGAATGATATTGAATAAGTATAGGATTTGCAATTTCAAAACTATTTTTTGTCGCTTTTTGAATTATAAATGGTGTTGGATTATCTATAACAAATTTCTTAATTCCTCTAGCAATTCTTTCCATTGTTTTAGGTGCTAATGGTCTAACTGCACGTATTCCGTATTTTTCTTTTATTTCTTCTGATGTGTCAAAAATACTAGGACAAGGAATTGAAAAATCTAGTTGTGTATATGCTCCAACATAAGGTTTTAATTCTCCAGATTTAACCAAAACACTATCCAATGGTGCATGAGTTGGTTTTGGCCATATAATTTTCTTGCCATCACATCGTGCAATTAAGAAAAATCTCTTTCTCATTGTAGGTGCTCCATAGTCTGCTGCTATCAGTTCTTTATATTCAACTACATATCCTAACTTTTCTAATTGATTAATAAACTTTTTGAATGTATATCCTTGTTTTTTCTTAATTGGTCTGTGGTTCCTATTAAGTGGACCCCACGTTTTAAATTCTTCTACATTTTCAAGCATTATAACTCTCGGCCGAACAAGTCCGGCCCATCTTAATGCTACCCACGCAAGGCCCCTAATATTTTTATCCTTTGGTTTTCCACCTTTTGCTTTTGAAAAATGTTTACAATCTGGCGAAAACCAAGCTAATGCTACTGGATTGCCATTACATATTTTTAATGGGTCAACATTCCATACATTTTCACAATAGTGCTTAGTTGTTGGGTGGTTGGTTTTATGCATCTTGATAGCTTCGAGGTCGTGATTTATAGCTATATCAACACTTCTGCCAGTGGCAATTTCTATACCTGTCGATGCTCCACCACCACCTGCAAAATTATCTACTACAAGTTCGCCATTTATCATTACCTACACCTCCATAAAATCAAATAATGTAGGTGTTTCTCTTTCATTTTCTGCTTCTTGTAGATAACCAACTCCATCTCTGAAGTATTCTGAATTAAGTTCAATTCCATATCCTCTTCTTTTCATTTTTATTGCAGTCATTGGAACTGTCATAAGTCCTCCAAATGGGTCTAATACTAAATCTCCAACATTCGAATATCTATTGATAATTCGCTCTACAATATCAATTTGCAAAGGACAAACGTGCATCTGCAATTTTCGCCTACTCTGCGTAGTATTAAGTGTTTTCATTCTATTAACATCGTCCCATACTTCATCATTCCAACTTGCTGGTGGAACTGTCATAAATGTTTTACTTATCTTGTCTATCTCTTCAAGATTCTTTGCTAATCCCAAATGCTGTGCATAACTGTAAATATGTGTTTTTGAATAATCCTTAAACATTTTTTGAATAACACTAATATCTAGTGCTTTTACTTCTTTTGGTTCTAATAATCTATTTCCCGAACTTCTCCAATAGCCATGAGCATCTAACTGCCATTGTGACAATGGATATTCCTCTTTATTTTTTGTTACTGGAATATCGGCATAAGCGGTACTTGTATCTGTTGGCAGTTTCCTAAATAATAATATGTATTCAGGACAACCAACTCCCATTTTTGAACCATCTTTGCATTGTTCAGTCCAACCAAGTCTGTAGGTTTGGTTATTCTCCCGGACAACATCTGTAACAACTGTTATCATCCCAAAATACTGAAATCCATGTTTCATATAATGTGTTATACATAATGCGTGAAATGGTTCAACTGTCGGCATTCCTGTACCTGTTGTATTTCCAAACAGAATTCTATCTTTTACGTGAATGGCTGCTACTCTTCCAGGCTTTAAAATTCTTAATAACTCTGGGGTTAAATAATCCATCTGTTCAAAGAATTTATCTGTGTTTTTATTGTGTCCGAAATCATTATAAGTTTGTGTATATTCATAATGGTTTCCAAATGGAATAGATGTATGAATTAAATCTATACTGTTATCTTCCATTCTTCGGGTTTCTTCTACACAGTCATCATTAACTGCTGTATAATAGTTACCGGTTACTTTCATTGTTTCAACACCCATCTTTCGCTCTAATCGTTTTATTTTGCTACTAGGACTTAATCCATATTTCTTTACAATCTCAATCATTTTATCCACCATATGATTGTGATTTTTCCACTTTTCAATTAGTGCTTCTTTGATATTTCTTTCCTCTTCGGTGTATATAATGTCTATAACAACTGTTTCTTTTTGCAGAAAACGATAACATCTATGTATTGCCTGTATAAAGTCATTAAATTCATAATCAATTCCTAAAAATATTTCCCTGTGACAATATCTTTGAAAATTGCAACCTGAACCCGACAGTTCTTTTTTTGTTGCAAAAATTCTTGTTTTACCATTTGAAAAATCAATTACTCTTTTTTCTCTGACTTCATAATCCATAGAACCATAAATATCTACTGTCTCCGGAAGTGCTTTTTTTATTGCGTGTCTTTCTGCTTCAAGGTCGTGCCACAATATAAAATTATCATTTGGTGCAGAATCAACTATTGATTTCATTAATTCAACTCGTTTATCAATGCTTTCTCTCTTAATAGCTGCTGCATCTTTTAAGCTCACATTTGCATTTCTAACAATTTCAAGCTGACCATTTTTATCATAATTATCACAATATTCAGCCGGTACTTCGTGCCAATTTACTTCAAGTGGAGGTAAATCATATCCCTCATCTGAATATTCAGGATTTACATCTGATGGTTTCGTTATGAACAATGACCATGAACTAATCCATAACCAAAACTCATCTTCCATATTTGGATATAATGTTAGATTATTGGCTTTTGTACTGTCTCTCTGAAAAAAACGTGTTAGTGCTTGTCCTGTGTCCATCACTTCCAAATATCCAGCATAATGTATCAACTCTTTGTATTTATTTGGAGATGGCGTGGCTGTAGCCACCAACTTATATGGGACACCTTTAAATTTGTCTAAGAATGTTTGATAGGTTTTACTTCCAAAACTTCTCAAAACACTTGCTTCATCTAATGAAGTTGCCATAAAATAATCTGGTTTTATATCTCCGTCACGTACTCTTTCGTAATTCGTAATTAATATATCTTTTTGAGATTTATAAACATCATCCATTGTTCTTACATAATCAGGCTTATCATAGCCTAATACTTCAACTGCATCTCTTGTAAACTCTTGTTTTACTCCTAATGGTAATACAATCAAGGCTTTTCCACCTTTATGTGATATTACCTGATAACAGAACTCGATTTCCTGTACTGTTTTACCAAGCCCAAAACTTTCAAATAATGCTCTTTTCCCACCTTTGATAGCCCATATTATGGCATCTCTCTGATGTGGTTTTAAGGCACTATTAATTTCTTCTGGTTTTACATCAAAGCCACTATCTGTGGCTAATTCTATTTTGTTTTCTAAAAACTCTTTATATGTCATACATTAATTTCTAGGAACCCAATATATTGTTACCCCGGCCGGAGGTTCAGCTCCTTTCGATTAATTTTAATTTCTATGTTATATCATTTAACTTTTCATATTCTCTAAGATGTTTCCACGAACAGAAATATTTAACATCATATTTCTTTCGTCTTTTATCATATTTAATTATTTTATAGGAATATGTATCTCTGGAATATTCCTCCTCAAAATCTATCTCCTTTCCACACACAACGCATCTATCTCCATCAAATTCACATTTGCCTGAAATCTTGCGTTGTGCTTTCTTAGGGTGTAGATGTTGTAATCATCTTTGAAAGTTCTTTTTCATATTTCATTACTCTTTCATCTATGATTTTAGAAATGAAATCTTTTATCTTCTGAATATCTTCATTTTCGTCTAAAACCGCTGCAACATCTATCGGTTTATTGAAACTACTATCAGCAATATAAATTCTCTTATTCTGAAAATCTGATATTAATTCCAGACTTTCCAATTGGGAAGTCAAATTCATTAATTTCGCTGATTCTTTCTTTATTTCATCAATTCTGTCGTTTGCTTTTTTTATCAACTGCTTTGTATTCATTGTTGGTTCATCTCCTATCCTTGACATATCAATTTATTTTTCCATATGGTCTCTTTTAAATTTCTCACATAAGTCAAATTTCATTCCTGTACGCTCTTCCAGGTCATCTATTAGTTCTTTCCAAGTAATAATTCCAGGCGTCATCAAACATTCTGCTTTCCACTTATATCTATCAAGAAATCTTTGTAACCTTTTGGTTCTAAAATCAAATTCATCATATAAAACTACAAGTGATAACATACCAACCGTTGTTATTGTATAATTGCAAATATCCTCAATTATCTTGTCACTCTCTACTTTAGTAATATGACTAGGCAGTTTTGTTATATTTCTAAATTTGATTTCTTTCTCTAATGCTTCAATGCCACCTTCTTTTACTGTTTTTAGTGCAAGCAACATTCCATCATTTCTTCCGGACATATATTCATTTATTTTTGACATCTCTATCTCCTTCATCACTAAGCAACTCTTTTTCTAATTCATCATAATTATAATTACGTTGCTCAAAATCATTGAATTTATTGTTAACTGACTCTCTCGCTATTCTCTTCAGTTTTTCATCATTGTCGTTCGGTACATAGTTATTATCTAAGTAATCTATGTAACCATTGTTAAAAAATGTGCTTCCATTTTGTGCCTTTCTCCACTTATCTTTTTCAAGTTCATCTTTATATCTGCTTATAGCACGAAGCATTTCAGTTTCGCCTATTTTATATAGTCTGGCTTTTTGTTTATAGCTAATTTGACCTTTGCCTTTTTTTAAAGGATATATAGTCCATAACTTTTCAAAAAAATTTTCAACAGTTTCTTTTCTATCTTTTTCATCTATAACTGTACTTTCAATAAATTCAGGTAATTCCTCATCTTCAAGTTTTTCTGTATATGATTTGTTTTCTTTTATCTTTAATCTTGATAACTCTTCCTGATATTGTGTTGGAGTATATCTGTCTTTTCTCAATGTATTGTGCATTCGCCAATGTTTTATAACAATTACACCATTTTCAAAACATATGACAAATCTTTTGACGATAAGTAGCTTCAAGTCATCTTCTGATGCACCTATTGTACGTTGTATTCTTTTAGGGTTATTAACAAACCCATCATCGTCTGCTCTCATATTTAAGTGAAAATATAGAGCTTGTGTACTAAGTGGCATATCAAGGAATGCATCACTATCTATTATCTTTTGTGTAAACATTCTCTTTTCTGCCATTTCAACCACCATCACACAATATTTTTATTACTTCTTTCGCCGATTCTTCAGGCTTACAGAACCTAAATTCGACACCATATTTTAAGTTCATCGTTAAACAAGCCTTTGCAAGCACCTTTCCAGTAGTTGCATTAGGATATTTCTGTACTTTTTTATATCTTGGCTTGCCATTGTTATATCTGCCAATGATAATGTCTGAATTTTTCCAAATATTTAACCTCGGATTTCTCCATTGAAATAACTCTCTAACGTCTGATATTCCATCATTGTTTTCAACCAAAATAACAAGTTTAATTTGATTATTTTGAGCAAGAATACATTCATCTCTAAAACGTGCATGGGCTTTACCACATATATCACCCACCAGTTCTTGAATGTCTTTTTTTGTGTCTACTGTGGTTTTGTATGAACCTAAGAAGTCCATTTTTTTAATTTCAATATTTCTATCCTGCTTTCTTTTAATTACATCTTTTACTTTTTCATCAGCAATAATGTAATCTCCCACCGGAAGAGGATATCTAATTAATTCAATGCCATTTTTTATGAAATATCTATGTTTTATCTCATGTAACCCTTCTTTATTTGCCTTGTCCTCAATTATTGTTGTCACTTTGCCACCACCTTTGTTCTAACCTATTTATTTTGACATTCTAGCCATACAATTAACTTGAATGCTAATTTATATGGCTAGAACATTTATTTTAAAATTTGGTCAATTTTTGCGTTTATAAGTTTAAATAACACATTATTCCACAATCTGTGCTAATTTCATCTTCTTTACGTCCTCTGTTTGGCTCTAATTCATCAAGATATATTCCCTTGATGATAGATGCTCCAATTTCTCTTTCAAGTTTTGCTCTGCTTTCAAATACATCTGGAAAATCTTTTCTGATTTTATTCCAATACCACATTCCACCTTTTATACAACCCACGCAATTGTTGTTTTGATAGCCCAAATCATACATTTTAGGTCTTTTAATTCCTAATCTATCTGCCATTGCGTGACAGTCTTGCTTAGATAAACATTTGTCTATAAGTGGAAATTTGTGATTGAATTGCGACATACTTTCAAGCAGTCTATCTGCTCTGTTTTTTTCATCAATGTCGAATCCCCATATATATGTAATAGCATAATCTTTATGTTGTTCTTCCCATTCCTTTCGAACTCTCTTCTTTAGCCAATTAGTACAAGGTGCAAACTGATTATATGGGTTTCTGATTACACCTGCTGCCTTTATGCAACTCTCAACATTTCTGTATTGAGAATTACATAAAATTTCAACTTTTTTATTAAGTAATTTTTCACAATCTTTTATAAACCTTAGACTGTCTGAATGTTGGTCCTCAATATCTATATAGATATATTTATCAACAATTTCTCTTTCTAAGTACCCAGCTATAAAGCTAGATACACCTGCTGACAGCCAACATACTGTTAATTTTCGTTTCATAACACCACGAAACAAAACCTGTATCGTGGATAAGGGATATCAGGCTTCCCAAGAAAATGAATTGTTATTGCCATAACTTATGAACTAAACAATCTCTATTCGCAACTATTCTATCCCTTTTTCGCCAACACTTATGCACCTGTGTATTCAACCCGGTTTACCGGGCTTCGTTATTACTCCTTTCCGTTTTCAAAAAAATATTTTTTCATTTTAACTCAACTCAATTCAATTTGATTAATTAAAAGGTAACCCTTCATCTTCCACACCATCAGGAATATTCATAAAACCATCTCCTGATTCACTAGAAGGTTCTGGTCTAGATTCTCTAGTTGTTGTAGATTTGCTTTCAGCAAATTCTGCCTGTTCAACAACAACATCTGTTGTATATACTTTGTTTCCATCACGATTTGTGTAGCTTCCTGTCTGGATTCTTCCCTCAACAACAAGCTTTGTACCCTGATGACAATATTTTTCGATAAATTCACCAGTCTTACCAAATGCAACACATGATATAAAGTCAGCGGTCTGTTGATCTCCATCTTTCTTAAATCTTCTGTCTACTGCTAACGTAAGTCTTGCAGCACACATCTGTTGCTGTGTGTACCTGATGTCGGGGTCTCTTGTGAGTCGTCCCATCAAAACAACTTTATTCATAGATTAAGTCCTTTCTTGAATTATTTGACGAAGCTAAAGCCATCGCCAGAGCCATCGCCGAAGCCAGAGCCATCGCCAGAGCCATCGCCATAACCATAGACATCGCCAGAGCCAGAGCCATCGTCGAAGCCATTGCCATAGCCAGAGCCAGAGCCATTACTGAAGCCAGAGCCATTGCCGGAGCCATCGCCGAAGCCATAGCCATAGCCGGAGCCGGAATCTATTTTGTTATTACCCATTCTTTTACCTCCTCTATAGATTTTTTCGCTTTTTCAGTACAATTTATTATCTCAATTGCTTCTGTAAGTTCTTCCCTTTCAACTGTGCAGGCAAATTTACAATTTTCTGGTTTACAAGTACCATCTACTGCAAGTTGCGATAAACTATTAGCTCCGTCCCAATACCAAATTCTTCTTGAATTTCTTATTACAACTTCTTTGCCATTTCTGCTTTCAACATACCCTGCGAATACGCCTGCTGAATATGTTCTTACTATGCAATAAGGCATCTTTGCTATTGA
>OQVU01000859.1_pt1 | contig 11847 bp, 8 predicted proteins | sample 1691611 | NCBI WGS metagenome assembly OQVU01 (sample SAMN03418272, study PRJEB22391) | human gut metagenome | biome: human-gut; feature: organic feature; material: feces | host: Homo sapiens | place: Tanzania | collected 2013-01
TCAACCTGTTGTTATGGATAAGTTGTTTGAGATACATAACCTTAGATGCTCATACTGCTCAAGCAGTACCGGTATGTCCTCTTCCTTTATAGCGTATGGCTCGTCCGGAAGTGATACAACAGGCTCAACTGATATCTGGTCAAATCCCAAATCTGCCATGTGAAGTACATCCTCTGAGAAGTCAAGATTGTTGTGAGTGTAAGTACCTCTTACGTAGTAGCTCTTGCCTGCTCTCTTCTTGGCAAATTCCTGGAACTTGGAGAGTATCACATCATAACTTCCCTTGCCATTCCTGGTAGGTCTCATGTAGTCGTGGACTTCCTTCCTTCCATCTATGCTGAGCACCACGTTCGCCATCTCTCTGTTGGCAAATTCCATGATCTCGTCATTCAGAAGCACTCCGTTGGTAGTAAGTGTGAATCTGAACTTCTTGTCATACTTTTCCTCAAGGCTTCTTCCGTATTCCACAGTCTTCTTGACTACATCCCAGTTCATAAGAGGCTCACCGCCAAAGAAATCCACCTCGAGATTTCTTCTTAAACCGGAATTCTCAACCAGAAAATCTAGGGATTTCTTTGCCACCTCAAGTGACATAAGGGCTCTGTCTCCCTTGTATTCTCCCTCGCCGGCAAAGCAGTATCTGCAGGCAAGGTTACAGTCATGGGCGATATGCAGGCATAACGCCTTGACAACTGTCTTTCTCTTCTTGAAATCTATAATATAATCTTTGTATACGTCATCTGTAAATAATGTTCCGTCCTCTACCAGCTGGGCTACCTCATCATAAGCCTCGGAAACATCTGCGCTGTCATACTGTGACAGTTTCTCTATAATCTGCTCTTTATCATTCTCCTCATATAAAGAAATAATATCATAGACAAGATCGTCTACGACATGTACAGAACCACTACAGACATCAAGCACTATATTATAACCATTGTTCTTGTACTGATGAACCATAATTCTCCTTCAATATATTCCATCGGATCTATCCGTGAAATTCTAATTCAAGGCGCCACACACGGCACCCTTATACACGCACTAAAGAGGACTGTCATCATAAACGACGGTCCCCTTTAGCTGATCAAATACAAACCTGTTACAAATTACTTGTTGTTAACATTCTCACAGCTCTGATTACCAACTGTGCATGATGTCTTACAAGCTGACTGGCATGATGTCTGGCACTCGCCACATCCACCCTTGACCATTGTATTCTTCATAGTCCTATTTGTGAGTGTTTTAATTCTCTTCATTCTGGATACACCTCTCTTTTTATGTCATATACCGGGATTATAACACAAAGATATATAAAGTAAAAGTTTTTTTTAACTGAGCATAGCCCCCAGCATCCCGCCTGCAACGCACATAATACACTTAGTTATAACTGCTATTCCCTCTCTGTCGCCTGAACCTGTAAACAGCACCGACACGGTCAGTGCGACCGATATGTAAGCCAGGCCATACACCATCCCCCACAGGAAACGCTTCTCTCTGACTTTTCTGCCCGTAACAAAGCCCCCGGCAAATGTGGCCACTATGTATATCACAACAACCAGTATACCGAGCACCTTATCGCTTATCCCCACTTTGTATACGATCACCGCCGTTATAAACAGCATGATTATCGTGAGCAGATAGGACAGGATCAGTCCCTTTACAACTCCCATAAATTTCTGACTTGCAGACATACTACCACCATATTATTTACTCTTTATATTATTATGATGTTCCTCCTCATTTTATTAATAAAAATACAGCCTGTTTACTCAAACAGGCTGCATATATCTTCTATATCATAAAAGGTTTTGTATGCACGCTCGCGCGTGATATCATTTGGTTTTATCAGATCCACCACCATGACCGTACATAGCCCTGCCCGGCTGGCAGATATGATACCATTCACAGAGTCCTCAATGGCCACCGCTTCGTCCGGGTTTACGCCCAGCTTCCCGCAGGCCTTCAGATATATATCAGGCTCCGGCTTTCCGTGGGTGATCTCGTCTCCGCATACCTTTTCATCGAAGTATCCGGCTATTCCAACGCTATCAAGTCTCTGCTGCGCCCTCGTCCTCGCAGTGGAGGTTGCAAGTGCTATCTTCACGCCGTGTTCTTTTAAGAATCTTAGCGTGTCCTCGACATGTGGCTTTATGTCTATTCCATACTTTTCCACATGTTCATCGAACAGATCCATTGTTCTCTGTCTGAACGCAAGATAATCAAAATCTTCGCCCATTATTTCCTTAAATACCCGGGCGTTGGAGGTCTTGTTGCCTCCAGCCACCCGGTCACATACATTTTCCATCTGTGCCTCAGGAATCCCTATGCTCATGCCGTTTTCCTTCCAGCACTTCCTGTATATCTTCTCCGTGTCTACCAACACGCCGTCCATATCAAATACAACTGCCCTGTACATAGCACTTTCTCCTACATTAAGCAGCGGCGTTTTTCTTTCTTCTTCTGCCGGCTATGATGATGAATGCAAGCAGTGCAAGAAGCAGGATCGCTGCGATTATTATTATGATCAGCACAATCGGTGACATCTTTTCGCTGAGCTTGAAGGTGAATACCTCTCCGGTCTCTCTGTCATATGTTGTCGCTATATTACCGGCCTTATCCTGGGCTGTTACCTCAACCGTGTATGTATCATACTGGTCTACCTGCATCTCATACTTGTTATCCGCCTGATAGCTTGCAGGATCTATGGTATTGCCATTTATAACGATGGATGTGATCTCGTCTTCCTCATTCTCAAGACCTATCGTCATGTTGAATGGCTCTCTGAGAGTCTCTCCATCCTCAACACCTGTTATGATGATTCGTGGTGCAGTACCATCGTATGTATAATCAAATTCCTGTGTTGCCGTGTGTCCAACCTTATCAGTTACTGTAAGTGTTATCTTGTGATATCCGTCTGTCATATCTGAGAAATCGATAAGATTTACTCCGTCTATCTTGGCATCAACCGAGAAGTCTGAAGTATCACTTACATCCCACAGTGCTTCGAAGCCCTTGTCTCGTATATCTGCAAAATCTGATGCATTGAGAAGCAGTGTTCCGTCATCGCTTGCAGTGCTCTTGCTCATGAATCCGGCAAGTGTCGATGTAGCCTTGAGCTCAGGTGGTGTGTTATCGACTGTGAATACCAGACTGTAATCCTCAGCCTTATTTCCCAGCTCATCCTGTGCTGTTATTGACACCTCGTATACACCATCCTCAGAGAATCTCTGGCTTCCTGTACTGAGCTCTGAAGAATTGCTGTAATTTGTAAAGTATGATGATGACACATCCTTGCTGTCCTTCTTCACGGTTATCTTCACATCATCTGTCGAGAAGAATGACTCCTGAACACTCAGTGACATATCAACATAGTTCGGTGCGGAAGAATCCATACTTCCTATTGGGTCGTAGTTCTTTACTTCCTTGTTGTCCTTATCCACTGCGCTCACCTTTACAACAGGTGCCTTTGAGTCAACTTTGAAGGTCTTGGTCTGGCTGGCTGCCACATTTCCTGCAAGATCTCTTGCATTTGCTGTGATCGTGTACTCGCCATCCTCTGTAAAGTTGTAAGTTGCGGTATGTGGATTGCTTCCTGAGAAACTGCTTGTTCCCAGCGTAGCGATATTCGATGCCGCTGTTCCGTCCGTCTTTCTGGTTATTGTCACGTTAAATGCATCTGCGGCAAGATTGTTGTTCTCATATGCAAATGAGAATGCCTCATCTATGCTGATGGTTGCATTTACCGCCGTTGTCTGTCTGTCGTTCATTCCTGAAATCGATATAACCGGTGCAGTCTTATCGATTCTGAACTTCACTGTTCTGGTCACAGCCTTGTTGCCCGCCTTATCCTCCGCGGACACGGTAACTGTGTAATCACCCTGGGCGTCAAATGTCACACCGCTGAGTACCTCTCTGACTGTGCTGACTCCATCTCCCTTTGTTCCCCAGGTAACATTCTTTCTGATATCTCTGTTCTCAACAACAGATCCACCCTCATTTGTTCTGACTACATGAATAGTGTACTTTCCACCTCTCATGTTATCTGTAAGTGTTACAGGGACTGTCACATCGCTGTTGTTTATTGTGTTGACATTTCCAAGCTTTATCTCCGGCTTGTGCTTGTCTATGTAGAAGTGGGTTCCTGTCGTTCCTTCATTTCCACACTTGTCGGTAACTGTCATGGTGAGATCATACTCACCTTCCTCATCATATGTGTACTTCTTGCTCCATGTTCCGCCGTTACTCTTTATATAGAAGTATTGCGGATTCTCATCCACTTCCACATTTCCATCATTCTCTGTGATAATGGTGTTCTGAAGCGACTTGAACTGCTCCTCCACACCAACTCTGAATGATATTGAAGTCTTGAAGTAATTGTTGTCATCCAGTCTGTACTCAGGATCATCGTCCACATACACAAGTGGCTCTGTGGTGTCGACGTAATAATTCTTTGTCTTGAGAGCACTTGTGCCCTCCTGAACACTGAACGCCTCGTCTGCTGCCGGCTTCAGTGTATTGCCGGAATTATCGGCTCCCTCAACTATGAAATAATATACAGTTGCCTTGCCGCCCTTAGCGGTCATCTTATATGCTGCAGTGGTCTTGCCATCCGCTGTCTGGAATGGAACCGTGGTCTCTGACCAGTTTGAATCACTGTAGGTCTTGTAGTGTACCTTCAGTGTCGCATTCTGTGCATCCATTCCATAGTCATCTTCTATACCAAATGTAATAGTTCTGCTTCTGTTAAGGAATCTGTTGCTTCCACCGGACACAACTGATATCTCAGGGCTCTTCTTATCTATTACAAATGAAGTTGTCGCCTTACCAGACTCATTGCCGACCTCATCGACAGCAACGATCGTGATATTATAAAGTCCAGGCTCTCTGAATGTTGTGGACTTTGTTGCATTTGCAGTGTAATCCGCATCCAGTTCATATTTGCTTATGCTCTTGCCATCGCGGGTTCCTGTCACAACGAACTTCTCCACGAAGTAATTGTCAGTTCCCCTTGCTGTTATGGTCACATTGCTGTTATTCCAGTAATTTGTCAGCTTTCCACCGGAAGTTCCGTCTATTGACACTGACGGCTTAACGTTATCAACTATCAGGTGTATCTCCTGGCTTGCCTTGCTCTCGTTTCCTGCTCTGTCCTTCAGCTTAACAGACATTGTATACTCTGTGTTCTCGTCTGTTATGCCAAGAGCCTTCGCATCCAGCGTCTTCTCTATATCTTTTTCTGATACATTTACACTGCCTGTGACATCCTGTGATCCGGCTGCACTGTTTCTGCCTACTGTATATGTAACCTTTCCATTACTATCATTGTTATCAGTACCTGTGATCTTGATCTTCACATCGTTCTTTGAACTGTAATAGAATGTTGATCCCTTGTCGTACTTTGAGTTGACACACTCCAGCTTCACATTTGCCGGTGCAGTCTTGTCATAGTAAACAGTCATGCTCTTTACTTCTTTGAACTTCGTGTCAGCATTGTTTGGATCGTGTATTCTCGCCATGAGTGAGATCTCATACATTCCCTCACTTGGCAGCTCGTAAGATATGTTGACCGTATTCTTATCATATGCAGCGGCAACTGTACCCTTTACCTCGACTGCCTTATCCTTCTTTCCTGCAAATGATGTTCCGGTGATCACCAGCTTTGCATCATCTGCTGCAAGCTGGAAGCCTGATACTGCACCCTCTACAGTCAGAGTATCATCATTTCTCCAGAATATAGCGCCGTTGTCAGCATCTGTACCGTTCACAGATAACTTCTCTCCTGAAAGGCCATCCACATTGACATACACATATGTGTTCGTCTCTGTCTTATTTCCAGCCTCGTCAGTTACCACAACTGTCAGGACATAACTTCCTGAACCATCTATACTTATCTCTTTTCCGCTCTGCAGGCCATTGTCACCTGTAGATGTTGAATACCAGTTCTTGACCGATGTATATGATCCATTTGCATCTGCCTTCTTGAGTGAAGCGACCGCCGATGCAACACCAGATGTGGCATCGCTGTACTTTATATTAAGAACAGCTTCCTTTGCGTCTGTGACTGTGTACTGCTGATCATTGTTTGTCCTGTCTGTTCCGGCGTTGTCCGTAACCTTTACAACAGGTGCTGTATTATCCACCTTGACTACAGTCTCTATCCTGCCCTCTATTCCGGCGAAGTCATTTGCCGCAAATGTGATGGTATGCTCTCCATCAGCCAGATATATGTCTGACTTTGTTGAATCCTGTACATCTCCACCGCTCACGCGGACATCGCTGCTGTATGTGAACTTGTTTCCTTTTTCAAGGATAGTTTCCTTCTTGCCATCCACGCTGTATGACACGGTGTCTATGTAAGAATACTCTCCAGTTGCCTTCACTGTCAGCTTTGTGGATTTCACATAGCTTGTGGAACCGCCTGTAACTGTGAGTTCAGGCTTTCCTTCCTTTACAAATACAATGTCGCCATCCTCATCTGCGCCGACTGAGTTATTGCCAAACTCGTTTTCCTTGGCGTAAATGACAAGCTTCTTTGCATTGTCTGCATTGTCCTTCTTGAACCACTGTGCACTTATCTCGAATTCATATTCATATCCGCCGGACACAGCCTTTTTGCCTGTGCACTCCACTGCTGAAGCTGCACCCGTAAGCTTGTAGTACAGGCTCACGTCATCTATCTCAGTGTCATCACTGCCGGCTGTAACCTTCTTCACCTGTACAGTGAACTTATAAGCATCATCCACCTTGAGCTGAGGGAATCTGTAATCCACTCCGTTCTTCTGTATGATCTCAGGGGTAACACTTGTTATGACAGGAGCTCCGTTGAGCTTCTTGACGATAACACTGCTCTCCTCTGACTTGTTTCCTGCAACATCGACCGCTCTGAACTTGTATGTTCCACTCTTATCAGGTGCAACAAACTGGCTTGTGCTCTCAGTCTTGCTCCAGGTCTTTCCATTGTCTGATGAATACTCTACATAGTCTATTCCTGTGGCATTTTCCTCTGCTGCATCTGTGGTATCCTTGGCGTCTATCACAAATGTTCTGTCGGCATCACTGCTTGTGAGGTTCAGGAGATAATAGCCATCGCTCACCTTGTTGTGAAGGTTGTAGTTATCATCAGCCTCGACCGATATTGTAGGTGCCTGCTTATCCACGGCAACCTTTATGGTTCCAAGCAGTTTGAAATCGCCGCTCTCATCATTACCTGTATAATAGTAAATAGCTATCTTCTGTACTGCTGTGTCATTCTTCAGCTCATACACATTATCAAATGTGACAAGCTTTCCTGCTGCATCTGTGGCTGTAGCGATCTTATCGTCCGCTGTAGCTCCTTTGTAAACAGCCACTCCCAACTTACTGCTGTCGATTCCGTCAACTTTGTCGGATTTGATCTTGAACTTTATTGCCTTGTCAAAATCCTTGAAGCCATACACCATATCCGCCTTATCGCCCTTTACAATGGCCGTTACATCTATGGTCTGTATATCTTCCTCCTCCGCAAACAAATGAAAATGTGAATCGATCGCCACAAGAGTGAGTGTCATAACTACCGCCATCGTAAGCGCGATCAGTCGATGCAAAAGTGATTTATTCTGCATAACCTTTTTCATGTCCCTCTCCTCCTATATCTCTTCATCGGAATGTACTATAATTACATTCTTTATCATTCTTACTGAGCTCGCTGCGCGTCCTCCCTGAAGAACGGCTGTGGAATCATCTGCGTCATCGCTTCTAAGTACGTCCGTTGCTTCCTCGTCTGCGTCATCGCTTCTGAGTATGTCCGTTGCTTCCTCGTCCGCCTCATCACTTATGAGTACGTCGGTTGCTTCCTCGTCTGCCTCATCACTTCTGAGTACATCCGTTGCTTCCTCGTCTGCCTCGTCATTTCTGAGTACATCCGTTGCTTCCTCATCCGCATCTTCTCTGAGGATGTCTGTCGCCTCCTCAAAGCTGCTGCCATTGATGTCAAGATTCTCTTCGTCTTCCCTCAGAATATCTGTTGCCTCCTCGGCATCATCGCGGAGAATATCAGTTGCAGTCTCGCCTTCATCCTCCAGTTTTCTCTTTCCGAGATCAGCTATCGCTTTCTCGTAATTTGCCATTCCCTTTTCAGAATGTTTTTCGGCTGCCGTGGACTTTACATCCCTTACCGAAATTCTGGATGTATGGTTCTTGATCGCATCCTGTTTGGAAGCACCGCCTCCCTGTACACTCTCATAGCCCTTCTCCTTGATCTCATCGATCTTCTTACGGGCTGTTGAACCTGTGGCAATTCCCACCGCCTTCGGTATCTTTAACACGAAGAACAGTACCACCGCCACAATAGCGAATACGATCGCAAGTGCCAGGCCGCCATATAACATTACATTATAAACTGTTGCCATAACCTTTCACTCCTCCCTTACTCGCTCGTTGACCTTGAACTGCCATTTACTATGCTCTTAACTGTCAGGTCATTGGATAACGACTGCCATCCCTGCTTAAGACCATTTGCAAGTGCCGGAACTTTGTTACCGTTCTCGTACACTTTCCTCACAGCCCTTGTGGCACTGGCATTCCATGCTGCCGAATCGCTTCCAAATTTATTCGAATATCTATCGACCAGATAACTCAGATGGCTTACGTACACGACCGCTGCGTTGTCATCGGTTCCAAGTGCAGTCTCAGCATTGCCATATATTCTCTCTGCCTCATCATAGTAGCTGTCATCGCCGCTGTTCTCTGCCATCTTGATATATGTCTCAGCCTCGTTCACCGAGTATTCTGAATATGCTTTCTTGGATGTCTCTGTAGCATTCTCACCCTCTATATCCAGACTGTTCAGATAAAGCGCTGCGCTGTTCGCCGCAGAGTTGTAATAATGTAACTGCTGGCCTGCGTCATCCGCGTTCTCGGCAAGCTCTGTATATACGGAATACATAACTCCTGAATACTGGCCATTGTAGTATTTTACGCCTCTGTCCGCCGGGAACTGGTTGTTCAGCACCTCTGCGTTGTTGTCCAGATTCTTCATTGCCTCATCCATTAAAGCCTCTATCCTGTTCGCAAGCTCCGGGTCATTGGATATCTCGCCAAGATATATGTAAGCTATGTTGAGGTAATTTGTGTATTTGTCAGGATTGGTGTCATCTATGTTGTCACTGTTGTAATCCTGGAATGCAAATATATTTTCCTTGTTCGTATCAAAACTTGCGGACTTGTTTATCTTGCTGTCACATATCGCAGCGTAATACTTTGCCTGCTTTGCCTGATCCGGGAAGTCCTTGCTCTCATCGACCATATTGAAATATTTCTTGGCCGCACTGTAGTCCTTGACCTCGTCGTAATACAACATAGCTATCTTGAACTTTACGTCGTCCTTTATCTCATCCTTGTTCTTAAGCGCAAGTCTTATTCCTTTTTCAGCCGATGTCTCGGTGTTGGCCGAAGTGTTTCCATCGTCCTCTGTGTAATAGTAAGCATATGTCTCCATATAGCCTATATAGGCATCCGATGCGGTTGGGTCTATGTCGACAGCCGCCTTATAGCACTCAAATGCCTTGTTGTAATCGCCCTCGTCGACTGCATCCCTCGCCTCGTTGACCTTGTTGTTGTAATCAAGATCCTTGAGCTGGCTTTTCTTTACTCCGCCTACCACAGCACAGCACGCCGAGAGTATCGATAATCCCGCAACCACCGAGAACGCTGCTATCTTATGCTTTGCCTTTGCCTTGTATGCATCGTCGAGCTCGTTGTAATGATCCAGCGCATACAGCAGTTCCGAACACGACTGGTATCTGTCCTCAGGACTCGGTTGACAGCACGTCTGTATAATTCTCTCAAATCCTGATGAGAGCATCGGATTCCACTGTCTGATAGGCTTTATCTCGTAAGGAGGCTCACATGGATTCTTGCCGGTAACAAGGTGATAGAGCGTTGCTCCCAGATTGTAAATATCTGTTCTTGCATCCGTGTTGTAGATTCCATGCCCCTGCGCATCACCGAACTGCTCCGGTGCCGCATAGCCTCTTGTTCCAAGAGCCGTGGTATCCGCATTGTTCTCCACTATGTATTCCTTAGCCGTTCCAAAGTCGATAAGCTTTACCGAGCCATCCGGCTTCAGCATGACATTTGAAGGCTTCATATCTCTGTATATGATCGGCGGATTCATGGAATGCAGGTAGTCAAGTGCACTGGCAAGCGCCCTGCCCCATTCGATTACCTTTTCCTGTGGCTGTGCTCCCTCCGCCTTGAGCACATCGCTGAGTGGACGTCCCTCTACGAAGTCCATGACAACGTAGATCGTGCCATTCTCATTGATGATATCAACGATTCGTGGCAGTACCGGATGATCCACATCCTTGAGGATATTTGCCTCTCGCTCCAATCCCTTTAAGAGTGTGGCTGTACTCTTGGAGCCATCATTCTTGATCTCCTTTACAGCCCACTGTTTATTAAGTCGGTTATCCATGGCAAGATAAACTATTGACATACCACCCTGGCCGACTTTTTTAAGTATTTCGTATTTTCCGTCTAATACCGTTCCTAACTCTGTCATATATCAATCCCCATTACTCCGATTTAATAAGCACTACTGTTACATTATCCGTTTCTTTTCTGTACTTCACAAGCTCCGTGAGGAACTCACAGCCCTCCTTCATCTTCGCCTCGTCGGCGCATGTTCCCGGGCCAAGTCTCTCTATCATCTCCTGAGGCGTTATCTTATGCCTGAATCCGTCAGAACACAGCATGTAATGCGCTCCGGGAGCTGCCTGCCCAACTACGAAATCCGGTTCCACCACAGGTGAAGCTCCGATACACTGGAGAAGCACGCTTCGTCTGCTGTCCGTCTCCGCCTGCTCCGGTGTAAGTCTTCCCGCTGCGATCTCCCTTGCAACAAGCGTCTGATCTGCGGTGAGCTGCCTTATCCCTGAAGTGATCTCATACACTCGGCTGTCTCCAACATGGAGAATGTAGTACATGCCTCTGTATATGAGGATCGCAGAAATGGTCGTACCAAGCATAAATCCATTCTGCTCGCCATACGCCTTGATCTTCTCATTCTGCTCCACAGCAAGTCTTATCCACTGGTATCTCAGCAGCTCTTCACTGAAGCTGTTGTTGTCAACCATCTCAACAAACTGTGTGTCAAACCAGTTGCAGAAAGCTGTTATTACTTCCTTGCTGGCAACCTCACCCTTTGCCAGACCACCCATACCATCACATACGAGGGAGAACATGACCTGTCCATCCGGAGTATCCGCGATCTTGATCGCCAGTGAATCCTGATTTGTCTTTTTCTTTATTCCTACGTCTGTATTGTATACTGCGCTAAACCCCATATACATTCCTCCCAATATTTATGTCTCAACTTTCGTTGCGGATATTCTATCTAATGTGATAGACAAGCTCCTCGTCCCCGAGTATTACGATCGCATTGTTTGTCAGGAACTTTTCTTCGTCCGCCTTCAATTCCTCTCCGTTCACAAATGTACCATTTGTAGACTTGTTATCCCTGATGAAGCACACGCCATTTCTCTTGGTGATGACACAATGAACTCTGCTTATAGCTGAATTGTCAGTAATCGCATAGTCCACAAGTCTTGCCTTATGTCCGATCTTGAACTCTGCCTTGTCCAGGCTTATTCTCTCGCCCGTCTTCACCCTAAGGAAATATGGTGCCGGTGATCCGTCAAATGGATTGCCCTGCACTGGCTGTGTCTGTGGCATCGGCGGTGTCTGTGGCATTGGCGGTACCGGCTGTCCCTGTGGCATTGGTGGTACCGGCTGCATCTGCGGCATCTGCGGCATCGGAGGGACTGGCTGGGCCTAGCCGGCTGAAGCAGAAGCACAGGATGCCAAGCC
>OQVU01000874.1_pt1 | contig 11761 bp, 8 predicted proteins | sample 1691611 | NCBI WGS metagenome assembly OQVU01 (sample SAMN03418272, study PRJEB22391) | human gut metagenome | biome: human-gut; feature: organic feature; material: feces | host: Homo sapiens | place: Tanzania | collected 2013-01
TTGTTTCATTTTCAGTCCTTTCGTTTATCGTTTCTTCAGGTCCGCCGATGTTTTTTGCAACAGCGCCTTACCCATCTTGACGAGTCGTTCCTTATCCGTTGAGTTGCCGGCAATCACCTTTTCTGAGTTCAGATCATAGACCACATATCCCGTAGAATCCACCAGTGAGAATCCATTATTATAGGTATGATAGGCAAAGGGATAGCTATAGGAGTTGCTCAGCACATCGCGGCTGAAGCCAAAGTCAGCATGGTCGATGCCCAACTGTGCCAACAGTGTGGCAGGCAAGTCTGTTTGGTTGCATAGCTTACTGATGCGCTTAGGAGTTTTGACTGCGCCTCCCACCCATAGCATGGGTATGTGGTTTCTCACCTGATGCGTTTCGTCAATGTCTTTATAGTTGATGCCGTGGTCGGGTAGCATCACCACCAAGGTATTCTTCCACCGTGGCGATTGCTTCAACTGGGCAATGAATTTACCGATACACTGGTCGAGATAATAGAACGCATTGACCACTTTGTCATCGAAACGATGCACAGGTACATCCCATGGCTCATGACTGCTGAGGGTGCTATACCCGATGAGATAGGGTCTCGCCATAGTATCTGTCAGTTGCCTCAACGTTTCAAACGTGATATCATCACGTACGCCCCACTCCGCTGACTGTTGTTCTTCCTGGCTATAGTCAGCTTTCCACGTCAGTTGACTGAATCCTCCGCCCACGAGATAACTTCTCATATTCGTGAAATTGATGTCGCCACCGTATAGATAGTGGGTATTGTAACCCTGTCGGGCAAGCGTTGCTGCCATGTTGGGGAGGCTTCTCGACTTAGCCGGCATCTTCATCACAGAGGTGGTAGGAAACGATGGATAACCGCTCCAAGTGCATAGCGTTCCTCTGTCGGTGCGCCACGAATTGGCGTAACAGTTGTCGAAATAGATGCCTTCGCGCGTCAGTCGGCAGAGATTAGGCATGATGTCGGTACGTCCACCGATATCAGTAAACTCGCCTCCCGCACTTTCCAGCAAGATGACGATGATGTCAGGACGCTGCGTGGTGAGTAGCGAATCAGTGTCTGTACTCGTTGTGGGAAAGAGTTGTGCAGTCAGTTTCTCGCATGTTTCATCGTCCATATAGTGGTAGTCTGTTTGGTCGCTGGCAGTTCTTTCCATTGATGCCAGAAAACTAAACACTGGGTTGACCGCTGCGTGATTGAGGAATTGGTTCTGCGAGAAATACACCTGTCCGATATTGGTGGTCGATTCATCCAATCCGCCACGAATACCGATGACCATCAACGGCACCGTTGCCACAATCAGCAACATAGCTACCCAGCGGCGGCAAGTCACTTTGAAATGCCATCTGCGACGCATCATCAGCACGGCAATCACCGTTGTCACCACTGCTATGATCACCACTCTCCACACGATATAACCTATGCTGACGCTGGCAAAAGCGTCACCTGGAGTGGAAAGAAACTGCAAACAGGAGGCATCGAGCTTGAATCCCCAGAACGGATAAAGGCTCGTATCAGCCACAAATGCCAAGGCGAGGATGAAAGCCACTACGGCATAATAGCCGTTGAGAACTTTGCGCAACACCTCCGTGCGCTTCCACCACACCGAAACCGCCATCACCAAGAAGGGCACAATCGCCAGATAGAGTGCCGTAGAGAGGTCGAGTGACAGTCCGTGCTTCACCACTTGCCAGACGTCAGCCCCTTCAAACGGATGGTTGCTACGCAGTGCGAGCATGAAACAGACCTTCGCGGCTATAAAGATGCCTATCATCTTGATATAGTCGCCCAGCATGAGTTGGAATCTTCCTATGATACCTTTCATCGTTGTTACCCTTGTTTGTTTATCGTGTTGATGTTGTTTTCCTGTCGGATGCCACCACTGTGGCTTATCCTAAGTTCTGCATATCGTTGAGTCGTTTATAGAATCCATCCATCGCCAGGAGTGACTCGTGGGTGCCACGCTCTACGATATGTCCCTCGTGGAGCACACATATCTCGTCGGCATTACGTATCGTACTGAGTCGGTGGGCAATGGCTATGGTGGTGCGCTGCTTCATCAGTCGCTCCAGTGCATCCTGTACCAAGCGCTCACTCTCGGTATCGAGTGCCGATGTAGCTTCGTCGAGTATGAGTATTGGAGGATTTTTCAATATCGCACGTGCAATGCTGACACGCTGACGCTGACCGCCCGACAGGCGTCCGCCACGGTCTCCGATATTGGTATCAAACTGTTGTTCACTCTGCATGATGAAGTCGTAGGCATTGGCTATGCGTGCGGCTTCCGCCACCTGTTCATCGGTGGCAGTCTCCACACCGAAGGCGATATTGTTGCGGAACGAGTCGTTGAAGAGTATCGCCTCTTGGTTCACATTACCGATCAACTGTCGCAAATCCTGTATGCCGAGGTCTTTCACATTGATGCCATCGATAAGCACTTCGCCCTCTTGCACATCGTAATAGCGGGGAATGAGATCGACCAGTGTCGATTTACCGCTACCGCTCTGTCCCACCAAGGCAATGGTTTTTCCCTTCGGAATGGTGAGGTTGATATGTCGCAACACCCACTGGTCGCCATAACGGAACGATACATCGCGCAGTTCAATCTGATGTTCAAACTGCTGGATATGTTGCGGATGGTCTGACTCCTTGATGCTGTCGTCAGCCATGAGTATCTTATCCACACGTTCCATCGATGCCAATCCCTTCGGAATGTTATAGCCAGCCTTTGAAAACTCCTTCAGCGGATTGATGATGGAGTAGAGGATGACCATGTAGTAGATGAATGTCGGACCCGACAGGGCATGGTAGTTGAGCACCAATACACCGCCAAACCACAACACGATGACGATCATCACAGTGCCCAGAAACTCGCTCATGGGGTGTGCCAGTTGTTGTCGAATGTTCACGTGCATGATATCATTGCGGTAGCCCGTATTGATGCGGTCAAACTTCTGTCGCATCTTTTCCTCGGCACAGAATGCTTTGATGATGCGCAGACCGCCGAGGGTTTCCTCTACCACGCTCATCGTGTCGCTCCATAGCGACTGTGCCTTGATCGATTTGGCTTTGAGCTTACGACCCACAAATCCCATGAACCATCCCATAACGGGCACGATAACGAGGGTAAACACGGTGAGTTGCCATGATATAAAGACGAGTGTGGTGAAGTATGCCACGATGAGTACGGGGTTTTTGAAAAGCATGTCAAGACTCGACATGATGCTCGATTCTATCTCTTGCACGTCGCCACTCATGCGGGCAATGATATCGCCTTTGCGTTCCTCGCTGAAGAATCCGAGGGGCAGCGCCGTGATTTTCCGATAGAGCTGGTTGCGAATATCGCGCACCACACCCGTGCGGATGGGCACTATGGTAGCCGATGAGAGGAAGTAGGCCCCCGTTTTGAGCATGGTGGTAAATGCCAGAAACAGTCCGATGAAGAGCAGTGTGGTGGTCTGTCCATGTTCTGCCAATAGGGTGTTGACGTAGTAGTTGAGATTGTTCATCAATACCTCTTGCGCATTGCCCCAGTCCCATGCCATCCAACCGGTGGCAGCCTTCCCGTCACCGGTCTTGAATATGATTTGCAGGATAGGTATGAGTGCGGCAAACGAGAAGATGTTGAGTACTGCCGAGAGGATGTTGAACACCACCGACAACACCAGATACTTCTTATAGGGAGGCACGAAGCGCCTCAACACATTGATAAATTCTCTCATAGTATCTCGCCGAATAATGTTGCACTGGTACTTCCTGTGATGCGCACGCGTACGGTTTCGCCGATGTGATGTCCTTTCTTATCCATCACCACCGCCTTGTTTTGTTCGGTTCGTCCCATGAGTTGTTCGCGCGATCGCTTACTGAACGACTCTATCAACACGTCAAACTCCTTGCCTTCGTCTTTGCGGTTTTGTGCGGCGCTGACCTCTGTTTGCAGGCGAATCAGTTCGTTCAGTCGTTCTATCTTCACCTCTTCCGGCACATTGTCGGGCAGGTGTTTGGCAGCATAGGTGCCTGGGCGTTCACTGTATTTGAACATGAAGGCAGAGTCAAACTGACATTCACGCACGAGCGAGAGCGTTTCCTCATGGTCTTCGGGAGTCTCGTCGTGGTAGCCCACGAAGATGTCTGTGGTCAGTCCGCAACCTGGAATGATGCGACGTATGGCTTCCACGCGCTCCAGATACTGCTCACGGGTGTATTTGCGGTTCATCAGTTTCAGTATCTTGTTGCTACCGCTTTGTGCCGGGAAGTGGATGTGTTTACAGAGATTGGGCTCTTCGGCTATGGCATGTAGGATATCCTCTGTCATATCTTCCGGATTGGATGTGGTGAAGCGCACGCGCATATCGGGCACCTCCTGCGCTACGAGATGGAGCAACTGTGCGAACGATGTGCTGCCTGGCTCGCGTTTTCCCGATGGCGACAGTCCGTAGCTATTGACATTTTGTCCGAGCAGCGTCACCTCTTTGAATCCTCTGTCGTGCAGGTCTCTCACTTCGCGGAGTATGCTTTCCACGTCGCGTGACCGTTCGCGTCCGCGTGTATAGGGCACGATGCAATAGTGGCAGAAGTTGTTGCATCCTCTCATGATGCTGACAAATCCTCCGATATGTGCGCCATGCAGTCGTTGTGGCACGATGTCGCGATAGGTCTCTGTGGTAGATAGTTCTATGTTGATGGCTTTATGTCCATTTTCCGCTTGTGCTATGAGGTCGGGCAGTGTGAGGTAAGCGTCTGGTCCTGCCACGAGATCGCAATGGTGGTTTTCTATCAAATCGTCCTTCACGCGTTCTGCCATACACCCTATCACTCCGATGATTAGTGGTCGTTTGCGCTTGATGGCATCGAGTGCATCGAGTCGGTGATATATTTTCTGTTCGGCGTTATCGCGTATCGAACAGGTATTTAGAAATACTGCATCTGCCTCATCGAGGTTTTCTGTGTGTTCATATCCAGCCATTTGCATCACGCTGGCCACTACCTCCGAATCAGCTACATTCATCTGACATCCGTAGGTTTCAATATAAAGTTTCTTCATCTTTTTCGTATTTAGGGTACAAAGTTACGATTAAGTGAGCGGAATACAAAAGGAAAACCCGTTTTTCTTTTGTATTCCCGAACGTGAGTACCTAAGAGCCGTAGGCTCAAAGTTAGTGCAAACCGAGCGAAAAACAAAAGAAAATTCCTTTTCTTTTGCTTTTCCGCGCATGCACGAGACTATCTTCCTGCCCACCGTGAAATGTCACACAGAAATCACAGAAATCACAGAAAGATTTTGTTTTAAGATTATTTTTAAGATTTTATTTTAGATTTCGAGCCGTAGGCGATCCCCAATAAAATACTTCCCAAAAGCGAGGTATTCGAGCGCATTCTGGTTAAGATTTTGTTTTAAGATTATTATTTCATTAGATTTCTGGACCGTAAGGTCCCAAGATTTTTCCAAAAGATTTCCTCCAAAGATTTCTTGCCAAAGGCAATAACTAAATAAATTTCCGTGATTTCTGTGATTTCTGTGTGACCTTTTACTGGTGGACATACGAAACCAAATCAATTTGTTTTCCTCAGCCATCTGCCATTCACACCACCGCTACACAATACAGAAAGGGTGTAAACCCAGCATGCGCAACAGCGCTATGCAAGGTTTACACCCATGATATCTGACGCTCCACAGGGGCAACAGCAATGTTACCACACCTGTGCACGCTTCTTCTTAGGAAGGAAGAGGCGATTGCCCTTCTTCACACCGAAAGCCTGATACCAAGCATCGATATGGGGCAGCGCACCGTTCACGCGAGCCATATTGGGCGAGTGAACATCCTGTGTCAGGAGCATATCCATATACTGCTCACGGTTGTTGCTTGCCCAGATGCGAGCATAACCGAGGAAGAAGAGCTGATCGGCAGTGAAGTCTTTCTGGTCTGACGAAATCACATGACCCTCTTTCTGCGCGTTATGGAAAGCACGCAGCGCGATGTTCAAACCACCGTTGTCGCCGATGTTCTCACCAAGAGTCATCTTGCCGTTCACCTTCTTGCCGTTCACCACCTCGATGGTAGAGAAGTGATCTACGAGCACGGCGGTACGCTTATCGAAGTTAGCCTTATCGGCAGGAGTCCACCAGTTGCGCTGGTTGCCGGTCTTGTCAAACTGGCATCCCTGGTCGTCGAAACCGTGACTCATCTCATGACCGATAACCACACCGATGGCACCGTAGTTGATGGCATCGTCGGCAGTAGGATCAAAGAAGGGAGCCTGAAGGATTCCGGCAGGGAAACAAATCTCGTTGGTGGTAGGATTGTAGTAGGCATTGATAGTCTGTGGGGTCATCAGCCACTCGGTCTTGTCAACGGGTTTGTTCACTTTACGCTGCAGTTCGTCCATCGTGAAGAACTCAGAGATGTTGGCAAGGTTCTCGCAGAGTGAGAGCGAATCGCTGATGTCCAACTTGCTATAGTCTTTCCATTTGTCGGGATAACCTATCTTCACGATGAAGTTAGACAGCTTGTCCTGAGCCTCAGCCTTGGTCTCAGCACTCATCCATGTGGCTTCGTTGATGCGCTGACCGAGTGCCACTTGCAGATTGCGCACCAGTTCGAGCACGCGCTTCTTGCTGGATTCGGGGAAGTATTTCTCGCAGTACATCTTACCAATGGCGTCGCCCATCACTCCATTCACCAGATTGGTGGCACGCTTCCAAAGGGGATCGTCCTGCTGCTGACCGCTCAACACACTTGAGAATGCAAAGGCAGCCTTGCGGAAGTCATCGCTCATATAAGAGGCTGAACCGCTGATGATGCGCACTTCGGCATAGCTCTTCAGATCGTCGATCGATGTCTCTGCCAATACTTTCTCCACCTCGTGAAGGGGTTCGGGCTGACCCATATCCACGCTGTCGAAGGCTGGGAATCCTGATACCCAGAATACGGTGGTCCAGTCGATACCGGGGAACTGTTCGCAGAGTTCGTCAAACGACATCTTGTGATAGTTGGCATTGATGTCGCGCAGCTGTACTCTGGAATAGCTCTTCTCGGCAATGCGCTTCTCTATGGCATATACCGCATCGGCTTTCTGCTTGGCTGTTGCCTCGTCATAGCCCACGAGTGTAAACAACTTAGTATTATAGTCCATATAGGCTTTGCGCACAGCCTTCGTCTGAGCATCATCGTTCAGATAGTAGTCGCGAGTGCCCAGACCGAGTCCTCCCTGACCTATGCCCACGATATTGCGGTCGGCTTGACGCTGGTCGGCAGACACACCGATGCCATACATCATGGTCGATTCGCCACGACGATCCAGTTCGGCTGTCACGCGCTGATATTCCTTACGGTCCTTGATGGCACGGATTCTCTCCAGGTTTTTCACGATGGGTTGGAAGCCTTCCTTATTGCGGCGCACCGAATCCATCATCTGATTGTAGAGCGTTCCTATCTTCTGACCCAGCGAACCTTTCTGCTGTGGTGTGGTAGAAAACTGCAAGATGAGCTCCTGAATCTGCTTCTGGTTCTGCTCGTAGAGGTCCATGAAGGCGCCGTTGGTCACTTGGTCATCGCGCAACGGATGGTTTTTCAGCCAGGCACCTGTGGCATATTCCACAAAGTTGTCACCGGGCTTCACTGCCGTGTTCATGTTCTCTTTGGCATAGCCATGCACCTTGGTTGGCTGTTGGGCAAATGCCTTTTCAGCGCCCATGCCGCCTGCCAGCATCATTACGGTGCAACAGGCACTAAGAATTGTTGTTGACTTCATATACTTTTGTTTTTATGAATTGTTAGCGTCGATATTCCGATTCTATATCGGTTGGTGGTGCAAAGGTAGTGCAAACCGAGAGAAAAACAAAAGAAAACACCTTTTCTTTTGATTTTCCGAGGTGCAGCCTACCTTAGACAGCGCAGCTGCAAAGGTAGTGAATAATGTTGGGATAAACAAACCTTTTGACATGACAAATGCGTGACCATCACATTCGGTGGTCGATGGGTGGTCGATGGAAACACCTTTCGACCACCAGCAAACCGTTATCGCACAACATGTTACAAAGAGTGGTGGTCGAGTGGTCGAAAAATACGTAACTTGCGCATGTGCGCATATACACATGTGCGTACGCGAGAAGCATACACACCCCACCTGCCATACTTCTCCTGCCACCCCGATGTCTCATTGCCCAACACAACCCCATCCTTGAATGCTTTTAGGAATTTTAAATTACTCTAAGGTTAAAAAGCATGCAAAAAACAGAAAATCTTCATGATCAATGAGATTATCTGAAAATGTATCTGAACAATCGGGTATTACAATCACAACCATTCATAAGTTTGAGAATGGTACATCCGGCAATGTTTCGCTGGGCACATTTCTTTTGCTGCTGAAGGCGATAGGGCAGATTAGTGCCCTTGATGAGCTGATGCCGGATTTACCGCCATCTGCGTACTTGATGAAGGAAGAAAAGAAAGTTCAACGAATAAGACATAAGAAGTCATGATAGCAAGTTCATTAAAAATATTGCTTTGGGACAAGGATTGATTGATAGGGTTGGTACGGAAAATCTAACTGCTGAACAATTGTATTCGTTGGTTGAAACTTTCTTCGCTCTATAGGCTTACTATGTGCCCACCTATCATCGTGGCATATAGACCCTTTTTATCTCATCACCATCTTTTCCTTAATAAAAATAAAAAATGGGAGAAATCAAATAAAATAGCTTGATTACGCGAAATCAAGGTAATATCTTTGATTTTTCAAAAGAAAAAAATTATCTTTGCAGAAGATAAGCTGCACTCGGCAATTTGAAAACAAGCTTTCATTGCGCTCGTTTGCATTATCTTTGCAGAAGAATTAATCAAATTATTCAAGTTTATGATAAAAAGCGTGATTACAGGAGATCTAGTAAACTCCACAAATATTGCTGCAAAATGGAGGCAAACGGTATTGGATGCATTGAATGTATGCGTTGCAGATTTTCTGCCTCTAACTCTCTGCAATCTGGAAATGTATCGAGGTGATAGTTTTCAAATAGTTGTTGATAAACCAGACTATGCCTTGGCTGTAGCTATTGCGTTAAGAGCAAAACTTAAAGCAATGACTCCAGGCAAACAGCAGTTTTGGGATGCTAGATTATCCATTGGTATTGGTGACATTTCTTTTGAAAGCGACAATATTGTAACTAGCGATGGAGAGGCTTTTAGATTATCTGGCCGTTCGTTTGACAACATCGGAAAAAAAAGATTGAGTATATCGACTACATGGTCTGATTTTGATAAAGACATGGAGCTGGTCACTCGTTTTGCTGATGACGTAATTACGTCATGGACTGCTAAACAGGCAAAAGTAGTCTATCAGGCAATACTCTTTCCTAAACTTCAGAAAGACCTTGCTGAGGATTTGGGCATGACAAGACAAAACTTTAATTATCACTGGAGTTCAGCTAAGGGTCAGCTAATCCTTGACTATGTGGAATATTTCAAATCGTTAATTTCAAAATACAATAAGCAGTAACATGGAATCAATCGTCATTTTTATAAAGTTACTCTGCGCCCATCTATGTTCTGATTTTATACTTCAAACAGATAGTATCAATAATGGGAAGCGCAAACCTGGTATTAAGGGGGTTGGTTATCTGTTACTTCATAGTACCATACATGCATGTGTGGCATATATGTTGGTGGCTGATTGGTTATGCTGGCTTGTACCTTTGGTCATTTTTGCCAGCCATTTTATAATAGACTTAATTAAATGTAGGTACTATCAGGATTCTCTTTCTACATTTCTTGCAGATCAGTTTTTACACATTATAATAATTGGATTATTATGGTTCGTTTTGTACGGAGATGGTACCATTCTTTCATATATTGAGGACCATTGTTCTGCAAATGTTTGGTTGACCGTCGTCGCATATATATTAATGTTAAGACCATCTTCTATCTTATTGGGGTTGTTTCTTAACAAATGGACACCTGTATCTTCTAACGCCCAGAGTTTGCCTAATGCCGGACAATGGATAGGTTATATTGAAAGAATCATGATTCTGACATTCGTCCTTGTTGGCAGTTTCGAAGGAGTCGGCTTCTTGCTGGCTGCAAAGTCTGTTTTCCGTTTTGGTGAATTAAACAAAGCCAAGGAAATTCGCACAACAGAGTATGTTTTGATAGGCACTTTTTCTAGCTTCACTATAGCAATTCTTACAGGAATAGCAATAAAAAGTTTACTCTAAGCATCCCTGATTCACACAAAAAGGAATCTGGCATTTTCGGTCTCTACCATATTATAGTTTCAACCACCAACTTCATCTTTGTACTGGAGCTAAAACTGAGCAACAACGGTGGCGTGGATGCTGCCGAAGGGCAGATGAAAGCCAAGCAGTATGCCGAACGTTTTCGTTAAGCCAAATGAGCAGAATAAAGCTCGCTTTGATTCTGCCATGGCGAGAAAATGTGCCATGAAATGGAACCTTTGCGAAAGCTATTTTGTTGAAATCTGGGGAATATTGTACAGAAATCAAATATTATTTTCAGCCAACAATATTATTCACAAATTCTCTAATCGGGACAAAATCAGTCAAATATTCATAAAAAACAGGACAACCTGTCCCTATTTTCCATAAAAAAGCAGTATCTTTGTCCCGATTAAATTGTTCAATATGACAACAGAGATAGAGATTTTACAATAAAAAGGAATCACCTGCAAAAGCGTGTGGCTATGCATAATTTTAGGAAGTCAAGGATATTACATCCCGTCAGCCCTAGCCCTGCCCGATGGGGAGAAGCGCCAACAAGAAGAGGGTGCATCATGGACTTATAACACACCCTCTTTCTATTATTTCGCCGAGTACACTTCGTGGCGTGTGGAAGCACGCCATGAAGAGTGTTTACAGTTCTATTCTATTGCGTTCCCAGATGCGTTCTGCACAGTAGTGCCTGCAGTGTCTTTCTGCCATTGGGCAGGGAGATAATTGATATTTGCTTTCAGTGCCTCATAAGCCGCCTTATCTTGTATTTTGAGTGTGCGAGATGTTGTTTCGGTTCCTGCTTTATAAAGCCAACCCTCAACACGAGCCGAATTTGAAGTAATTTCTGATCCTAATGCTAACATGGTGACGGTTGATAAGTTTGAGCAACCGGCAAACATATAAACGTAGCATTGATCTTCTAATTTTGTAGCAGGCAATTTTGGAGCAGACGTGAGACTTGTACACTTCTGGAACATGCCAGCATAGCAGCCATACGCTAATTCTGTAGCAGACAATTCTGGGGCAGACGTGAGACTTGTACAATTTCTGAACATATATTCACAGCAATCCTGTGCTAATCTTTCAGCAGACATTTTTGGGGCAGACTCGAGACTTGTACAACCACTGAACATGTAAGAATAGCACTCAGCCTTTAAGGTTGTAGCAGGCAATTCTGGGGCAGAGGTGAGACTTGTACAACCACTGAACATGTAAGAATAGCAGTAATTTGCTAAGTTTGTAGCAGGCAATGCTGGGGCAGAGGTGAGACTTGTACATTTCTGGAACATGTTTTGATAGCAAGTTTCCGCTAATATTGTAGCAGGCAATTTGGGGGCAGAGGTTAATGCCTCGCAATTCAAGAACAAATTACAGAAACTGGCTTGGTCGGTTGCAACATTTTCATAGTTTCTCCAGTCTAACAGCGTGCGGATGTCGCCTGTGCATGCTACTTTCACACTGGGTTCAGTAAATGTGATGGTTGAATATTTATCCCATGCAGGCGCAGTTCCATATTGGT
>OQVU01000881.1_pt1 | contig 11728 bp, 9 predicted proteins | sample 1691611 | NCBI WGS metagenome assembly OQVU01 (sample SAMN03418272, study PRJEB22391) | human gut metagenome | biome: human-gut; feature: organic feature; material: feces | host: Homo sapiens | place: Tanzania | collected 2013-01
AAGTCTTATCGTGCAAGCACGAACGACTTTTCGACCTTTTGACCCTGATATCATGGATTATGATATTATACCTTTTTTTTGAAGAGTATGTCAATTGACGGGTCCCAAGTTCAAAAGTCTTATCGTACAGGTACGAACGACTTTTTGACCTTGGGACCCTGATATCATAAAATAGGACTTGACGCATTCTGTATTTTCGAATATAGTGTGTTTAGATATGAAAATTCAATATTGGTAAGGCTCTTATTCAGAGTGGTGGAGATACAGAGGATCGGTGAAGCCACGGCAACCCCTACAGACAGAGGAAGGTGCCAACCTGAGCGAGATATTCGAACAATAAGAGGATCTTTATGTCTAATGTGGTCCGCTTTTTGTAAAGCGGTTTTTTTATGCGTTTTTTAACAAATAGGAGGAAAAAGATGGAGAAACGATTATTTACATCCGAATCAGTAACGGAAGGCCATCCTGACAAGGTCTGTGATGCCATTTCTGATGCAATCTTAGATGCCTGCATGGAACAGGATCCGATGAGCAGGGTTGCATGTGAAACTGCGTGTTGTACAGGATTTGCTCTGATAACAGGCGAGATTACAACCAAAGCCGTACTTGATGTTCCGGCAATTGTCCGTGATACAGTTAAAGAAATTGGATATACAAGCTCGGATATGGGCTTTGATTACAAGAGCATGGCTGTTATGTCAGCACTGGATCGGCAGTCTGCCGATATCGCTCTGGGAGTTGACAAGGCATTGGAAGCCAAAGAAAACAAGATGTCCGATGATGAGATCGAAGCAATCGGTGCAGGTGATCAGGGTATGATGTTTGGTTATGCATCCAACGAAACACCGGAGCTTATGCCTTATCCGATCAGTCTGGCACACAAGCTGGCACAGCAGCTTACCAAGGTGCGTAAAGACGGCACACTTACTTATTTAAGACCCGACGGAAAGTCACAGGTTTCTGTTGAATATGATGAGAACGGCAGACCCTTCCGTCTTGAAGCGGTTGTTCTTTCTACACAGCATGATGATGATGTGACACAGGAACAGATCCATAAAGATATCAAAAAATATGTATTTGATCCGATCCTTCCAAAGGAAATGATCGACGACGAGACCAAGTTCTTTATCAATCCGACCGGACGTTTTGTGATCGGCGGACCGCACGGAGATGCAGGGCTTACCGGACGTAAGATTATCGTAGACACATACGGCGGATATGCCCGTCACGGCGGTGGAGCTTTTTCCGGAAAGGACTGCACAAAGGTTGACCGTTCGGCTGCATATGCTGCAAGATATGTTGCCAAAAATATTGTGGCTGCCGGACTGGCGGAAAAATGCGAGATCCAGTTATCTTATGCTATCGGCGTGGCACAGCCGACATCTGTTATGGTTGATACATTCGGCACCGGAAAGATTTCCGATGAGGCATTGGTAAATGTGATCCGAGACAACTTTGACTTAAGACCGGCCGGTATTATCAGGATGCTCGATCTTCGCCGCCCGATTTATAAACAGACGGCAGCTTACGGACATTTCGGACGTAATGATCTTGATCTGCCGTGGGAGAAGACGGATAAGATCGATGTATTAAAAAAATATTTATAAGAAAATAAATATAAGGGTTGAAGTTTTTGTGCTTCAACCCTTATATTATTATGTATAATGTCGGTAGTGATGATCAGAGGTCAGGTCATTTATTAGGGGATAAATGATTTTGCGGTCTTTGAGAATTGGCTGACATGCTATTAAATATGTAAAGGGGGATTATGTTATGACATTCCAGGAACTGATTGACTATGCAATCGCCAGACAGGCTTCAGATGTACATGTGACCGTTGGTACGGCATGCGCTCTGCGCCGTTTTGGCAAATTGGAAATTCTGCCGGATGCTCCGACAGCGGAGGAATCAAAACAGATGATTCTGGAGTCGCTGACGGATGAGCAGAAAGAAAAGGTATTGAGCGGAGAGGACCTTGATTTTGCGTTGTTTGCAAATAACGGTTTTCGTCTTCGCGCAAATGTTTATCATCAACGTAACAACATTGCGGCATCTTATCGTATTCTGAATCAGGAGATACCCTCATTTGAGGAACTGACGATTCCTGTGCCGGTGCAAAAGCTGATTGATGAGCCAAGAGGACTTGTGCTTATTACGGGACCGACCGGCTCCGGTAAGACGACGACAATGGCTTCCATGATCGACTATATCAATCGCACCAGAAATCTTCATGTTATGACAATTGAAGATCCGATTGAATATGTGTATTATCACAACAAGTCCATGATTCATCAAAGAGAGGTGGGAAAGGATGTCGATTCCTTTGCCAAAGCGGTCCGGTCTGCCCTGCGTGAGGATCCCGATATTATCATGGTGGGTGAAATGCGTGATTATGAGACGATCAGTGCCGCGATTTCCGCAGCCGAAACAGGACATCTGGTTATCTCTACTTTACATACGACCAGTGCTTCGCAGACAATTGAACGTATTCTGGATGCATATCCGCCGCATGCGCAGGGTCAGGCGCGAACACAGCTTGCCAATGTTCTGAGGGGAGTTGTGACACAGCTTTTGATACCGGAACTCGATGGAGACGGTATGGTGCTTGCAACAGAAGTACTGCTCAACAATGATGCGGTTGCGGCCCAGATCCGTGACAATAAGACCTATCAGATCCAGAGTACGATCCAGAGCAATATGGCAATGGGAATGCATACCCTTGAGACAGATCTTAAGAGATTGATGGGCAGTTTCCGGATATCCCGGGAAGAGGCGGTTGCGGCAGCCAATAATCCCAAGGAGCTGCGCATCTGATAAGATACCTGTCCGGACAACGGAAAGTACAGAAACCACAACATGTGGTATCAAAGAAATCAGAAGTTTTACGGAGGAAATACACGTGGCATTTACTCATCTGCATGTGCATACGGAATATTCTTTGCTTGATGGCTCTAATAAGGTAAAGGAATGTGTCAAAAGAGTCAAAGAGCTGGGCATGGACAGCTGTGCGATCACGGATCACGGTGTTATGTACGGAGTGATCAATTTTTATCGTGCAGCCAGAGAAGCCGGAATCAATCCGATTCTCGGATGTGAAGTATATGTAGCACCCGGTTCCCGCTTTGATAAGGAAGCCGGTGCAGGCGAGGACCGGTATTATCATCTGGTATTGCTTGCCGAAAACAATACCGGTTATGCCAATCTGATGAAAATTGTCAGCAAGGGACATACAGAGGGTTTTTATTACAAACCACGTGTGGATCTGGAAATATTAGAGCAATATCACGAGGGAATCATTGCCTTATCTGCCTGTCTGGCCGGTGAGGTACAGCGATATATCATGCGCGGGCTGATCGATGAAGCTAAAAAATCAGCCCTGCGCTATGAAGCAATTTTTGGAAAAAACAATTTCTTTCTGGAATTGCAGGATCATGGGCTTGCCGAACAGCAGACCGTCAATGCGGCCCTGCTTTCCATGAGTAAGGAGCTTGATATTCCTCTTGTTACGACCAATGATGTCCATTATACCTATGCAGAGGATGTAAAGCCCCATGATATCCTTTTGTGTCTTCAGACCGGTAAAAAGCTGGCAGACGAAGACCGTATGCGTTATGAAGGCGGACAATATTATATCAAGAGCGAGGAAGAAATGCGGGCTCTGTTCCCCTATGCCTCAGAGGCACTCGACAATACCCAGAAGATTGCCGACAGATGCCATGTAGAGATTGAATTCGGCGTAACGAAGCTGCCTAAATTTGATGTTCCCGATGGTTATGACTCCTGGACTTATCTCAACAAATTGTGCTATGACGGACTGGCAGAGCGCTATGAATCCGATGAGGACGGTTCACTTTCCAGGAGACTGCAGTTTGAGCTGGATACGATCCGGACAATGGGCTATGTCGATTATTTCCTGATCGTGTGGGATTTTATCAATTATGCCAGAAACCATGGGATCATGGTAGGACCGGGGCGTGGATCGGCAGCGGGAAGTATGGTTGCCTACTGCCTAAAGATTTCGCAGGTGGACCCGATCCGCTACAATCTGATCTTTGAGCGTTTCCTCAATCCGGAGCGTGTGACCATGCCCGATATTGATGTGGATTTCTGCCCGGAGGGGCGCCAGAAGGTCATTGATTATGTCAGTGAAAAATACGGTGCCGACAAGGTTGTGCAGATCATTACCTTTGGTACGATGGCGGCTAAAGGCGTCATAAGGGATGTGGCGCGTGTCATGGATCTGCCGTATTCTTATGCGGATTCTATCGCCAAGATGATCCCCAGGGAGCTGAATATCACATTGGAAAAGTCGTTGGAGCTCAATCCGGAATTTAAGGCATTGTATGAAAGCGACGAGCAGGTGCATGAGCTTATCGATATGTGCAAAAGACTGGAGGGACTTCCGAGAAATGCATCCACACATGCATCTGGTGTCGTAATCTGTCAGCGGCCGGCCGACGATTTTGTGCCTTTATCAAGAGGTACAGAAGGTGCGATCGTGACCCAGTTTGAAAAGGATACGGTAGAGCAGCTCGGACTGTTGAAAATGGACTTTCTGGGACTGCGCAACCTGACCATCATCGAGGATGCCTGCAAGCTGATCGGAATGAGTACCGGAACAGAGGTGGATATCGACCGGATCGATTACAATGAAAAAGAGGTCTATGAATCACTTTGGACCGGCAGGACAGACGGTGTATTCCAGCTTGAAAGTAATGGGATGAAGAGCTTCATGAAAGAATTGAAGCCGCAAAACATGGAAGATGTCATCGCGGGAATCTCTCTTTACCGTCCCGGTCCGATGGATTTTATTCCCAAATATATTCACGGCAAAAATAATCGGGATGAGGTTACCTATACCTGTCCGGAGCTGAAACCGATATTGGAGCCGACCTATGGCTGTATCGTATATCAGGAGCAGGTTATGCAGATCGTCAGGGACCTGGGCGGCTATACACTTGGGCGAAGCGATCTGGTGCGCCGTGCGATGAGCAAGAAAAAATCCTCCGTGATGGAGCAGGAGCGCAAAAACTTTGTATACGGCAATAAGGAGGAAAATGTTCCGGGATGTGTGGCAAAGGGCATCAGCGTTGAAGTTGCAGAGCATATCTTTGACGAAATGATGGATTTTGCAAAGTATGCATTTAATAAATCGCATGCAGCCTGTTATGCGGTTGTGGCCTATCAGACAGCATGGCTCAAGTATCATTATCCGGTAGAGTATATGGCTGCGCTTTTGACATCTGTCATCGATGAAGCTAAAAAAATATCGGCATATATCATGACCTGTAAAAATATGGGCATTGAGATTTTGCCGCCCGACGTCAATGAAGGGCTTGTCGGTTTCTCGGTAAAAGACGGAGCTATCATTTATGCACTGACTGCGATCAAAGGTGTGGGAAACCAGGTAGTGGATGTAATTGTAAGAGAGCGTGAAAAAAACGGTCCGTACAAGACACTGCAGGATTTTATTTCCCGCCTGATCGACCAGGATATCAATAAGCGTCTGGTTGAAAACTTTATTAAGGCCGGAGCTTTTGATACACTGCCCGGAAACCGTGCCCAAAAGATGAATATATATGGTCCGATCATGGATAATATTCAGAGAAACCAGAAAAATAATCTGGCCGGGCAGCTTTCCCTGTTTGATTTTGCAGACGAAGAGCAGAAGCAGGAGTTTGATATCCGCATGCCGGATATTCCGGAATTTAAAAAAGAAGTTTTACTCAATTTTGAAAAAGAGGTTACCGGTTTTTATGTCAGCGGACATCCGTTGGACGAGTATAAAGACTTCTGGAAAAAGAGAATCTCTGCCACAACGGCAGAGTTTGCGTACAATGACGAGCTCGACGAAGGACAGGAGCAAAACCAGATTGCCGACGGAATCAAGGCTACAATCGGGGGGCTGATCGCAGGCAAAACGGTCAAATATACAAAAAACAATAAGATCATGGCTTTTCTTACCATTGAGGATCTGGCAGGAAGTGTGGAGGTCATTGTATTTCCGAGACAATATGAAATCTACGGGTCAAAGCTTGCGGAAGAAGCCAAGGTATTTGTGACAGGAAGAACCAATGTCGAGGATGAAAAGGACGGAAAGCTTATTCTGGAGAGTGTGGTCGCATTTGATGATGCGCAAAAAAAGCTCTGGATAAAGTTTGCTTCCATCGATGCCTATGAAAAGGACCGGGCAAAGCTGGAAGAAATCATGAAAGAATCGGAAGGCAGGGATATGGTCACTATTTATTGTGAGAAGGAAAAAATGATAAAGGAGCTTCCTCCCAATTGCAATGTAAAGGCTGATGATGTGCTGATAGAAAATTTAAAGGCTGTCTTTGGAGAAGAAAATATCCGTCTTGTATAGATCCGGCAGGAGTTTTTATGCAAAATATATGTAAAAAGTACGTACAGGATTTATTATTGCATTGAATTAGGGCAGAAAAAGGGTTAAAATAAGACAACGTGTTAAGCGAAACGGAGGAGACAGAATGGCAAAAGAAATCAAAACAATCGGTGTCTTAACAAGTGGCGGGGATGCTCCCGGAATGAATGCCGCAATTCGTGCGGTGACCAGAAAAGCAATAGGTAACGGAGTTAAAGTTAAAGGTATAAAGAAAGGGTATCAGGGACTGTTAAATGAGGAAATCATTGATCTGAACAGTCATGATGTATCCGACACCATCCAGAAGGGCGGTACGATTTTGGGAACTGCCAGATGCATGGAATTCAAGACAGAGGAAGGACAGGCAAAGGGTGCTGAAGTATGCCGCAAATATGGCATTGACGGCATTGTTGTCATCGGAGGTGACGGCTCCTATCGTGGAGCGCAGGCATTGTCCAAGCATGGCATCAATACGATCGGTATTCCCGGAACCATCGACCTGGATATTTCCTGTACAGATTACACGATCGGATTTGATACGGCGATCAATACGGCAATGGAAGCCATTGACAAGATCAGGGATACATCTTCATCCCATGAACGCTGCAGTATTGTAGAGGTTATGGGACGTAATGCCGGTTATATTGCACTGTGGTGTGGTGTTGCAAGCGGTGCCGATGACATCCTGCTTCCGGAAAAATACGATTACAACGAGCAGGCGATCATCAACAATATCATCCGCAACAGAAAGCTTGGAAAGACCCATCATATTATCGTCAATGCCGAAGGAATCGGACATTCCACTTCCATGGCAAGAAGAATTGAGGCAGCTACCGGTATTGAGACAAGGGCAACCATCATCGGTTACATGCAGCGAGGCGGAAGTCCGAGCTGTAAAGACCGTTATTATGCATCCATTATGGGCGCTTATGCTGCAGATATCCTGTGTGCCGGCAAGACCAACCGTGTTGTTGCACATGCACATGGAGATTTCGTTGATTTTGATATTGATGAAGCACTGGCTATGCAGAAGAGCATTGATGAATATCAGTATGCAGTAAGTACAGCATTATATCGTTAAATAAAAGAGCCAAATAAAAGCCATATCTGCCGGTTTGCCATCAGTGTGTTGGTGGAGCATCCCGCAGGATGGCTTTTTGTATCTATATTGTTTTAATATTGTTTTAGTTGAGGAAGGCTATGATCACATCATCATCCAACAAAAAAATAAAAAATACCATCGCTTTGTTATCACGGACAAGAGAACGAAGAAAACAGGGACTGTTTGTGGTAGAGGGCGTAAAAATGTTTTTAGAGACCCCGACAAAACGGATCCGTGAATTATATATAGAAGAAACTCTGTACAAAGACATACAAAATAAAGAGGTTAGTCCGGATCTGATCCACAAGATAGAGGAAATTCAGGATAAGGAGAAATCGTATTCTTTTGGGGGTTCGATTGAGGTTGTCAGCACCGATGTTTTTAAGAAAATGAGTGATACACAGACACCTCAGGGAATCCTGTGTGTAGTCGAAAATCTGAATTTCCTCTATCTTGTGGATCAGATCCGGACTAACTCAGCGGCGTGATCATGAGTGACAAAACAGTTGATATCTACAATCCCAAGACGATACGTGCTACCATGGGGAGCATCTACCGCGTGCCGTTTTTTTATGAAAAGGATCTGGCTTTGAGCGTGCAGACCTTACAAAAAGAGGGTGTCTTGGTATATGCAGCCCACCTGAAGGGAAAGGATGATTATGACCGGATAAATTATAAAGGACCGGTGGCTTTTATGATCGGCAATGAAGGCAATGGGCTTACGGATGCACTGGCAGAGTTAGCAGATGCTTACATCAAGATTCCGATGCTTGGAAGTGTCGAATCACTCAATGCTGCGATTGCAGCAACCTTATTAACTTACGAAGCAGCAAGACAGAGGAGGAATTGATATGAAAATTGGATTTATCGGACTGGGAAATATGGCGACTGCCATGATCGGCGGAATAGTCAAAAACAAGCTTGTGGATGCAAAGGATATTATGGGATCCGCAAGGACAAAAGAAACAGTACAAAAGGCCGTGGATGCGTATCGGATCACCGGCACCATGGACAACCGGGAAGTGGCGGAATACGCGGATTATCTGGTGCTTGCGGTAAAACCGCAGATGTATCCTTCCGTGATAGAACAGATCAGGGATCATGTGCGTAAGGAAACGGTTGTGATCAGTATTGCACCCGGAAAGAGCATCGAGTGGCTTTGCGGTCTTTTTCAGAGAGAGGTACAGGAAATGAAGCTGGTAAGATGTATGCCCAATACACCGGCTCTGGTTTTGGAAGGCTGTACGGGTGTGTGCTTTGCAAAGGCAGTCACGGCAGATGAAAAAGAAGCGGTCATGAAGCTTTTAAACAGCTTCGGAAGAGCCGATGAAGTGGCAGAAAATCTGATGGACACCGTGGTAGGAGTTAGTGGCAGCTCACCGGCGTATGTTTTTATGTTTATAGAGGCAATGGCAGATGCAGCCGTAGCAGACGGTATGCCAAGAAAGCTTGCCTACGAATTTGCAGCCCAGTCTGTGCTCGGAAGTGCCAGGATGGTGCTTGAGACCGGAATGCATCCGGCACAGCTTAAGGATATGGTATGCTCACCCGGCGGAACGACCATAGAAGCGGTCCGGATTTTAGAGCAAAAAGGCCTCAGAAGCAGCGTGATCGAGGCCCAGAAAGCATGCGTGGAAAAGTCCCGAAATATGTAAAATTTGACAAATATGAAGAAATCTGCTACGATAACCAAAATTCGTTTTAACACTTTTGTAACATTTATACATAAAAATGAAACATTTGTAATAAACTTTATGTAGTGGAGGATTACATGGAAACAAAGAGTAGCAGGATTTTACGTTATACACTTTTCCTTGCGATCATATTGATGTTAATACCGTTTCAAACTGTCAGTGCAACAGAGCTTCCCATTCTGCAGAATGAATCGGCAAATGAAACGGATGACGCAAAATTTTGGAGTGAAGTCAGTGTACGACTTGCTGCCGGAGCGTTTGACAAAGAGTCGGTGGTAGCACTCAGTGAGCCTGTGGAAATCGAGGTTGAGGTTGTAGAGGAAGAGGAAGAAGTCGAGGAGACAGTAAGCAGCAATGCTGTATTTGCCAAAGTCGCAGACAGCGTCAATGTCAGGGAAGAGCCCAATGAAGATGCGGCCAAGGCCGGAAAGCTGTTCAAAAACTGCAGCGGTACAATGCTTGAACAGGCAGACGGATGGACTAAGATCTCAAGCGGCAACCTGATCGGATGGGTTAGCAATGACTACCTGTATTTCGGACAGGAAGCAGAGGATAAAATTGCAGAGACCGGTACTTTAAAGGCAACTATTTCAGCCGATGCTTTGCGTGTGCGCAAGGAAGCAGATGAAAATGCCGGTGTTTATAAGCTTTCCAAAAAGGGTGACAGCTTTGTTGTAGCCGAAGAGCTTGATGGCTGGATCGGCGTCAAGGTGGATGATGATACCGTCGGTTATATTTCTGCAGAATATGCATCTGTTGAATTTACAACCGAAAAGGGAAAGACCTCTCAGGAGATCGAGGATGAAGAGCGTGCAGAGGAGTTGAAGAAGCTCAGTAAAAACCGCGGGGCCGTACCCTCAAGTATATCAGAGACAGCACTGCTTGCAGCTCTTATTCAGGCTGAGGCGGGCACACAGTCCTATGAGGGACAGCTTGCAGTCGGTGCGGTTGTTATGAACCGTGTCAGAAGCGGCGGATACCCCAATACCGTTTCCGGTGTTATCACACAGCCGGGACAGTTCCCTCCGGCAACCAACGGAATCGTAGCTTCCATTGCAGCCAGAGGTGCCAAGGCATCCTGTGTGAAGGCTGCTCAGGCAGCGATCAACGGAGAGACCAATGTTGGCGGAGCTACTCATTTTGGAAGAGTTGGCAAAGCTGCCGGTGTTGTGATCGGTTCTCACGTATTTTATTAAAATTGAATGGATGACTGACGGCCTGTCCGGAGCATGGATGAAAACATCCGTGATATCCGGGCGGGCTGTTTTTAATTATTGACTTTGACGGCTTTTCATTGAAACTTATGGCAGAATGTTGTAAAATGAAATTATCATTGTGAAGAAAGGAGAATTACGATGATTACAGTGTTTGGCATGTCGGCCATTTTTTTCTGGCTGATCGTACTGGTTGTGATGATAGGCGTTGAGATCGTTACCATGGGTCTTACTTCGATATGGTTTGCCGGTGGAGCTTTGGTGGCATTTGTGTTGGCATTGTTTCATGTACCTTTTGCGCTCCAGCTGGTTGTCGGACTTGTGGTATCTCTGATCCTGCTGTTTTTTACAAGACCGGTTGCTGTCAAGTATTTCAACAAGGAACGCGTCCGCACAAATGTAGAAGGTATGATCGGGTCCCAGGCTATTGTTGTCAGTGAAATAGATAATCTGCAGGGAGTTGGCCGTGTTACGACAGGTGGAAAGGAATGGAGCGCCCGGACGGTGCAGGATGGTCAGAAGCTGCCGGTCGGAACGGTCGTGATCATTCGGGCAGTGAGTGGAGTAAAATTAATCGTAGAAGAAAGAAAAGAGGAAAACTAATGGGTGGACTTATTACAGGAATTATTATTTTACTGGTAATTGTTATTTGGCTTTTTGTATCGTGTATCAAGGTTGTTCCGCAGGCTCATGCATATGTTGTGGAGCGTCTGGGAGCTTATCAGGGCACATGGAGTGTTGGTATGCATTTCAAGATGCCTTTCTTTGACAAGATCGCCAAAAAGGTTTTATTAAAAGAGCAGGTTGTTGACTTTGCGCCGCAGCCGGTTATCACCAAGGATAACGTAACAATGAGGATCGATACGATCGTATTTTTCCAGATCACAGATCCCAAGCTTTATGCATACGGTGTGGAAAATCCGATCATGGCGATTGAAAACCTGACGGCTACCACACTTCGTAATATCATCGGTGATATGGAGCTTGACCAGACCTTAAATTCCAGAGAGGTTATCAACTCCAAGATGAGTACCACACTGGATGTTGCAACCGATCCCTGGGGTATCAAGATCAACCGTGTTGAGTTAAAAAATATCATTCCTCCGGCAGGCATTCAGGATGCCATGGAAAAACAGATGAAGGCAGAGCGTGAACGTCGTGAAGCCATTCTTCGTGCGGAAGGTGAAAAGAAATCCACTGTCCTCGTAGCAGAAGGTCAGAAGGAATCTGCTATTCTGGAAGCACAGGCTGAAAAAGAAGCAGCCATCCTTCGTGCAGAGGCACAGAAAGAAAAGATGATCCGCGTGAAGCTTTTCTATGCTTATCTTAATGGATT
>OQVU01000882.1_pt1 | contig 11727 bp, 8 predicted proteins | sample 1691611 | NCBI WGS metagenome assembly OQVU01 (sample SAMN03418272, study PRJEB22391) | human gut metagenome | biome: human-gut; feature: organic feature; material: feces | host: Homo sapiens | place: Tanzania | collected 2013-01
TCCTCTACCATTTTTCTTCTTTCTTCCTTGGTATTCTTTCCACTAAGCATCAGAACATTTATACCACATTTTTCTAATTCACCATAGATTCTTAACAACATTTGTACAAATTGTGAGAATACAAGTATTCTATGTCCGCCCTCTATGGCATTTTTGATAAGTTCAATGCAGGTATCCATTTTCCCGGAGCCGCCATGGTAATTCTCATAACAGATATCAGGATTACAGCAAATCTGTCTGAGTCTTGTAAGTTCAGCAAGTATTTTTAACTTATCTTCTCTGAATTCCTTGTCATTTTTATTAGCCAGTTCGGTCTTTAATGCATTTACTCTTGCATCGTATAATTTCTGCTGCTCTTCAGTCATATTTACGTAGACAACATTTTCAATCTTAGCAGGTAAATCTTTAAGCACATCACATTTCTCTCTTCTTAATATAAATGGAGACACAACCTTTTTAAATCTGTTAAGTACCTCTTCATCATTATTAAGTACTATAGGCTCTTCGTATTTATCCCTGAATGTCTTATAATCCGATAAATATCCCGGCATTATGAAATCAAAAATACTATACAAATCACTAAGCCTATTCTCAACAGGTGTACCGGTAAGTGCAAATTTATGTTGTCCTTTCAGGCGTTTAACTGCAATTGATACCTGCGTTGCCGGGTTTTTAATATATTGTGCTTCATCTATAATAATATAGTCGAATTCCTTATTTTCAAATTCTCCAATATCTCTCTTAAGTAAATCATATGACGTTAATAGTATATGATATTCCTCACTATCATCTAACAGATTTTTTCTTCTTTCCTTATCACCGATTATCGTAAGCACTGATAAATCAGGTGCAAATCTGTTAATTTCACTTTCCCAGTTATATACAAGCGAAGATGGGCACACAATTAATGCTTGTTTCTTGCGTGCTTCTAGCAATGTTATAACCTGAAGTGTTTTACCAAGCCCCATATCATCAGCCAATATTCCACCAAAATTAAAATCTGATAATACTGACAGGAATCTGTATCCGGTTTTCTGATATTTTCTTAATTTGGCATTTAATTCAGCAGGAACACTATAATCTGTCTCCCCAACATCCTTTAGGTCTCTGATAATTTTCTTGAAATCACTGTCACGCCTTATCGTGTCATCTGTAGAAAATTCTTTAAATGTCGAATTAATATATCCCGCATAATAATTCTTAACCTTAAAGTCTCCGCTAAGAATATCCTGTTTCTGAACCATCAGACCTGTGGTTATCTCTGATAAAAATGCCACATTTCCATCATCAATACGCAGAAAATCTCCGTTCTTCATACGGTAATATTTCTTTCGTAATCTATATGCCTGAAGAACCTCATACATTTCTTCCATATTTAATTTATCAGATTCGATATTAATATCGATTAAATTGCCCACAAGACTTATTCCTACAGATGGTTTTGGAACCTGTATTACCCTGAATGAATTAAGGACATCTGCCATAAATACATCTGCAATGTCGTTTAATTTGGCAACACCATCATCAAGAAAATCGAATAATTTATCTTCATCGTTAATCTGCCATTTTCTACTACCTTCTTCGTCCTCAACCACATCAAAATATTGTTGTACGACTTCTAATGCATTACTTTCTCTTGTAATGTCCCTGTATTCTCTGCTCTCGTTATGTACTTCAAATACATCATACACATCTTTACCATAGATGGCCTGTAATTTAAGACTTACCTTACCCTCATCATTATCAATATAGACATTTATTTTTGCTTTCGTAGGCATATATTCTTCTATATCTATGTCTTCACATACAATACCTATATGTTTCTTAAGTCGTAAAAGTACATTGCCGCAAAATGCCCTGTAGTCCTCTTTATTAATAAAGTCAAAATTCCTGTCATAATACAAATATTTTGATTTCTTCTCTTCCATACTGTTCATTGCCCTGATAAACGGAATTACATCTTTTGAAAATTCTTCTGAACACTTGTATATTTCATTTTCCACCATAAGAAAATCATGTCTGTCACCATTAATTATCTTTACTGGTTTCATAGCAACACTTATGCCGCAATCATTTTCATTCTTGATCATAAGACACAGATTAGGATTATCCTCAAGAATTCTATATTTTACATTATCTATCGTTATTTCATTTCCCATATATACATTGAATATTCGCTCTAAGAAAAATGGATTGACAGCTAATGACCTGTATTTATTCGAAATCGTAATCTCATTTTCAAAGCTAGAAAATGTAGCCTTGACTAATTCCATAATGAAGTCAAGCCTTGGTAATGATTCCTCTGTAAATACCATTCTATCATGAATTACTGACAGTTTCTTTGAATATTGAATTTTCTTCTTCGCTGCCATATTCTGTGCAAGTCCAACGATATCCTGAACAATAATCATCTTACCGGTTCCGATTTTAGCATTTACATAATAATTAGTAATACCATTTTCATCACCACTTGTGGTAAGACTTAAATCTAAATTAACTCTGCCCTTATCTGTAATACTTTCTTTCGTTATGGCATATTTACGGATTACTTCCTGCAAGTCCTTTGATGTCTCCCTATCCTTGCTGACAGGAACTACCTGTTTCTTCATTATCTCTGTTTTTCTATATTTCAGATATGAAAATGCCACCGCTACACAATGCTTACACATCTTTTCATTAAACCCCTCACAACTACATTGATAACCGTATATAGGTTTTTCATCACGTCTTTCATCTACCCATATTATGGAATTATATTTTCTTGCATTTTCTTCGACAATTCCCTTAACAATATTAGCACCTGTCATAGTATCTTTACTTATTTCTAAATCGTTAATCTTCTTGCTTCCATACAGATCTCGTCCCTCTTCATATTGTCTGTATCCACAACTACTCAAAATATCCTTTATTTCTAGCATTTTCTTCTCCAATCCGTTTTAGTGCCTATAACATAAACAGGAATAGCACAATTAGTCTTGTTACTATTCCTGTCACATTTTCAAGACCATTTCCTAAAACCCGTAAAATACCTGTAATTATATTTTAGAAATATACTAAATCATCTTCAGGTTTTGTCGACTTTTCGGCACTGATAAGATGAAGTACTGGTCCTTTTCCTCTATATTCTTTTAAAAATTCACGTCTTATTTTTGCTGTAACTGTAACCCAGTCCTTATCATTAAACAAAATTTCTGTGTTGCTCTTGCACAACATTCCCATAAATGATATGTCATCCGCACAACAAGTCATAGCAAATCTTCCCGGAACAAAGCATGTATTAGGATATTTCGGTGGCTTATAAACCATTGCATTAAATTTTACAACTTTCCCATCATATTTCTTAGGATTATCCATTGCATCTACAAACCACATTCCATAGTCATCATCATCTATCTCAATAATGTCTGCATTAATGTCAAATGGTAACTCTTCTTCCTTTAAGGCATCTTCAAAACCTTCTGCTGCTTCATATCCAATCTGTGCTTTCTTATTAAAAATCTTCACACATTTTCTGAATTCATTACGTTTTGTTTCATTTGTACAACGGTTTAAGATAACCATATCAGACAACGATAACTGCTCAATAATTATTGAACGCATATTTGTCCAGTACATATTAAATGTGGTAGCATCAACTGTTGATATAACCTGTGCAAGTGTCCATTCTTCGGGCATATTATCTTCGTCAACCGCATCTAATTCCCACATTCCATTATACTCTATCATAACACGCTCAGGTTTATAGAAGTCCTCACATTTCTTGAAGAATTCCTGTGATAAACCATCTTTCTCTTCTACTGTCTCTATAAAAATATTGTTCTTAGACAAGGCAACGGCATCATATTCCTCGATACCCTCCTCGCATACTATAAGAACAGTTTTCTCACCCCTTGAAAATCCCGGGTCATTAAGTGTGTCTCTTATAAAACTTGTCTTACCGCTTTCAAGTATTCCGGTAAATAAATATACTGGTACTTCTCTATCCTGATTGTTCATATTCTAATCTCCGTTCTGCAAGGCACTTTAATATTGGCTTCATTTAAAAGGCAATGCATAAGCTTTAATATAGACATATCATTACCTTTTTATTTTATTAATCTGCTAAATAAAATAATTCTTTTAACTTATTTTCGTCAGGATTAGTTCCTATTACACAGATACGTCCTGTATAATCAGGACTTCCCTTTCTAAGTTCATATTCACCTGGAACAAGGTCAAAGTATATCCATTCTCCATTAACATTTGGAAGCATACCTTTTGCTCTTAAGATGACACCATACTCGTCTGTATTAGCAAGTTTATCAAGTGCTGTCTTAACCTCTTCTTCAGTATATTTTCTAGGTGTCTCTGTTCCCCAGCTTGTAAATACATCATCTGCATGATGGTGATGATGTCCGTCATGGTCATGTCCACAACCACATTCTCCATCGTGATGATGGTGTTCATGGTCTTCATGGTCATGTCCACAGCCACACTCTCCATCGTGATGATGGTGTTCATGGTCTTCATGGTCATGTCCACAGCCACACTCTCCATCATGATGATGGTGTTCATGTTCTTCATGGTTGTGTCCACAGCCACACTCATCATGGTCGTGGTGATGATGTCCACATTCAGGGCAAACATCTTCTTCTGCTAATAATTCTTCAGCAAGTGAACCAGATTTCTCCATAGCAGCAAGTATCTGTAAGCCATTAATATCTTCCCATGGTGTTGTGATAATTGTTGCATTTGGATTATGCTCCTTTAATAAGCAGACACATTCTGTCATCTTAGCTTCAGGCATCTTCTGTGAACGACTGATAACTATAGTTCCTGCACTTTCAACCTGATTATTGAAGAATTCACCGAAGTTCTTCATATACATCTTAGTCTTAAGACCATCTACAACTGCTGTTGTGCTGTTAAGTATTATATCCGCTGTCTCCGATTCCATAACATCTGTTACAGCCTTGATAACATCTGATAATTTACCTACTCCTGATGGCTCAATAATGATTCTGTCAGGTGCATATTTATCAATAACTTCTTTAAGTGCTGTACCGAAATCCCCTACTAACGAACAACATATACAACCTGAATTCATCTCTGTAATCTGAACGCCTGCATCTTTTAAGAATCCACCATCGATACCGATTTCACCAAACTCATTCTCGATAAGAACAAGTTTCTCACCCTTTAATCCTTCCTCAAGTAATTTTTTTATTAATGTTGTCTTTCCAGCTCCTAAGAAACCAGAAATAATGTCTATTTTCGTCATAATATTATGTCCCTCTTTCTATTGATTTTCCGTAACTTTTAGTATAACTCTTTCCTACTCTTTGTCAAGTGGGCAGTTTAGCAATATTTATCAATAAAACGAGGGATTTTTATATAGCAAGTTATAAATTATATTTATACAATGTTTGAATTATATTATTCTAAATAGGTGCAAAATTCATTAATTACTTCTTCAACTGTACTTATTTTATTTATCTTATATGCATTAGCACCACAAAATACTAATCCATTTTCAACATCACCTCTTACTGCATTTATCAATGCCTGAGATATACAATATCTTGTTGTATTCATATTACATTTTTTTATACAGCCTCTACATTTCTTTACGTCTATTTTATTATCCTTAACATATTCAGTAAATTTATTTTTTATGGCTCTTCCTGGCATTCCAACAGGACTTTTTACTATTACAATATCTTCCTTCCTGCAATTAATAAATGCTTCTTTATATCTGATATCTGCATCACACTCTTCTGTTGCAATAAATCTGGTAGCTATCTGATATCCATCAACACCTAGTTTCTTATATCTTTCAATATCTGCTTTTTCTGAAATTCCTCCTGCAGCTATGACTGGTATTTTACAATGAAATTTATCATCATATTCTTGAATAAGAGCAATGATTTTCTTGATTTCTTCATCATATTGTTCATTTGTAATGCCAAGAACATCTTCACTTTTGAATCCCAAATGTCCACCTGCCAATGGACCTTCTATTATGATTGCATCGGGTAATCTGTTATATTTTCTAGACCACATTTTAATTATAACCTCAGCTGCCTTCTTAGAAGAAATAATTGGAATTATCTTTGTATCAGAACCTTCTACAAGTTCAGGCAGCTCTAATGGCAGACCAGCCCCCGATATAATTATGTCAGCTTTGTTTTCAACAGCAGTCTTAACATATCTTTCATAATTCCTTGTGGCATACATAATATTTACAGCTAATATTCCACCTGCTGCTATTTCTTTTGCTTTCTTAATTTCTTCGCCCAGAACCCTTAAATTAGTCTCTAAAGGCGACTTTTCATAATATTTATCATTAAAACCAATCTGTGCTGCTGAAATACATCCAACACCACCATATTTACTTACATGTCCGGCCAGATTACCAAGGCTTATTCCGACGCCCATTCCACCTTGAAAAATAGGTATTTTTATTTCCAGATTACCAATTTTTAATGTTTTCACTTTTAACCATTCCTCGCTTCATAAACTTTAGAATTTTCTAAATCTCTCATATCTTTCATCTCGTATTTCTGCTCTGCTTTTATCACTATAATACGCAATAAAATCTGTAATACCATTTACTAACTCTTTAACAGTTTCTTCCATATTATTAACCGTCATATCTTCGCTTTCACTTATTATTCTGTCTATAATATGTAGATTTTTTAAATCATCTGCCGTAATCTTCATAACATCAGCTGCTTCATCAGCTCTTTCTGCATCTTTCCATAAAATAGCTGCAAAACCTTCAGGTGATAGAATTGAATATGTAGCATTTTCAAGCATAAATATATTGTTGGCAACACCTAATGCAAGTGCTCCACCACTACCACCTTCACCAATAAATATTGACAAAACCGGTACACTTAAATCTGACATTTCATATATTGCCCTTGCTATTGCTTCTCCCTGACCTCTTTCCTCTGCTTCAATTCCACAATATGCACCGGGTGTGTCCACAAAACATATGACCGGCTGATTGAATTTATCTGCAAGTTTCATAAGACGTACAGCCTTTCTATACCCTTCCGGATTAGGCATTCCAAAATTTCTCTTAATATTTTCTTTGGTATTTCGGCCTTTCTGCTGTCCAATTACCGTCACTTCCCTGCCTTGGAATCTTGCCACGCCTCCCACAACTGCACTGTCATCTCCAAACAATCTGTCTCCATGTAATTCCAAAAAGGAATCAAATATTTTAGAAATATAATCAAGCGCTGTTGGTCTGTCATTTCTTCTTGAAATCTTAACCTTTTCAATTGCTGATAAAGTATCTTTGCTCATATATGCCTCCATACTACAGTTGCATTTACTGTGTCCATCCAAGTAAATATGCTATTGTTTTTCTTAATTTACGCCTTGTTACAATCATATCCACAAATCCATGTTCTAATAGAAATTCCGATGACTGAAATCCTTCTGGAAGTTTTTGTCTTATGGTCTGCTCAATTACTCTTGGTCCTGCAAAACCCGCTAATGCGCCTGGTTCAGCTAATATATAATCTCCAAGCATTGCAAAACTTGCCATAACACCACCTGTTGTCGGATCCGTTAATACAGAAATATATCTTAGACCTGCATTACTATGTCTTTTCAGTGCCTGTGATGTTTTCTCCATCTGCATTAAGGAAACAATTCCCTCTTGCATTCGCGCACCTCCGGAACAACATAAAATAACTACAGGAAGTTTTTCCACAGTAGCTCTTTCTATCATTTTAGTGATTTTTTCTCCAACATTATGTCCCATGCTTCCCATCATAAAATTGGCTGACATAACAGCAATGCCTATCTTAATTCCACATATTTTCCCGAATCCTGTAGCAACTGCTTCATCAAGATTTGTCTTTTTCTTAAGACTTTTTAACTTATCCTCATATCCGGGAAATTCTAAGGGATTATACATGGTAAGATTGCTATCCGTCTCTGTAAATGTATTTTCATCAATAAGCATACTGATTCTTTTTCTCGGCTCTATACGAAAATAATTATTGCATTTAGGACAAATATAATAATTTTCTACTATATCATCTGTACATATAATTTCTCCACATTTATCGCACTTAGAAAACAATCCATCAGGTACACTTGGATTCCTTGTGGCATTCTTCTGTCTTTCACTGTTTTTAATCTGTTTTCGTTCCTTACCCGTAAGTGTATCTTTCTTAAAAAGCTCTTTAAGCATAATTTTCACACTTTCTCCATTCCATTAGCCTATTTTCATCTCATTTTCGATAAATCCGGTATCAAACTTACCACTATCGAATTTATCATTATTAATAATTGAATATTGAAAATCTAAATTAGTTGTAACACCATCGATAATCAATTCCCCTAATGCACTTTTCATTTTGCTTATTGCCGCTACTCTGTCTTTGTCATATACAATTACTTTAGCAATTAATGAATCATACATTGATGGAATCGTATATCCTGAATATAATGCGGTGTCCACTCTTACTCCATTTCCTCCCGGTAAATGTATGTCATTAACTGTACCGGGACTTGGCATAAATTTATGCATTGGATCTTCTGCATTAATTCTACATTCAATTGCATGTCCACTTATATTTATATCATCTTGTGAAATATCTAGTATCTCGCCATCGGCAATTCTTATCTGTTGCTTAATCAGGTCAATTCCTGTCACCATCTCAGTAACTCCATGCTCAACCTGTATTCTGGTATTCATCTCTATAAAATAATATCTGTCTGTACTATCTAACAGAAACTCAATTGTTCCTGCACTATAATATTCGGCAGCTTTAGCAGCCAAAATTGCCTGTTTTCCCATTTCTTCTCTAAGTCTGTCATCTATTGCCGGTGAAGGGGATTCTTCAATAAGTTTCTGGTGTTTTCTCTGTACTGAACAATCACGTTCTCCCAGATGTAAAACATTTCCATATTTATCTGCAAGAATCTGAAATTCTATATGTCTTGATGAGGCTATATATTTCTCAATATACATGGCATCATCTGAAAAACCATTTATTGATTCTGTCTGGGCAGTTACGAATTTTTCTTCAAATTCTTCAGAGTTATTTACAACTCTCATTCCTTTTCCGCCACCACCCGAGCTTGCTTTTATCATAACAGGATATCCTATGCTGTCTGCGATTTTCTTAGCCTCTATCACATCGTATACAGCACCATCAGAACCAGGTATAATAGATACGCCTGCTTCCTTCATAGTCTTTCTTGCCTGCGATTTATTTCCCATCATATCTATAATATCAGCTGATGGACCAATAAATGTAATATTACATTTCTCACATATCCTTGCAAATTTACTGTTTTCGGACAGAAAGCCAAATCCCGGATGAATCGCATCTGCGCCTGTTGCTATAGTTGCACTGATTATTCTTTCTATATTGAGATAACTATCTGATGCCTTATCCCCACCTATGCAGATTGTTTCATCTGCTAATTGTGCATGAAGTGAATTTCTGTCAACTTCCGAACATACTGCAACTGTGGCGATTCCCATCTCTCTACATGCCCTGATTATTCTTACGGCTATTTCTCCTCTATTTGCAATCAGAATTTTCTTAAACACGATTTTTCCTCCATTATGATATAACAAAAGTAAGCTCTGCCTGTGCATACAACTTTTCATCATCATATGCCCTTGCAAATGCTATACCGACAGGTCCTTTTTGCTTGATAAGCTCAACTTCCAAAGTAAGAACATCTCCAGGAGTTACTTTATTCTTAAATTTTGCCTTGTCAATGCCTCCAAAATATGCTGTTTTGCCTGTATATTCTTCCATCGATAAGCAGATTACTGCTCCTACCTGTGCTAATGCTTCTATAATAAGTACGCCCGGCATAACAGGTTCGTCTTCAAAATGACCTGCGAAAAATGGCTCATTATATGTAACACATTTTCTGCCTATTGCTCTTTTTCCAGGCTCAATTTCTATTATTCTGTCTATTAGTAAAAATGGCGACCTATGTGGTAAAATTTTCTTGATTTCTTTTATATCTAACATCTATCTTCCTCTTTCCTATTTTACCAGGACTCTTATGCCTGATTTTCTGTTTTCAATCTGATATCATTACCATTTTGGCTTATGAATGATTTGAAATTGTCTGCATTTTTATATCATTTTCATTATCATATTTATTTAATCTCATATAATAATTGTCCATATTCCACAGTCTGTCCATTCGTAACATCAACAGATGCAATTACTCCATCATATGGTGATTCAATATCATTCATAATCTTCATTGCCTCAATAATTCCGATAACCTGACCTTTTGTAACTGTGTCACCAACTTTAACAAAAGGTTCTCCTCCCTCAGTTGCGGAACTATAAAATGTTCCTACAATCGGTGATTTTACCTGGTTAATATCTTCACCACTGAAATCCTTTGTACTGTCTTTTATGTTATCTTTTGTATTACTTTCAGTACTATATTCTTCAAAAAATTTATCTGCATTTTCAAAATTAAAATCAGATTTATTAATTGACATCTTATTTTTAGATTTTATTACTATTTTTTTACCATCTTCTTCATAAGAAAAATAACTTAATTTTCTATCAGATACTTTATCAATAATTTTTAAAATATTATCAACTTCCATAATTACCTCATTTCTGACTCGTCATAAATACCTTTTATTTTGAATGAAAATAAAAGCAGAATCATATAAAAATATGAATATTATCTAAATTCTTTTACACTTTCCTGTCTTCATTATTCCTTGAATTTTTTTACCATAATACTGCCATTATGGCCTCCAAAACCAAGTGAATTAGACAATGCATAATTTACTTTTCTGTCTTTTCTCGCTTCTTTTGTATAATTCAGATCAAGTTCTTCATCTTCTATCTGATATCCTGCCGTTTCATGGATAAAATCTTCCATAACACTCTTAACACATACTATGAATTCAACTGCTCCGGCAGCACCTAACATATGTCCAATCATTGATTTGGTAGAATTAATATTTATATTATATGCATCTTTACCGAATGCCTTTTTTATTGCTCTTGTTTCAAATAAATCATTATGATGTGTACTTGTTCCATGTGCATTTATATAGTCAACTTCGCTTGGTGAAATTCCTGCTTCCTCAATTGCTAAAAGCATTGCTCTTGCTGCTCCATCACCGTCTTCTGCTGGTGATGTGATATGGTAGGCATCGCATGTTGCTCCATATCCAACGACTTCTGCTAAAATTTTCGCACCTCTTTCCATTGCATGCTCATAAGATTCAAGTACAACAATTCCTGCACCCTCACCCATAACGAAACCACTTCTTTCCTTGTCAAATGGTATAGATGCTCTATTCTTATCTTCAGTAGATGTTAGTGCCGTCAATGCACTGAATCCCCCAATTCCTATTGGTGTTACAGCTGATTCAGTTCCGCCGCACACCATTACATCTGCCTCTCCATATTGAATATATCTTGCTGCATCACCAATACAATGTGTACCTGTTGCACATGCTGTAACAATATTTGTGCATTTTCCTTTTAATCCATATGTAATTGCAACGTTTCCAGCTGCCATATTACTAATCATCATTGGAACAAGCATTGGTGAAATTCTATTAGGTCCTTTTTCCAATAATCTTGTATGTTCTCTTTCCATTGCCTGCAGGCTTCCAATACCTGAGCCAACACACACACCAATTCTGTTTAAATCTTCTTTTTCTAAGTCAATTTCTGAATTTCTAATCGCCTCACCGGCAGCAACTACTGCATA
>OQVU01000884.1_pt1 | contig 11701 bp, 10 predicted proteins | sample 1691611 | NCBI WGS metagenome assembly OQVU01 (sample SAMN03418272, study PRJEB22391) | human gut metagenome | biome: human-gut; feature: organic feature; material: feces | host: Homo sapiens | place: Tanzania | collected 2013-01
ATATTCAAAGATACAAAAACTTGCAGACTTTTCCAAAGAAATAGTGCATTAAATTGCTATAATTTAACGGTTAAGAGTAAATTTAAGGGACGACTAATTATCCTTTATGTCATAAACGCTTTGTCATTTCACTCAAAATCATTACTTTTGCGCTTAAATCGAAGAATCCGATGAGTAGAATAGCCTTTACCGCAGCGCTTCTGCTGCTGAGCCTGTGCGCCAACGCCTTTACGTTGGTCATTGATGCCGGACATGGCGGCAGGGACGGAGGAGCAAAGGGACGCTTCAGCAAGGAGAAGAATATCAACTTGGCTGTGGCGCTTGCGCTGGGCCGCCTGGTGGAGGACAACTGCAAGGACGTCAAGGTGATATATACCCGCAAGACAGACGTGTTCGTGGAGTTGGACGAGCGTGCCAATATAGCCAACCGCGCAAAGGCCGACCTCTTCATAAGCATACACACCAACAGCACCGCCAGCAAGGTGGGACCACGCGGAGCAGAAACCTACACGCTGGGTATGCACCGCGCTGCCGATAATCTGGAAGTGGCCAAGCGGGAGAACTCCGTCATCACGCTGGAGAGCAACTACGAGCAGAAGTACGAGGGTTTTGACCCTAACAGCAGCGAGAGCTACATCATCTTCGAGTTGATGCAGGACCAGAACATGGCCCAGAGCGTGAAGCTGGCACGCAAGGTGCAGGAGCAGTTCCGCTCCACGGCAGGACGCCTGGACAAGGGTGTGCATCAGGCAGGCTTCCTGGTGCTGAGGGCTACCAGCATGCCCAGTGTGCTGGTGGAGCTGGGTTACATCAACAATCCCTCGGAGGAGACATACCTCAACAGCCAGGCGGGCGTAGCGGCAATGGCCAAGAGCATCTACCGCGCATTTGTGGCATACAGGAAGTGAGCGGTGCAGGGTAAGGGATTCCCACGCACGGCTTATATATATAATAAGGAATATACAGAACGGTAAAATGAGAAAAGAAGTCAAGATAGGTCTCACAGGTGTAGCAGCCCTGATGATACTCTTTTTCGGTATCAAGTTCCTCAAGGGCGCCAACCTCTTCAGTTCGAGCAGCACCTACTACATCCGCTTCAGCAATGCAAAGGGACTCAGCAAGAACAGCACAGTCTTTGCCGACGGCTACAATGTGGGCACGGTGAGCGACATCATCTATGATTATGAGCATCCCGGACAGGTGCTTATCCAGATATGTACCAATCGCGGACTGCGCATCCCCAAGGGCAGCAGCGCCTCTCTCGACGAGGCTATGCTGGGCGGATGCACGCTCAATATGCTGCTTGCCACCAATCCCCGCGAGTCCTATCAGCCCGGCGATACCATCATGGGCAATGACGAAGGCGGACTCATGTCGAAGGCCGAGGACTTGATGCCCAAGGTGGATCAGGTGCTGGCCAGGGTGGATACTCTGCTGGCCACGCTCAACATGCTGGCCGCTGACCCCAACCTCCCCCTTATCCTCAAGAACGCCGAGACGCTGACCGCCAATCTCAACGAGAGCAGCCAGCAGCTCAACCGCCTCCTCTCCCGCGATGTGCCTGCCATGACACGCACCTTCACCCAGGCTGGAGAGAATGTGGCAGCACTCACCGACAACCTCAACAAGATCAATCTGCAGAGCACTATGGACAGTGTGAACTGCACCATAGGCAATGTCAACCGCATGGTGGCACAGATGCAGAGCGAGGAGGGTACGCTGGGACTGCTCATGAAGGACCCCTCGCTGTACAACAGCCTCAACCATACCGTGCAGAGCGCCGATAGTCTGGTCAATGACCTTAAGGCTCATCCCAAGCGCTATGTGCACTTCTCTGTCTTCGGCAAGAAGGAGAAGTAACAGGCTCTGCCAAGCGGGATTTCTCCCGCAAGCAGACGCGACAATGATGCCACCGCACCGTTAATTGAATTTATTCAAAATTAACGGGACTCCCCATGGGGAAGCGGTGTCAGCTTGTTGACGCTTGGTCTATCGGCAGTTATGACTTCTTTTGGTGTCCTGTTTCGATGCATTAGTCAAAGCCATGTGCTGGGCTATGTATCAGTCACTTGTGCCCAAGAGGGGTCGGAAGCGCAACAAAGCGGTATCGGCGTGTTTCTTCATCTGTTGAAATTCAGTGCTTTGTGGTGCCGATGAAGGTGAGGGAGCATGAGAAGCAAAATTTGGAGTGCGTGCAAAAAGTGTGTATATTTGCAGAGAATTTCTCGCAAGGAAACAGCTAAAAGGCAATTAAATCTCAAGAACTAAGGATGGATAAGTCACCACGCGATAAGTGGAAGGAATGCCTGGGCATTATCAGGAACAACTTGGACGAGCAGAGGTTCAATACATGGTTTGAGCCTATCCGCTTCAAGTCCTATGACCAGGACAGGAAGGAACTCACGATATTCGTTCCCTCCAGTTTCTTCTATGAGTATCTGGAAGGTCACTATCGGAGAATCATGCATATGACTATCGCCAAGGTGTTCGGTGCCGACCAGCACTTGAAGTACGAAGGTGGCCGGCAAGGAGACCGTGAATGTGGAGAGTGACGAACCTACCTTGCTGGACAAGCAGCCCCGTGCAGCGGTGCCCGCCAACCAGTCGCCGCGTATGGCTCAGGCGGCAGGAGCACCCCAGGATCTGGACTCCTGTCTCAACATGAAGCAGAACTTCGGAAACTTCATCGAGGGCGTGAGCAACAAGTTGCCTCGCAGCATCGGACTCTCTATCGCCGAGAATCCCAGCCAGCAGACTTTCAACCCCCTCTTTATATACGGCCCCAGCGGAGTGGGCAAGACCCATCTGGTGAATGCCATCGGTACGCGCATGAAGGAACTTCACCCCGACAAGAGGGTGCTCTATCTGAGTGCACGTCTCTTCGAGGTCCAGTACACGTCATCCGTTCGCCAGAACAGGATAAACGACTTCATGCATTTCTACCAGAGCATCGACATGCTCATCGTGGATGATATACAGGAGATGGTGGGCAAGCAGGCCACACAATACACCTTCTTCCACATCTTCAACCACCTGCGTCAGAATGGTCGTCATATCATCCTCACCAGCGACCGTCCGCCTACGGCATTGCAGGGGATGGAGGATAGAATGATCACCCGATTCCAGAGCGGACTGCTGGCTGAGCTGGAGAAACCCGAGGAGCGCCTGCGCAGGGACATCCTGGAAAGCAAGATCAAGCACGACGGACTCAGAATCCCCGAGAAGGTCATCGACTATATCTCGCAGAACGTGAGCGACAGCGTGCGTGAGCTCGAGGGAGTGGTGCAGAGCCTGCTGGCCTATTCGGTGGTGTTCAACCGCGATGTGGATCTGCAGTTTGCCATGCGCATCATGAACCACAACATGCATGTAGAGCGCAAGCGCACCATTACGGTAGATCAGATAGTGGAGCACGCATGCGAATACTTCCAGATCAAGCAGGAGGATGTATATGGCAAGAGCCGCAAGGCAAACATCGTGCTCGTGAGACAGTTGAGCATGTACTTGGCACAGCACCACACTCAGTTGACCGCCAGTAGGATAGGCAATCTTGTGGGAGGCCGCAATCACGCTACCGTGATTCACAGCGTGCGCACCATAGAGAACCGCCTGAAGAGCGACAAGGACTTCCAGAAGAAGGTGACAGAGCTGGAGGGGAAACTCAAGGCATGACTTTTATACCATAATAATATAACGTATGATGAACATCAGCACTCGCAAGACCATACGGAAATATACGCAGCAGCCCATCTCTGATGAGCTGCTGAACCGCTTATTGGAGGAGGCTTCCCACACCCAGACAATGGGCAACCTGCAACTCTACAGCGTGGTGGTCACACGTTCGCAGGAGGCCAAGCAGGCATTGGCACCCTTCCATTTCAACCAGCCCATGGTGACACAGGCTCCCGTGGTGCTGACCATCTGTGCCGATTTCAGGCGGGTGAGCGACTGGTGTGAATGTCGTCAGGCGGTGCCAGGATACGACAATATGCTCAGCTTCATGAATGCTGCCACCGACGCCTTGCTCTATACGCAGACCTTCTGCAACCTGGCCGAAGAGCAGGGGCTGGGCATCTGCTACCTGGGTACCACGCTCTATATGCCTGCACAGATAGCCGAGCAGTTGCATTTGCCTGCGCTCACCTTCCCCGTGGCAACACTCACCGTGGGCTGGCCCGGCGAGAACCCCGAGCAGCAGGACCGTCTTCCCCTTGACTCCTTTGTACATCAGGAGAGCTATCAGGCCTATACCCCCGAGCGCATCGACCGTTTCTATTCTGCCAAGGAAGCATTGCCCGCCAATCAGGGCTTTGTGGAGGAGAATGGCAAGGAGACGCTTGCGCAGGTTTTCACTGACGTCCGCTATACCCGCAAGGACAATGAGGCCATGTCGCAGGGATTGATTGCGGCACTTCGCAAACAAGGTTTTCTGAAGCAGGAACCCAGTGTGGCTCCTCTCGAGGTGGTGGAAACCAGACCCGAGACACTGGAGTGCGATGTGGTGCGTTTCCAGAACAAGAAGGAGAAGTGGGTGGCTTTCGTGGGACTGCTCAACGGACATCCCTATGAGATATTCACCGGTCTGATGGACGATGAAGAAGGCATCGCACTGCCCAAGAGCGTGACACACGGCCGCATCATCAAGCATGTGGATCGCGACGGACAGAAGCGCTACGACTTCCAGTTCGAGAACAAACGTGGCTACAAGACCACTATCGAGGGTCTCAGTGAGAAGTTCAACCCCGAGTATTGGGATTATGCCAAGCTCATCAGCGGTGTTCTGCGTTATCGCATGCCCATTGACCACGTCATCAAACTCGTCACCTCGCTCCAACTCGAGAGCGATAATATCAATTCCTGGAAGACAGGAGTGGCCAGGGCACTCAAGAAGTATCTGCCCGAATCGCTGCAGAACGAAGACGTGACAGAGGAGTGAGCAGGCGTATGAATGTGGATATCTTCATCAAGCGACTGCGCCTCTATGGCCGTCACGGAGTGCTCCCCCAGGAGAGGGAGGTGGGTGCCAACTTCTATGTGACCCTCACCGCTGCTGCCGACGTGAGCGATGAGGCACTGCTGCACGACCGTCTGGAGGGTACCGTGGATTACAGCAAACTTGTGGAAGTGCTGGAGCGGGAGATGGCAAAGCCCTCAGCCTTGCTCGAACATGCGGCCATGCGGATGGCTTCCAGCGTGCTCCGCGACTTCCCCGTCATATCCAGGGTAGAGCTCGAATTGGAAAAGGAAAACCCGCCCATGGGAGTGCAAACTGAGGGCGTTGGAGTCAAAATAGTGCACGTAAGGTGATATTGTCATCGCAAAACTGCGCAAAAAGAATAAAATTGCGTAATTTTGCGATGAATTTGTATTTAGTTAGTCAGAAAATGGGAAACTTAAGTATCGGATTGGAACTTATGATTGTGGGCATGCTCACCGTGTTCGTCATTCTGCTCATCGTTATATGGGGCGGAAAACTGCTTATTGCTGTGGTCAACAAGGTGGCTCCCGAAGAAGTTGTTCCTGCTAAGAAGAGTGCAAAGCCTGCCAGCACAATCGATGGCGGCACAATGGCAATCCTTCAGGAAGTGGTGAGTCAGATTACAGGCGGAAAGGGCAAAGTGGCCTCTGCAAAGAAAATCTGATGGCCATGCCGGGCCATTGTGTGTCAAGCCGAAACGGTTTGCTATCCTCGGTCCCAAGCCGTGCAAAGGCACCGGCATACAGATAAACAGAATAACAGATTCCCTTTTGACAGTCAGTTGAGCCGCGTCTGACGAGACCGTCAGTGCACAGCGCGGGCAAACGGACAGAACAGGGAAGCCTCAAGTAATATTAAGGAAAGAAAGTAACAAGATATCGCAAATGAAAAGAGAAGTAAAGTTTAGCTTGGTTTTCCGCGACATGTGGCAGAGTGCAGGCAAGTACCAGCCGCGCGTGGACCAGTTGGTGAAGGTGGCTCCTGCCATTATCAAGATGGGTTGCTTTGACCGTGTGGAGACAAACGGAGGAGGCTTCGAGCAGGTGAACCTGCTGTATGGAGAGAACCCCAACAAGAGTGTTCGTCAGTGGACAAAGCCTTTCCATGAGGCTGGAATACAGACACACATGCTGGACCGCGCGCTCAACGGACTTCGTATGAGCCCATGTCCCAAGGACCTTCGCAAACTCTTCTATAAGGTGAAGAAGGCTCAGGGTACCGACATCACCCGCATCTTCTGCGGACTCAACGACCCCAGAAACGTAATCCCCTCTACCCAGTATGCCAAGGAGGCCGGCATGATAGCCCAGGCTTCGCTGTGCATCACCCACAGCCCAATACACACTGTGGAGTACTACGTGAACCTGGCCAAGACATTCATCGAGGCTGGTGCCGACGAGATTTGCCTCAAGGATATGGCTGGCATTGGCCGTCCTGTATCACTGGGCAAGATTGTAGAGGGCATCAAGGCTTATAAGAAGGATATTGTCATCCAGTATCACAGCCACGCCGGTCCTGGTTTCTGCATGGCCTCAATCCTTGAGGTGGCAAAGGCAGGCTGCGACTATATCGATACCTCTATGTCTCCTCTGGCTTGGGGAACAGGCCATGCCGACATCATCGCCGTACAGGAGATGCTGAAGGATGCCGGTTTCCAGGTGAAGGAAATCAATATGGAGGCATACATGGAGACACGTACACTCATCCAGGAGATGTATGATGACTTCCTGGGTTATTATATTCCCAAACTCAACCATATCAACAATTCACTGCTGGTGAAGCCCGGTCTGCCTGGCGGTATGATGGGTTCACTGATGACTGACCTCGAGGATAACCTGAAGAGCCTGAACAAGTGGAAGGTGAAGAACGGCCAGCCCGAACTGACCACCGACCAGCTTCTGGTGAAGCTCTTTGACGAGGTGGCTTACGTTTGGCCCAAGGTGGGTTACCCCTGTCTGGTGACTCCTTTCAGTCAGTATGTGAAGAACCTTGCGCTGATGAACGTTATCCAGATGGAGAAGGGCAAGGCTCGCTGGAGCATGATTGCCGACAACATCTGGGATATGATACTGGGCAAGAGCGGACGCCTGCCTGGTGAGGTGGCTCCCGAACTGGTAGAAATGGCCAAGGAACAGGGACGTGTGTTTGAGACAGAGGATCCTCAGTCTTACTATCCCGATGACCTGGATACCTATCGCCAGAAGATGCAGGAGAAGGGTTGGGAACTTGGCGAGGACGACGAGGAACTCTTCGAGTACAGCATGCACCCATCTCAGTACGAGGCTTACAAGAGTGGCAAGGCAAAGGCAGACTTCGAGGCTGACCTGGCTGAGCGCAAGGCAAAGGCAAATGGCGCCGGTGCTGCCGAGTTGCCTAAGAGCATCAAGGTGAGCGTAAACGGACAGACCTACGAGGTGAACATCGCTTATGGCAATGAGGCACCTGCTGCCACCACAGCTTCCACTGCATCGGCTGCCCCTGTAGCTGCCGGTGAGGGTGAGGACATACTGGCTCCTCTGGAGGGTAAGTTTTACCGTGTGAAGGATTCTCAGGAGACTCCCAAGCAGATTGGCGAAGAGGTGAAGGCTGGTGATGTAATCGGTTACATCGAGGCCATGAAGACCTACAATGCCATCCGTGCCGACTTCGACGGTGTGCTGACCGCCATTCTGGTCAACAGCGGAGATGCTGTGGAAGAGGACGATCCCATCATTAAAATAGCAAGGAAGTAAACTCACGATGGATAAGATATTAGAAGCTTTAGACAAGGTATATGACATGACGGCGTTCTCCAACATTGCGGAGAACCCCCTCTTCCTCGTCATGTATCTTCTCGCATTCACCTTGCTCTATCTGGGCATTGTGAAGAAGTACGAGCCTCTGCTGCTCGTGCCCATCGCCTTTGGTGTGCTCATTGCCAACTTCCCTGGCGGTGAAATGGGTGTCACACAGGCCAACAGTGAAGGAATGGTAGAGGTGAACGGTGTGATGAAGAACATCTACGAGATGCCTCTGCACCAGATAGCTCATGACTTGGGCTTGATGAACTACCTCTATTATGCACTTATCAAGAGCGGTCTGCTGCCTCCCATCATCTTCATGGGTGTGGGTGCGCTCACCGACTTCGGTCCTATGCTGCGCAACCTCAAGCTTGCCATCTTCGGAGCAGCTGCCCAGATGGGTATCTTCTCTGTGTTGCTGGTAGCTCTGGCAGTAGGTTTCACTCCTCAGGAGGCAGGTTCGCTGGGCATCATCGGTGGTGCTGATGGTCCTACGGCTATCTTTACTACTATCAAGCTGGCTCCCCATCTGCTGGGTCCCATCGCCATTGCGGCCTACAGTTACATGGCTCTCGTGCCTGTGATTATTCCCCTGGTGGTGAAGTGCCTGTGCACCAAGAAGGAGTTGATGATCAATATGAAGGAACAGGATAAGCTTTATCCCGATGCCACCAAGATCAAGAACATGCGTGTGCTGAAGATTATCTTCCCCATCGCAGTTACCACCATCGTGGCTATCTTCGTGCCTACAGCTGTTTCTCTGGTGGGTATGCTCATGTTCGGTAACCTGCTCAAGGAGATTGGTAACGACACCTCTCGCCTCTTCGATGCAGCATCCAACGGCATCATGAATGCAGCCACCATCTTCCTGGGACTCTGTGTGGGTGCCACCATGACAGTGGATGCCTTCATCAATGTGCAGACTTTGGGTATCGTGGCAGGCGGCTTCTGTGCCTTTGCCCTCAGTATCGCTTCGGGTATTTGCATGGCTAAGATTTGGAACCTCTTTGCCAAGAAGAAGGTCAATCCCCTTATCGGTGCCACTGGTCTGAGTGCTGTGCCCATGGCCAGCCGTGTCTGCAACGGAATCAGCACCAAGTACGATCCCAAGAACCACGTGCTCAACTACTGCATGAGCTCCAACATCTCTGGCGTTATCGGTTCGGCCGTTGCCGCAGGTGTGCTCATCAGCTATCTGGGCTAAACCATATGAGCCGGCGGACAGAACTGCGTCCGCCGGCTTTTTTTCTTTTTCCTAAAGACAAACTCATAACGTCCCCCATTATCATGAGACATTCATCCCTCCTGCTTGCCTCGGTTCTGACTGCTATTGGTCTGGCCGCTTCGGCTGGCAAGCATGTCATCAAGTTTGATTCGAGCAAAGAGATGTCTGGTGCCAAGATTGCCCTTCGCGACGTCAATCCACAACTTCCCACCGACTGGAACGGCTATAACTATGTGGTGGTGGAGTTTCGTGTCTCCACCTCCCAGCGTTTCTTCCTTGGCTTCACCACCGCACATGGTTACGACGAGGTGCGCATTCATTCATACGTGCCAGGCCAGTGGAACCGCCTGGCTATTCCACTCATCTATTACCCCCAGCCGCCTGCTTCGGCCATCGACATGGCTGCCACCTACAACAAGCCGCGCTTCACCGGTTGGATCAATCTGGGTGGAAACATCGGCCCGATGACTCAGGTCGATTCCATAGGAGTGCGCATGAGAGCTCCCATAGGCAATCAGCAGATAGAGATACGCAATGTGACGCTCAGCGTGGATGATCCCGGAGACACATACTTGGGCAAGCGTCCCGCTGTGGATGAGTTCGGACAGTCCAATTTGGTTAAATGGCCAGGCAAATTGACCAGCCTCAAACAGATTCGCAAGGCATGGCAGGCCGAGGAGGATGAGGCTGTCTCCACAGAGCAACTCTATGGCTATTCGCGCTATGGCGGCTATCTCGCCCATCGCTACGACCAGGGTACAGGCTATTTCCGCACAGCACAGGTCGATGGTCGCTGGTGGTTTGTTGATCCCGACGGCTATCTCTTCCTCTCGGTGGGTGTTGACTGCATCTACACATTGGGTGGAGGAGACGTTCGCGACGTGGAGAAGAGGGACGGGATGATAGGTCAGTTGCCGCCCTCACGCTTCTTGCAAAAGGGGCGCAATGGTACCACCACAGCCCGTTATGCGCTATGGAACCGCGAGCGCAGGTTTGGTGAGGATGCCGAGCAGAAGGCTTCCGAACTGGCCTTCAAGCGTATGGACAAATGGGGTGTGAACACTATAGGCAACTGGTCGGACAAGAAACTTGAACAGCAGAGACGCAAGGCCATCACCTGCACATTCTATCCTGCGGGAGCCGACAGCAGACTCATGGGACTGGGTGACGTGTATGGAGAGAATTTCAAGGAACGTCTGCGCGAATCCCTCAAGCAGACAATCGTCCCTCACCGGGACAATCCTTGGCTCATCGGATACTTCATGGGCAATGAACCATCGTGGGTAGGGCAGGAGCAGAGGGTGTGCCAGATGATACTCCAGGGAGAGAACCGCGGCATCAAGACTGCTTTGCGCCAGTGGCTCAGCGACCATGGCGACAACAAGGAGCAGCGTCGGGCATTCATCTATGACTGCTTCCGCCGCTATATCGAGGCGGTCAAGGAGGTTCAGCTCGAGCTTGACCCTCATCACCTTTGCCTGGGCTATCGCTTTGCCAGCGTGTATGATGTCAACGAGACTCTTCTTGGCATCTGCGGCAAGGTGTTCGATGTACTCAGCTTCAACCACTATTCGCTCTCTCCCGAGCACCGCCTTCTCGATCGTGTGATGCGTCAGTCCGGTCTTCCCATGATGATAGGGGAGTTCCACTTTGGTTCTGTTGACCGCGGGCAGGGACAGTCTCTCTGGCAGGTCAACTCGCAAGCCCAGCGCGGAGTGTCTTATCGCTATTATGTGGAGAACGGCTTTGCCCATCCCGGACTCATCGGTACAGCCTATTTCACATGGTATGACCAGGATGTGCTTGGCCGCTTTGATGGCGAGAACTATAATTGTGGCTGCATCGATGTCACTGATGTTCCTTATCCAGAGCAGACACGTGCCATGATGGAGACTGCAAGCCAGCTCTACAGCATCCACGCAGGCACACAGCCCCCTTATGCCCAGCAACCGGAGCGGGCACGTGGTCATGACCACGGACCTGACGAATGGTAATGTCCCCCTCTGGGAAGCAGAAACCACGCCGAAAGTACGCTTATCCCACAAAAAAAGCGTACTTTCGCGTGACAAACAGAACGCTTAATCAGAATGAACGTAATAAAGACACCCATTGAGGGAGTACTCATCATCGAGCCGCGCATTTTCCGTGATGCCCGAGGCTATTTCTTTGAAAGCTTCAGCCAAAGGGAGTTCGACGAGAAGGTCAGGCCCATCCACTTCTGCCAGGACAATGAGAGCATGAGTTCGTATGGCGTAATGCGCGGACTGCATTTCCAGCGTCCCCCTTACACCCAGAGCAAGCTGGTGCGCTGTGTGCGTGGTGCTGTGCTTGATGTGGCAGTGGATATCCGCAAGGGTTCACCCACCTATGGCCAGCATGTGGCAGTAGAACTCACCGAGGACAATCACCGCCAGTTCTTCGTTCCACGCGGTTTTGCCCACGGTTTCTCTGTGCTCAGCGATACCGCTGTGTTCCAGTACAAGTGCGACAACTTCTATCATCCCGAGGCTGACGGAGGTATCTCCATCCTCGATGACAGCCTCCATATCGACTGGCGCATTCCCACTGACCGTGCTATCCTGTCGGACAAAGACACCCGTCACGAACTGCTCAAGGACTTCGACAGCCCCTTTGACATCAACGTCGATTTGTATTGAAGAAACCGTTCACAGCCCCATGGTTAGGGGTTAGAGTTTGGTGCATTGTACCTGTCAATCT
>OQVU01000886.1_pt1 | contig 11684 bp, 10 predicted proteins | sample 1691611 | NCBI WGS metagenome assembly OQVU01 (sample SAMN03418272, study PRJEB22391) | human gut metagenome | biome: human-gut; feature: organic feature; material: feces | host: Homo sapiens | place: Tanzania | collected 2013-01
AGCTCGAACCTTGAAATGGCCGAAGCCCTTTCAGGATGTCTTCAGTTGTTACTTTTTATTGGTCAGATGTACCCATATATCAGGCAATATTATCTGTCATCATGCCCCACATGAAACATGCGAGTTCCCTTGCATAGCATTGTGACGCTTCTGTTAGGAGTAACCGTACATGCCTGTTTCCATCATAGCGATAGTTATGGTGCAAACAGAATGCAAGTATCTGCTGCTTTACTTTTTTGAGTGCCAGTTTATGATCATCCCTCATACGCAGGAATTCTTTTGTTTCTTCATCCTTTGCAGTTGGGATATGAACAGGGCTGTAGTTATGCTGTGCAAGACATTTAGCAATGATTTCAGCATCACGCTTGTCTGTTTTGATACGCTTTTTACTACGCTGCTCAAGCATTGTAGTAGGAGCGAGAATGATACATTTTACATTGTTCGCCGTTAATTGGTGATACAAAGTATAACCGAGGCAACCAGCCTCATAACCGCATATGAAGTTAGCATCGTCTCCGTAGGTAGTTCTAAGAAACTCCAGATAGTTCAGAACTTTTTTGTAATCAGCCTCTGTCCTCTGGTAGTGAGAAGCCTTTTCGGCTTCGATTGTGTAAGCACAAAGTGAAAAACTTTCCTTGTGAACGCCCATTCCTACGTAAACTGTGTTATAATTCATTTGATGACCTCCCTTTGTATGCGGTAATTCCTGTTTTTGTTGTTTGACAATTACATTATACAGGTAAATCCACGAAGTTACAAAGTGGAGGTCATTACATATTGTCTATATATAGTGGTTAAAAAAATCGTGCATAACTAGATGTAATACTTGAACGACCCTTCAAAAATGGTGTATCGTTCAACTAAAAAGTCTGGATACACTGCTGGTAAAAAACATAAGATATTTAATAATCTATTATGTCAAAATTTTACTGTTGATCATAAAAACAAGGTATGGTGTACTGATTTTACCTATATGCGCCAACCTAATGGACGATTCAGATATAACTGCACCATTATTGATTTGTTTGATAGATCAGCTATTGCATCGGTCAATAGCGATTATATAAATACCGATCTCGCAAAAGAGACTTTAAAAATTGCGTTAAAGCAGGAAAATATCCAAAGAACTTGATATTACATTCGGATCAAGGACAGTAATTTGCGTCCTGGGAGTTTGTTTTGTTCTGTAAGGAGCAAGGTATCACTCAAAGTATGAGCAAAGCTGGGTGTCCTTATGATAATGCACCAATGGGAGCTCGATTTGCATAGGTATTTACCAAACAAAGTGTTACAAAAAAGCTTGACCAGTACAAACCGATGGTGCGAGAAAAGGTGGACAGGGTGACGATGTCGACCCAGGAACTGCACTTTTCAAACGACTCAATGACTATGCAAAATCTGTGGATGCTGCCACGAGCCTTCGGCTGGAAGATTTCTATTGCCAGTTCCTGTCTGTTGATGATATTTGGATTCCGCTGACGGAGTCTTTGCTGATTGAGCGGTTCAAGCCAGTCTGGAACCGGGTTCTTGATGGTTTCGGCAACCACGATCCCGGCAAAGGTCGTCACAGCGTGTGCGGGATTACTTAAACGAGGCAATTCTGTAATATTGGGTCGGTAAAAGTGAATTTACAGGCTTTTCTATGAGCCTGATATAATAAAGCCAGAAAGGAAGGAGGGCTGCATTTGTACTATAAAATACATTATTCGTGTTTAAGTCACATCGGTAATATCCGAAGTATAAATCAGGACAACTTTATTTGCAACGGATGTTATATGGAGAACGATGATACCGAAATCAAGTTCCCTCTATGCGGCACTAAGATATCAAAGGAAAATTCGGTATTTGGAATCTTCGATGGTATGGGCGGCGAAGAATGCGGTGAAATCGCATCATATATTGCATCTAAAGCCGCCACGGAAATAGTAATCGGAAAAGATGCTACGGCAGACTTATCCCAGTTCTGTCATAAAGCAAACAATGATATTTGCGATTACGCCGCCTTACACGGAGTATCAACAATGGGAACCACCGCCGCGATGCTGGCGTTTACCGAAAAAGAAGTGGCTCTGTGCAATATCGGGGACAGTAAAATCTTCCGATTATGCAACGGAACACTTGAGCAAATATCGATGGATCATGTAGCTGTTGCAGCTTTCGGTGTAAAGCCACCGCTTTCGCAGAACTTGGGAATCCCACCAAATGAATTGGTGATTGACCCATACCTTGCACGAGGCCCCTATAACGATGGTGATATCTATCTGATCTGTTCTGACGGACTAACAGATATGGTCTCTGTCGATGAAATAACCGAAGTGCTTGTTTCCACCTCTATCGAAGAAGCGATAACGCAACTCCTTGAAAAAGCCCTTGCAAACGGGGGCAAAGATAACACAACTATTATCCTATGTAAAATCCAACGCCAAGCCGGGTGGCTTTTCAACCGGAAGCGTCACACCAAAAGAAAAGAGGCATAAAAATGTCAGTTGAAGTATTGAAACAAATATGGCCGGAATGGCAAATCGAAGGAAAACCTCTTGGAAAAGGTTCCTTCGGTGTGGTCTACAAGGCTGTCCGCAGAGACCACGATGTGGAAAGCTATGCGGCAATCAAAGTGATCTCCATCCCTACCGACCCCTCTGAAGTGGATTCTCTGCGTTCTGAAGGTCTGGACATGAACGCCACCAGAACCTACCTCCAGGGTATCGTGAATGACTTCGTCAGCGAAATCCAGTTGATGGAGTCCTTGAAGGGTGTCCAGAACATCGTAAGCGTTGAGGACTATAAAGTGGTTGAAAAGACAGGAGAGATCGGTTGGGACATCTACATCCGCATGGAACTGCTCACTTCTTTCAACGCCTATATCTGCGACAAAAAGCTGACCGAGGAAGAAGTTATCAAACTCGGCTGCGATATTTGTACGGCACTTGAAATCTGTGCAAAAAGAAACATTATTCACCGCGATATTAAGCCGGAGAATATTTTCATCAACGATTTCGGAGATTTCAAGTTGGGCGATTTCGGTATTGCCCGCAAAATGGAGAATATGACCGGCGGACTTTCCCAGAAAGGTACGTTCAACTATATGGCTCCCGAAGTTGCCAACAGCAGCGAATACGATGCTCGTGTAGACACCTACTCTCTCGGTATCGTGTTGTACCGTCTGCTCAATGGCAATCGACTGCCGTTCCTGGATACCGAAAAGCAACTCCTGAACCCCAACGAGAGAAGAAATGCTGTAGATCGTAGACTGCGTGGTGAAGCTTTGCCTGCGCCTTGTGATGCCTCTCCTGCTATGGCAGACCTTATTCTTCGTGCCTGTGCCTATGATCCTAATTTGCGCTTCGCTTCGGCAACTGAGATGAAGCAGGCGCTTATGAGCGTTGCGAACGGTACATATCAGATTGGCGCAAGCAACCTGGACAGAACTACTTCTGTGCGCAAGGCGGCAGACAGCTATGACAGAACCACTTCTGTTCGTAAGGCACCCACCGCATCCAATCAGAAGTCTGCACCTGCTGTCAACACCTTTGGTTCTGCGCCGAAGAAAAAGAGCAAAATGCCTGCTGTGATTGCGGCGGTATTGGCAGTTGTGCTTCTTGTTGGTGCCGGTATTTTTGCTGTGCCGAAACTATTTGATGGTAACGACACCACCGATTCGGGCGAAATCTCCGGCACAAACGCTTCGGATACTGCTGATTATTCCAAGTTGGATGAGGAACAGATTGCTTCCATCATCAGCGAAGCAGATGCCTTGGCAGCCAAGGAAGACTACGAAGGTGCGCTTGTTAAGGTGCAGACCGGCCTTGTGACCTATCCCAAATCCGCAGAACTGCAGGATAAGGCAGATGAGTACACCGAGGCATTGAATACCCAAGTAAAAGCAAAAAACTTGGATGCAGCCAAGACCCTTGCTGACTCCGGTGATTATGTTTCCGCCATTGATCTGATCAAAAATGCGCAGGAAACTCAGGGCGATGATGCCGATTATCAAGCTGCTCTTAAGACTTATAGTGCTGCTTACAAGACTGAAGTATTCGCATCTGCGGATGGTTTGGCGGCAAACGGCGATTACATTGGCGCATTGGAAGCTGTTAGAGCCGCATCTGCGTTAATCGGTGATGATGCAGAACTTTCCGCAAAAACAACCAAATACGAAAACGCATATGTGGATGAAGTAATTGCCGAAGCTGATAGACTGATGACAGAACATGATTTCACAAATGCAATTAGTACAATTAATGGTGCGTTAAAAATCGTCCCAGGCAATACTAAGTTGGTTGACAAACAGACTGAAATTAATAATGCAAAACCAATATCACTCTCGAATATTTCCGCATTTAACGGAGGATGGGAATGGAATAATGTAGAGCCGACCGATTCTTTCGGAAATAATTATTCTACAGCGTGCAATTATGTGGTGTTTTCGGATTTTCAAGATACCATTTATAATCAGAAAGGCTACTGTGGCTCGGCAAATGGCTACAGTCAAGTTTTTGCAGAATATCGCACAAACGGCGAATACAATATGCTCTCCATGCAACTTGCACCACATACAGAAATTAGACAAAATGGTAAAACATTTATCCAAATTTATGCCGATGATACATTGATTTATACTTCTCCGACAATAACAAGGAAAACCGACGCTTTTGTTTGTGAAGTTGGAATCGCAGGAGCCGAATACATAAAGATTGTTGTAAATGTATTACATACCGAACTCGGACTAAGAAGTGACGGTGCAATTCTCATTGCAGATGCACAATTATGGCCAAACTGAGAAGCAGGAGGGCATATAAATGCAAGACTACGATAAAACAACACGATTTACCAGTGCAGCCAATCAAACTGCCAGTTCCATGGTAACAATCTTTGATGGCGACATTGCACCGCGCACGATCCGACTCAGCGAGTTCGGTAAAAATTTCATATATTTCGGGCGTGATCCGAAGAACGATATTGTACTTACTTCGCACCTTGTTTCCTCTGAGCATGGACGCTTCGTTTATAAGAACGGAGCATGGATCATGGAGGACAAGGCAGCATACAAAGACAACGGAAGCACGAACGGTCTGATCTACAACAACGCATCCATCATTTCCCGTACCATCAGTGATGGTGATTTCATCCGAATTGATGATGGCGTTGAGACCGTTTCCGAAGGTGTTCTGTTTGTTTTCTCTTCTGCTGACTCGGACAACAAGTGGCACTCTGTGCCACTTTCCGGGAAGCAGGAACTGACAATCGGCCGTGAGGAAAGCTGCGATATAACCTTGCCCCATGTGTCGGTTTCCAAAGTCCACGCAAAAATCATCCGTGAAAGCAGCGGATGGTATATTGTGGACAGCGGTAGCACAAATGGTGTCATTGTTAACAACAAGCGTATCTCCGGCAAGGAAAAGCTGCACGAGAAAGATGTCATCGCCATCACCAACTCTAAGTTGATTTTTACATCAACGATAATCTCGTACTGCTGCTACAAGAGCGGCATATCGGTTGATGCATCCGACATCGTTATTAAGCGAGGCAAAGGTAAAAAGTCCTTTATCACAAGTAATCATGTGAGCCTTAACATCAAGCCGGGCGAATTGATTGCTATCATCGGCGGTTCCGGTGCAGGCAAATCCACCATCCTGAACTGTATGTGTGGGTACCTGCAACCTACCCAGGGCGAGGTATACATCAACGGTGTTAATCTGTATCAGAATTTCGACTCTCTGAAAAAACTGGTGGGCTATGTACCTCAGTCGGATATCGTATATGATAATCTGACCTTGCATGATATGCTGTTGTACACCGCAAAACTGCGTCTTCCGAAAGACACCACACCGGCAGAGAGAGAAGCGGCTATCACCAGAGCGATAGATATGGTCGAATTGCCTGAGAAACGGGACAGCCTCATCAAGTCCCTCAGTGGCGGTCAGAGAAAACGAGCCAGCATCGCCGTTGAGCTGCTGTCCGATCCTAATCTTCTATTCCTTGATGAACCTGCATCCGGTCTTGATCCCGGAACAGAACGCAATTTGATGCAGTCTCTGCGTAGCATGGCTGATGGCGGAAAAACAGTCATTCTCGTTACACACAGTACGCTTCAGTTGAAGATGTGCGATAAAATCGTTTTCATGGGCAAGGGTGGCAATCTTTGCTTCTTCGGCTCTTATGATGAAGCGCTGGCGTTCTTCGGAGTATCCGACATCGTTGACGTGTACAACATGATAACCGAGCAATCCAAGCAATGGAGTGCCAAGTTTGAAAAAGCCAGAGTGGCTCCCGGCAAGGTGCGACAGACCGAGTCGGCATCCGGTAAATCCAAAGAAAGCCGCATCAAACAGCTTTGTGTTTTGGGTTCCCGCTACCTGAAACTGGTAGCAAATGACAAGCAAAGGTTGTTACTTCTCTTGGTTCAGGCTCCTTTGCTGGCGGTACTGATTTCCTTTGTTGCTGACGGTAAGCAGTTTGAACAGTACGAAATGACAAAGAGCCTACTCTTCGCGCTTTCATGTTCGGCTTTCTGGGTTGGTATGCTGAATGCCATCCAGGAGATCTGTAAAGAGCGCACCATCATGAAGAGAGAATACATGACAGGTTTGTCTCTGAGTGCGTATGTATCCTCCAAAATCATCGTTCTTGGAATCCTTTGCTTGATTCAGAGTGCCTTGATTACCGGTGTATTCAGCGTGATGGTTGGTCTGCCGGAAGAGGGCGTGTTGATGCATCCGTTCCTTGAATTGTTGATCACGACCTTTATCACAGCGGTATCCTCTACCGCTATGGGCTTGTTCGTATCTTCGTTGTTTACCAATGCGGACAGAGCCATGACGGTTGCACCCATTCTTTTGATGCCTCAGATCCTTTTCTCTGGCTTGATATTCAAACTGAGCGGAGCAACAGAGATTATTTCCTGGGTTGCTGTCTGCCGTTGGAGCATGGAAGGCTATGGCACAACTGCCAATCTGAATGATCTGCCGCTGAAGTTGCAGCAGGAAGGCATTATGATTTCACACGAAGCAGAATCCTTCTTTGAGTTTACTTCTTCGCATCTGCTTACATCGTGGGGTATCCTGGTTCTTTACACTGTTGTTTTCTTAGTCCTTGCCAGAATTATTCTGTCCAAGGTCGGAAAGGAAAAGTCGTAATATGGAAGACCATGATATACGAGATTATGATTTCACAGATGCTGCCTGGGAGTCATTGTATGATGCAGTTGATGACACGCAGTTCCTCGACAAAGATGCACAGCTCATCTACAACTCTCTCAGGCACCGTTTGAAAATCCGTTCATTCGGTGATTACCTCAAGCGTTATATATATGAGAAAGCTGGCCTAACAGAGCCTTTCTCGGAAATACCGATCAGAGAGTACCAACTGATTATCCGTAGTGCGTTTTCGGACAATCATACCCCTGCATCGTTTACTGGCACGACCGCCAAATTGAGCGCACTTTCTAAAAATTGGCTCACACAGCAAACGGTAAAGCGGAATGTGGTATTCTTGTTGGGCTTCGGGCTCAATATGAGTGTTGACGACGTTAATATGTTTCTGACCAAGGCTCTTCGCGAACAGGAGATTAATCCCAAAAATCCGTTTGAGGTGATATGTTGGTACTGCTATCATAAACGGTTCAACTACCTCAAGTTTGAACAACTGTGGCGGATTTATAATGAAACCCAACCGAACGCTATTGATATGGGACATTTTTACGGTGAACAGACCATCGGGGTCAGACACTCTATGCACTCAATCCACGATGATGCCACCCTGATTGCTCATCTTGCAAAATTGAAGGCAACAGAGGATATGTCTGCGATGAGTTTTACCGCCAGAAAGTGTTTTGACAGTCTGTACGATGAGACCAGAGAATTGATTGCCCGGATGTACAACGCATATGAAGACACCGAGTATGAGGAAGCGGTTCAAGAATACATCCATCGACTGTCTTTCAATGACCGATTGTTCGATTCGGAAAAGCAAAAACGCATAGAGCAGTTCCGTTCAAAGAAGAAGGTCTTCAGCAAGGACGATATCACGGAGAGTGATATAGAGCATATCATCTGTGCTGCAATACCGACTGACCAGCATGGTAATTTGACTCCCAGCAAGGCATCCAAGCTAAACGAGCAATTTGCCGGAAGACGGTTTAGTCGTCAGCGTATCGGAGATATCCTTTCCGGGAAAACAGAGGTCACACGCTTTGAGTTGATTACACTTAATTTTTTTATGTTCTCACAGAAATTAGATGAGTATCCCAATCCTAAAGATCGGTATTTGAAGTTTCACAAAACTACTGATGAAATACTCGAACGGTGTTTCCTTGGGAAGATATACATCCAAAATCCCTATGAATGTTTCGTTTTAATGTGCATTCTGTCGGACGATCCGTTGGGTACATACGCTGATGTATGGGAACTGTCCTATCATTAATAATCGAATATCACCTTTAACCAGAGGGGCCGTTCAGTTTATGGACGGTCCCTCTTTTGCGGTAAAACGCATTTTACAAGTGACAATGGCAACCGACTATAATAAAGACACAGCAACAAACAAAGCAAACAGGTCCGGTAAAACCGAATTTACAGACCTGAATTGCTAAAGGATATAATGAAGACAGATAAACCGAAAGGGGTAACGATTATGAAAAAAGCTATCTTAATCATCAGTTCCGTAGTGTTGTTGCTTCTCGCAGCGGTTGTTGGAGGCTTCGGCCTTTATATCGTGAACACTCCTGAGTATGCACTCAAGAGCATTATTGAGGATGTAAACACTTCCGGTATGGAGGGGTTGGAGCCTCACCTGACCGGCAAAGCAAAAGAAACGTTGGATGCAGTTTCTTCCGTTACTAAAAGTGGCCTGTTCAACACGATTATGGGTTTCATCAATCAGAATGACTACATCGGAGTTCTGAAATCTGAAATTCAAGAAATACAGTGGGAGGTTGATGATGTTCTAAAAAGCGAAGAGAATGCCGCAGTTGTACTCTCCTTCAATTATGAGGATAAGCTAATTGGCACAATCGAGATTTCCATGATTAGAGAGGGGGGAGAATGGAAAGTTGATAGCATCGAATTCCCGAAATTCACGGAAATTAACTGGTAACCTTCCGGGGACTGTGCTGAACAGCTTGGTTGCATCCACACTTCACAACAAGAAATCGAGGTTATCCCCATGAAAAAACGAATTCTTTCCGTTGTGCTTACCCTGCTTATGGTCTTCTCAATGATTCCTGCAACATCGCTGACAGCACAGCAAAAAACCGATTCTTCGGCCTATTGCACCGTCAGAATCATGCTGAGAGACGGCAATGGTAATTACATCTGTAGCTGGATTGGCAAGGGTGGTGTCAACACGTTGTTCAAATGTTAAATGTTTCTGATTGCCTTTATTACAGGAATGCTCCAATCTGCACAGGCAGGCAATCAGCTGCTAATACAATTATAAAGAGATACCTATCAGAGACAACAGGCAAATATGTGTGCAGGAGTAATTTCAATGATGCTGGAATTTACTCTTGCACACTGGAATTAAAAATTACATTTATGTGTCAGATAATATTAGAAATTTGAATAAAAGAAAAAGCGAACAAATGTTCTAAAATGTGTTTACAATAAACATCGCATTTGATATAATTATATCGTTAGGATGAGGTTTGGGACGATATTACTACTGCGGAAGAAGGGATATAGTGAGTTATGCACATGAATTATGGCCAATCGATGGAAAAAGTTTTTTTGATATAGGCGATCAACGTTATTTAGTGCACATTAAATGGAGTAGAAATTTAAAGAGCGATTATCAGAAACTATCAGAAAATTTTTTTATGTGTGGATATAAAATATGTGAGAAGATAGTAGATAGTGGACACGATAATATTAAGTCTGACATGTGGTTTTTGCCAAGTATGTATTTATTCAGACAGGGAATGGAGTTAGGAATAAAGGCTCTGATTTGCGATGTGGTTGCAAATAAGAATAAAATACAGCAAATATTTCTTGGATGTAAACATGATTTATACATGTTGTTTGAAGCATATGAAGCGGAAACTACACTTACTCTTACTTCGAACGAATATGATTGGATTAAGAAATATTTGTTATCATTAGAAGAAGTAGATGCGAAGTCTGATTTGTTTCGATTTCCTTTTGAAGATGATTTTTTATCTGTGTACAGGAATGAATTTTTAGATGTTGTGGACATGGCAAATAGTATGTTACAAGCATATGGAATCATACAGAAATGTTTAAAAATATCGGAGAGCGAAAGAATAGATAGATTTGATTCCACCCGTTCTTCAGATTTTTTACAATTTGCGAGTCATGGGTTTGGTAATTGCTCTTTATGGGAGTCTATTTCAGGCGATGGTTTTCATAAGCAAGTTCTGGGGTATAGTTTGGCAACAGAATATTTGTTTTATGAATGTGATGAAATTTCACAGGAGGATAAGACCTTTGCAATATTGTTTTTATTGAGGAACCTTATTGAATTAGGTTTAAAGAGGATGTTTCATAAAACAATAGAACATGGTGTGCCAAGGAAAATCTTTTTGAGCAAGAGAAGGAGTCATTTACTTTACAAAGAGTTATGGAAGAATGTACGTCCAATGATTGAATATTATTCAAAAGCACAAGGACAAGATTTAGAGATAATTGATATTGTAGAAAAACAAATTCAAGAATTAGGTAACATAGATAAAAATGGTGATGTTTTTAGATATCCTACTTCTTACAGCTTGGAATACCGTTTTGACAATATAGATATAGACTTGAAAGATGTGTATGAATATATGCAGGGAATATTTAATTTTTGTGATGGATGCGATGACGAATTTGAAGCTGTTGCAGAATGGGAATCTGATATGAGAAGTGAAATGGCACAGTATGCAGATTGGTATTAAAGGGGTATCGTGGTATGGCAGAAAAAATAAGAAAGCTAAGTAATTCAGAAATAGAAGTATTGTCCAAGATTGTTGGAGAATGCATGACTGGCACTCAAATGGATAGGAAATTTCATGAGTGTGGAGTAAGGGATACAAGTAATGAAAGTACAAAATGGAAAAGGATATTTTATACATTTCAGGCAAGACAGGAAGTTGATGGTTCATCGCTATTTAATACTGCTTTTTCAGTAAATAATCCAAGATTGGCGTTAAACTCATTATGGACATCTACAGAAAGAAATCTGCAAAATGGATTGAAGGAAATGCTAAATGGAGTTACGCATATGGTGCGAACGTAACAGCACACGAACTGAAAGTTAAATGGGTTGTAAATGAGCAGGATGCAATTGATATTTTAACAACTATTTCCTTTTTACATAAGCAGTTGGATGAGTGTTTTGTGGTTCCACAGCATATAATATAAATAAATTTGAGCAATAAGTGATTGTTGAGGACGAAGAAATATGGTATATTTGTAATGAAGAAAGGGTGTGATTGTATGTTGGCAACAAATGTACAAAAAGTAATCGAACCAACTGATACTGCAAAGTTGGAATTTTATCGATTAATTGGTGAAGGCTATAAAGCAATGCAAGATGGCAGAACCAGTACAATCGATGAAGTAAGAGAAAAGTTAAAAAAGAAGAGAGAAGAACGTGGCTAGTGTGGTATTTACGGAACCAGCAGAGTATGATTTGCTGGACATAGAATACTATATCTTCGTTGACATTTGCAATCCTCAAGCAGCTCAAAG
>OQVU01000888.1_pt1 | contig 11660 bp, 10 predicted proteins | sample 1691611 | NCBI WGS metagenome assembly OQVU01 (sample SAMN03418272, study PRJEB22391) | human gut metagenome | biome: human-gut; feature: organic feature; material: feces | host: Homo sapiens | place: Tanzania | collected 2013-01
GCTGCAGCGTCCGCGCTTTTCGCCGGGTTATGGTGATTGGCCGCTGGAGGAGCAGCGTCAACTGTTTGCAGTGCTGAACTGTGCTAAATGCATCGGCCTGACGCTGACGGACGGACTGATGATGGCTCCGTCGAAGTCGGTGACGGCAATCATCGGTTTGTCGGAGGATGCTGTCTGCGTGCAGAATAAATGTATGACCTGCAGTAATATAAACTGTCCGTATAGAGATACTGATATTAAGAAAGTTTGAGGAGAAGATTTGATTTATGAATTTTAAGGAATTGTTAGGCAAGCAAATTCTGTTCTTTGATGGTGCCACCGGCACACAGCTGCAGGCACGCGGTCTGCAGCCGGGTGAACTGCCCGAAAGCTGGAATTTTACACACCCCGATATTGTAGAGGCTGTGCATCGCAGTTATCTTGATGTAGGCTCTAATATCGTAAAATCCAATACCTTCGGCGCTAATCCGTTGAAGCTGGCAGGCTCCGGCCTGGACTGCAAGGAAACCATCGAAGCGGCTGTGGCGATTGCCAAGAAGGCCTGCGGTGGCAGGGAAAATAAATTTGTTGCGCTGAATTTGGGACCGACAGGCAAGCTGTTGGCTCCCTACGGCGATTTGCCCTTTGAAAAGGCTGTAGAGGCCTACGGCGAAATGGTACGTTACGGCGCTGCGGCCGGTGCGGATCTGATTCTTATCGAAACGATGAGCGACACCTACGAAATCAAGGCTGCGGTTCTGGCATCTAAGGAAAACTGTGATTTGCCGATTTGCGTGACCATGACCTTTGACGAGGATGGCAAGCTGTTGACCGGTGCTACGGTTGAGGCTGCCGCTTTGATGTGCGAAGGTCTGGGCGTAGATGCCATCGGCTTTAACTGCGGTTTGGGACCGGTGCAGGTGGGCAAGCTGTTCCCGCAGATGCTGGCAGCAACCAGCCTGCCGCTGATTATCAATCCGAATGCCGGACTGCCGGTACAGCGTGACGGCAAAACCTGCTTCGATGTTGGCCCGGAGGAATATGCGGAGCTGATGTACGAGCTCGCAGGCAAGGGCGCAAGCATTGTCGGCGGCTGTTGCGGTACAACACCGGAGCATATTGCGCAGATGATTGCCAAATGCAAAACTCTGCAGCCCGGAGGTACTCGTGATTGCCGTTTGACTGCAGTATCCTCCTACGGCAAGGCAGTGCATCTTGGCGAAGGTCCTATAATTATCGGCGAACGCATCAATCCTACCGGCAAAAAGCGTTTGAAGGAAGCATTGGTCAACAGTGACCTTGATTATGTGTGCCGCCTCGGTCTGGAGCAGATTGGCGTAGGCGCGCAGATTCTGGACGTTAACGTTGGTACGCCGGGCATTGACGAAGCGGCAATGGCCGCGAAGGCTGTGCCGGCGCTGCAGGCGATTACCGATACGCCGCTGCAGATTGATACATCTAATTACGAAGCAATGGAAAGAGCGCTGCGCCTCTATAACGGCAAGCCGATGCTCAATTCCGTCAACGGCAAGGAGGACAGCCTGCAGCATGTGCTGCCGCTGGCAAAAAAATACGGCGCTGTACTGGTTGCACTGTGCCTTGATGACAGCGGTATTCCGGCGACTGCAGCAGGACGTATTGCTGTGGCTGAAAAAATTATCGCCCGTGCGGCCGAATATGGCATTGAAAGCCGCAATATAGTTGTAGACCCGCTGGCACTGACTATTTCCACCGGTGCCGATAACGCGGCGATTGCCTGTGAGGTTATCCGCACAATGAAGGCGCGTGGCATCAACACTGTTATGGGTGTTTCCAATATTTCCTTCGGTCTGCCCGGACGTGATGCTGTCAACAGCACCTTCTTCAGCATGGCGATGGCAGCAGGCCTTTCATGTGGCATCATCAATCCGCAGAGCAAGCCGATGATGGATGCTTATTACGGCTTCCGCGCGCTGGCAGGCTATGACGAGGGCTGCAAGGAATACGTGCAGCATTATGCGGACGCTCCGAAGGCTGCGGCCACAACAGTAAGCGAAATGGGACTTTACGATGCCATTGTCAAAGGACTGCAGGGACCTGCGCGTCAGGCAGCAGCTAAGGCTCTGGAAAGCGAAAAGCCTTTGGATATCATTAACAAGTATATGATTCCGGCGCTTGATTTTGTCGGTCATGGCTTTGAAAAGAAAACTCTCTTCCTGCCGCAGCTGCTGATGAGCGCGGATGCGGCGAAGGCAGCCTTTGAGGTTATCCGCGAGGCTGTCGGCGTGGGTGAAACGCAGGGAGAAACAGTAATTATTGCTACCGTTCACGGCGATATCCACGATATCGGCAAAAACATTGTTAAGGTGCTGCTGGAAAACTACGGCTATCGCGTGCTTGACTTGGGCAAGGATGTGCCTGTGGAAGCAGTTGTGGAGGCAGCCAAGAAAACAGATGCCAAGGTTGTAGGCTTGTCTGCCCTAATGACAACTACAGTAGGCGCAATGGAAGAAACCATTGCTGCTCTGCATAATGAATGCGATTGTCAGGTTGTTGTCGGCGGTGCGGTGCTCACGCAGGAGTACGCTGACACTATCGGTGCCGAGCATTATGCGCCGAACGCTGTCAGTGCGGTGAATTACGTCAACGAAATCTTAGGCAAATAATTTATATAGGTGATTTAAGGACTATCATGCTTAGCGTGGTAGTCCTTTTTTACGTTATTTCGACTTTTTGGTCTTTAAGCAGGAAAAACACCCTCCTCCCAAGAATTAAACAAATATCACCATGAACGGAGGGATGCTGCATGAATATTTACGTTTGGCGACACAACAAAACATATCACAGCCACAGTATGATTGACGAGCCCTGCGTCAACAGCGAATTTTATCTTGATGCGATTGCTGTTGTGCTAGCGGATGATTTGGAAGAAGCGTTGGCCAAGCTGGCGGAAGAAAACAAAGGCTGGCGCACGGAGGATCTTAGGCAGCTGCCGTGCAGCGTATATCCTGCGGATAAGGCAGCAGTAATCTTTTCCGAGTTGCGCGGGATTATTCCGCATCTCTAAAAACAAAAAAGCCCGAATTCCCACATGAAATGTATGTGAGAATTTGGGCTTTTGCTTTATCTGCTTACCAGATGCTTTTTAAAATCGGCAGTAAAAGCGGTGCTAATATTGAGGTGCTGATGCCGGTAAGGGCAATCGCTACACCGCCGATAGCCAGCTGTACGGGGCTGACATTGGCGCAGACGCTGGTGCCGAGGCCGTGGCTGGAGGCGCCGATAGCGAGACCGGCAGCCAAATGGTTTTTGATTCCCATTAGACGCAGCAGCTTGTGATTAAAGGTTGAACCCAGCATGCCGGTAAAGATAACAGCAGCCGTAGTCAATGCCGGAATGCCGCCGATGGTTTTGGAAACGTCAATGGCGATTGGCGTGGTAATGGATTTGGGGATGAGCGAAAGCAGAACCTGCTCGCTGGTACCCATTGCCTTGCCGCAGAAGTAAACCACTATGATAGCCGAAAGCGTTGCCAGTGTAACGCCGCCGACAATAGCACCGGCCTTAGCCATGATGATTTCACGGTTCTTGTACAAAGGCAGGGCCAGAGCGATAGTTGCCGGTCCTAAAAGAAAGTTAATGAATTCCGCACCTGCTTCGTACTGCTTGTACTCTACGCCTGGCGCCAGAACAATGACGGCGATGACCAGAGGGCAGGCGATAACGAAGGGCGGAATGATGTTCAGGCTGAAGCGGTCAATGATGATTTCGCTGATAGCATACAGGATAACTGTCAGACCGATACCGAAGAGCGGTGAATTAAGTAAAGCGTCAGGAAAAAGCATCATTGACTCTCCTTTCCTTTGAGCATTGCTTCGATAAAGAAGGCTGTGACAGCCAGAACAACAACGCTGCAGACGATAATGGTAACTGTGATAGGCAGCAGCTCAGCTTTGATAACATCTACATATAATATAACGCTGACGCCTGCCGGTAAAAACAGCATACCCATTTTGGAAATCAGGATATCGCAGATGCCCTCGATGGAGCTTGCCGGAATAACGTTGCCGCAGAGAAGTGCCGTTAAAATCAGCATTCCCAAAAGAGCGGGCGGAAAGGGGACGCCGAGGGCGTTGATGATGAGCGTGGATACCCATTGCAAAAGCAGCAAAAAGGCGATACCGCGCAATAAGCTGGTGGGTGACATTTTGTTTCCTCCTCATAAAAACATGACAAATAATCCTGTAATATTATTATAGACCTGTTGGTGGAAGTACGCATAAAGGTCAAAACGGCTGGGGTGAGCCGATGGTCTTTGGGGTTAAGAGTACTTGGCCGACAGAACGACATGCTATTAATATTGCCACAAAGCTAAAAATATGTCAACAAAATGACGGTGATTTTTCACTGAATTAACACAGAAAACTATTTGACTTTTTGACTTTTACTGATATAATAGCAATTAGAAAGTGAATAGTGGTCCGGAAATGGAAAAGAGTCAACTCCATTCGGTTATTGACCGCTGTTGAACCTGATAGAAGGAGGTGCAGCGTGATGAATGAACGCTACAGTGAAGAGGTAAAGGCTATCTTAGAGGCTGCTCAGCAGCAGGCAGTTATGAACTATCACCAGGAGCTGACAACGGCACATGTTCTGGCAGCATTGTGCGGCAGCGACGGCTTCTTTAAATATTTGCTGCAGAGCCTGCACATTGATGAAAATGCTTTCAGCAAGGATGCTAAGGCTTTGGTACAGAAAATCCCCGGAGTTAAAGGTCAGGATCGTCAGCTGATGATGGGTACCGGCTTTGCCAGAGTAATGGCTATTCTGGGACAAGGCAAGGAAGAAATCGGCATCGGCCAGCTGGTTGCAGCTATGGCCAGTGACGGTGACAGCGATGTTGTATCGCTCTTCCGTAAATATGGTATAGATAAGAAAAAAGTTGAGGCGGCATTTATGCAGTATCAAAATAGCGAAGCAAATGATGAAACTAAAAAGACACTGGAAAAATACGGCCAGGATCTGACAGCTAAAGCCAAAGACGGCAAGCTGGATCCGGTAATAGGCCGTGATGAGGAAATCCGTCGTACGATTGAAATCCTTTCGCGTCGTAAGAAAAATAATCCGGTGCTTATCGGTGAACCTGGCGTTGGTAAAACTGCCATCGTCGAAGGTCTGGCAAGACGTATTATTGCCGGTGATGTACCGGAAAGCCTGAAGAATAAAACCCTGTATGCTCTGGATCTGGCAGCTTTGGTTGCCGGTGCCAAATACCGTGGTGAATTCGAAGAGCGTCTGAAAAAGGTATTGAAGGCTGTCAGCGAAAGTGCCGGTCAGATTATCATGTTTATTGATGAGCTGCATACCGTTGTCGGTGCCGGTGCTGCCGAAGGCGCTATGGATGCAGGCAACATCCTGAAACCGATGCTGGCACGTGGCGAGCTGCGCTGCATAGGTGCAACTACGCTGAACGAATACCGTAAGTATATTGAAAAAGACAGTGCGCTTGAGCGTCGTTTCCAGCCGGTAATGGTTAAGGAGCCTAGCGTTGAAGATACAATTTCCATCCTGCGTGGCCTGCGTGAACGCTATGAGGTACATCATGGCGTGCGCATTAAAGACGCTGCTCTGGTGGCTGCTGCTGTGCTTTCTAACCGTTATATCAATGACCGTTTCTTACCTGATAAGGCTATTGACCTGGTAGATGAGGCTGCTGCCCGTCTGCGTACCGAAATTGATTCGCTGCCGACCGAGCTGGATGAAAGCAAACGTCGTATCCTACAGCTGGAAATCGAAGCTCAGGCCTTGGGCAAAGAGGAGGATGCTCAGTCCAAGGATCGTTTGGCTAAGCTGAACGAGGAGCTGGCAAAGCTGCGTAAGGAAAATGACGAGCTTGTTAAACGCTGGGATGCAGAAAAGGCTTCTATTGCCCGTGTACGTGAGGTAAAGAAGGAAATCGATGCTGTGAAAAACCAGATGGAGCAGGCTGAACGCGACTATGACCTGAACAAGATGGCTGAATTGAAATACGGCCGTCTGCCTGAGCTGCAGAAGGAATTGGCTGCTTTGTCCAAGAAGGATGAAAACGGCAATGACAATGTTATGCTCAAGGAAGAGGTTGACGAAGAGGATATCGCTAAGGTTGTCAGCACCTGGACCGGCATTCCTGTTGCCCGCTTAGGCACCGGTGAACGTGCTAAACTGGTTCATTTGGAGGAAATCCTGCACGAGCATGTCATCGGTCAGGATGAGGCAGTCAAGGCTGTCAGCGAGGCTGTTATTCGTGCGCGTGCCGGTATCAAGGATCCTAACCGTCCGATTGGCTCCTTTATCTTCCTTGGTCCTACCGGTGTCGGCAAAACCGAGCTGGCTAAGACCTTGGCAGAGGTCCTCTTTGATGATGAACGCAACATGGTGCGTATCGATATGAGCGAATACATGGAGAAGCATACCGTATCTCGTCTGATCGGTGCGCCTCCGGGATACGTCGGCTATGATGAAGGCGGTCAGCTGACCGAGGCTGTACGCCGTCATCCGTACAGCGTAATCCTGCTGGACGAAATCGAAAAGGCACATGCAGATGTCTTTAACGTATTGCTGCAGGTTCTGGACGATGGCCGTCTGACTGATGGTAAAGGTCGTATCGTTGACTTCAAGAATACCTTGATTATCATGACCAGTAACCTTGGCAGCAGCGAGATTATGAAGGCACAGGGCTCTATGGACAGAGAAAAGATTCAGCAGATGCTGATGAACTTCTTCCGTCCGGAATTCCTGAACCGTGTTGATGACATCGTTGTCTTCAAACCGCTGCAGGCAGAACAGATTAAGGAAATTGTTAAACTGGTACTGCGTGAGCTGGGTGACCGCCTGAACAAGCAGCTGGAACTGACGCTGACTTATACCGACGAGGCTGTTGCTTTCCTGGCAAAGGCCGGCTTTGATCCTGCCTTCGGTGCCCGTCCGTTGAAACGTCTGATTGTCCACACTGTTGAAAACATTTTGGGCAAGAAGATTGTTGCAGGCGAAATTAAAAATGGCGATAAGGTTGAGGTTGTATTGGTAAACGATGCAATTGACGTTGTCGTAAAATAAAACAGCTTGGGGTTTAAGCGCCCTCTGTTGCCGTGAAAGCGGCGGCGGAGGGTGCTTTTTCTAATATATATAATAGGCTTATTATTGCGCAGCAGGTTGGGAAATGATACAATTAAAAGAGATATTCAGTTAATGAGTTACCAATGCATGATGTTTATAAAACGAGGTGAGCAAAATGAAATATACATATGTAGAATTCGCTGATGGAACACTTGTTACTTTTAATGATATACGCAAGGATAAGAACGGTGAGCATATTGATGTTTATTTTGAACGTCCTGTAGATACCGGCTTTGACTATTTGCAGATTTCCTTGCCTGACTTAGATACAGCTTCTTTTGAGGGATACAGCGAGTCTGAAATAGAAGATTTAAAAGATTTTGCTGCTGATAATGCAGCCTTGATTTGGGAGATGGCACGCGAAGCTTCGTATCTCAGAACAAAAAGAGAATCATTGAACAGTGGAATAAGCATTTTGGTGTATGAGTTTTTAGCATCTGTCTGGTGTCTGACAGGTGCTTTTTTCTTTACTCTGAAGTTTTCCGAACGATTTTCTAAAAAACTGTTAAAAAGTTCACAGTTTATTTGACGTTTACGCGTTGGATTGGTATAATTAAAGTGAATTATTTAAGTGATTGAGAACCCGGGTTAGATTTTGCACAGGATTTCGAAACTGAACAGCTTTCTGCTTGGGTTTTATTGTTTCTACAAGTAATTTTTGGGAGGTAGATTTCAATGAAAGTTGCAATTATCATGGGTAGTAATTCTGATTGGCCTGTACTTGAGGCTGCAGAAAAAACTCTGAAGGAGTTTGGCGTTGAAACTGAAGTAGTAGTTGCTTCCGCTCACCGTACTCCGGATGTAGTACAGAACTTTGCTAAGGGTGCCCGTGACCGTGGCGTAGAGGTAATTATTGCCGCAGCCGGCGCAGCTGCTCATCTGGGTGGTTTCATCGCTGCCTTTACTACCGTTCCTGTCATCGGTATTCCTATTAATGCAACACCGTTGGCCGGTATGGATGCACTGCTGAGCTTTGTACAGATGCCTTCCGGTGTACCTGTTGCAACGATGGCTATCAATGGTTCTAAGAATGCTGCATTGTTCGCAATTCAGATTCTTTCCGTAAAATATCCGGAGCTGGTAGAAAAGCTGGCAGAGCATCGTGCAACAATGCGTGAAGAAGTAAGAGCTAAGGGTGAGAAATTGGCTTCCATGCGTGGCGTTCCTGCGCAGGAGTTTAAGGATTTACACCTGTAATAGTGAGTAGTGGATAGTGAATAGAAACTGACCACTGATAACTGACAATTGATAACTAAAAACTAAAATTAAGGAGAAAAATTGTGGAGCAGATTTTCGAGGAGCAAAATTTTAGCGAGGACAAGCTGCATGAGGAGTGCGGTGTCTTTGGTATCTTCAGCCATAATGAAGATGTAGCACTCAACACCTATTGGGGACTGTATGCGTTGCAGCATCGCGGCCAGGAAAGTACCGGTATTGTTGTTACTGACGGCGAGCGTATGAAAATTAAAAAGGGCATGGGCCTCGTTGCCGATGTTTTCAAGGACGGCGTTGCTGATTTGCAGGGCTATGCGGCTATCGGCCACGTACGTTATTCCACCACCGGTGCCAGCATGCCGTATAACATTCAGCCGCTGAAGGTTTATTTTGACGGCGGTAACCTTGCGCTGAGCCACAACGGTAACCTGACTAATGCCGGTCAGCTGCGTGCTAACCTGGCTAAGGAAGGCGCAGTATTTAATACTACTGTTGACAGTGAGGTTGTATTGACCTTGATTGCCTACAGTGCACGTCCGACTATTGAAGAGCGTGTAGCAGAGGCTGTTAACCAGATTAAGGGCGCTTTTGCTATTCTGCTGTTGACTGATAATAAAATCATCGCTGTACGCGATCCTTACGGCTTCCGTCCTCTGGTACTCGGTAAGATGGAAAACGGCTGGTGCGTTGCTTCCGAATCCTGTGCCTTTGACTTGGTTGGTGCAGAGCTGGTACGCGATGTTAAGCCCGGCGAAATGATTATTATCGACAGCGATAACTCCGAACCGCGCAGCATGATGTGGGCTGAAAACAAACCGGCAAAGCCTGCACACTGCATTTTTGAATATGTTTACTTTGCACGTAATGACAGTATCATCGACAACCAATCTGTATATGATGCACGTATTCAGATGGGCCGTGAGCTGGCAAAGGAAACCCCAGATATTCATCCGGACATCGTTATTTCCGTTCCTGACAGCGGTACTCCGGCGGCAATCGGCTATGCTATGGAGGCCGGTGTTCCCTTCCTGGAAGGTCTTACCAAAAACCGTTATGTAGGCCGTACTTTTATTCAGCCGACGCAAAAGCAACGTGCCAATGCAGTACGTCTGAAGCTGAACCCGGTACGCAGCGTTGTAGAAGGCAAATCTGTTGTCATGGTCGATGACTCCATCGTCCGCGGCACCACCAGTGGCAAGATCGTTAAGCTGCTGAAGGAGGCAGGCGCACGTGAGGTGCATGTATGCATTTCTTCTCCTCCGGTAACAGACAGCTGCTACTACGGTATTGATACCTCCGAGCGCAAGGAGCTGATTGCGGCACGTTGCACGGAAAATGAAATCTGCCGTTATATTGGGGCAGACAGCCTGCATTATATTTCTCTGGATGGCATGAAACGTGCTATTGATAAAATTGACCCCGATGGTTTGTGCTGTGCCTGCTTCAGCGCTAAATACCCCGATAACGCAGATAGTGTAATCAAAGCAGAACCTGAAAGCATTATTGAATAACAGGAGGAAGGCTCATGAGCGAGGAAAAGAAACAACTTACTTATGCTGATGCCGGTGTAGATATTGATGCTGGTAATAAAGCAGTAGAATTAATGAAGGACAGCGTACGCGCTACCTACAGACCTGAGGTTATCGGTGACCTGGGCGGTTTCGGCGGCCTGTTTGCTTTAAACAGCGGCAAATACAAGGAGCCTGTGCTTGTCAGCGGTACTGACGGCGTAGGCACTAAGCTGAAGCTGGCTTTCATGGCTGATAAGCATGATACTATCGGTCAGGATGCTGTAGCAATGTGCGTTAACGATATCCTGGTACAAGGCGCAGAGCCCTTGTTCTTCCTGGATTACATTGCAGTAGATAAGGTTGATTCCCAAAAGGTTGCCAACATCGTTAAGGGTGTTGCCAATGCCTGCAAGGAAAGCGGCTGCGCTTTAATCGGCGGTGAAACTGCTGAAATGGCCGGCTTCTATGCTAAGGGCGAATACGATATCGCAGGCTTCTGCGTAGGCGTTGTTGATAAGAGCAAGATGATTACCGGCGACAAGGTAAAGGCTGGCGACGTGCTTCTCGGCTTGCCCTCTAGCGGCGTACATTCTAACGGCTTCTCCCTCGTGCGCAAAATCTGCTTCGAGGCTATGGGCTATGACATGCATACCGAGATTCCTGAGTTCGGCTGCACGCTGGGCGAAAAGCTGCTGACGCCGACTCGTCTGTATCCGAAGACCTGCCTGCCGTTAATCGAAAAATTCGACCTGCACGGCATGGTGCATATCACCGGCGGCGGCTTCTATGACAATATTCCGCGTATTCTGCCTGCTGACTGCGATGCAGAGGTTAACGCTGAGGCTTGGGAAATCCCTGTTGTCTTCAAAAAGCTGCAGGAGTGGGGCAATGTGCCTTGGGCAGAAATGTACCGCACCTTTAACATGGGCGTAGGCATGGTGCTCGTTGTTGACCCGTCTGAGGCTGACGCTGTACGCGCACATCTGACTGAGGCTGGCGAAACCTTCTACGAGCTGGGCAAGGTTGTTCCCGGTCACAAGGAAACGATTATGAAAGGCGGCGTGTTCGGTGCATAAGGTAGGCGTTCTCGTAAGCGGCAGGGGCAGCAACCTGCAGGCGATTATGGATCGCATTGCTGACGGCTATCTGCCGCTGGAAATCGCTGTAGTTATCAGCGATAAGCCTGATGCCTTTGCTTTAGAGCGTGCGCAGAAGGCTGGTATCAAAACTGCTGCTGTGGAGCGTAAGGCATGCGCTTCTAAAGAAGAGTTTGAAGCAAAAATCAACGCTGCTTTGGAGGCAGAGGGCTGCGAGCTTGTTGTTCTCGCAGGCTTCATGCGTATCCTGAGCGCTGATTTCGTTAATAAATGGCAGCATAAGATTATTAATATTCATCCGGCGCTGTTGCCGAGCTTCCCTGGTCTGCACGGCCAGAAGCAGGCTGTTGATTACGGCGTGAAGTTCAGCGGCTGCACGGTGCATTTTGTTGATGCAGGCACGGACAGCGGTCCGATTATCCTGCAGAAGGTTGTGCCGGTGATGGATGATGATACAGAGGATACACTTGCTGACCGTATTTTGGTGCAGGAGCATATTGCTATGCCGGAGGCTTTGAAGCTGTGGGCAGAAGGCAAGCTGCAGATTGACGGTCGTAAGGTAAAAGTTTTAGCATAAAGAGGTAGATTGACGTGAAGATTAAAAGAGCATTACTCAGCGTTAGCGATAAAACCGGCATTGTAGAGCTGGCAAAATTTTTGAGTGACAACGGCGTAGAAATTATTTCTACCGGCGGCACGATGAAGGCTATTAAGGAAGCAGGCA
>OQVU01000891.1_pt1 | contig 11644 bp, 21 predicted proteins | sample 1691611 | NCBI WGS metagenome assembly OQVU01 (sample SAMN03418272, study PRJEB22391) | human gut metagenome | biome: human-gut; feature: organic feature; material: feces | host: Homo sapiens | place: Tanzania | collected 2013-01
TTAACAAGTCTCCCAATATATAAAGAGAATTACGTTCTGCTTCAGTCTCAATTTCCTCTCTAAACTCATATAACCAATAAATATGTTTTTCATTTCTAAAATCTATGATATAGGTTGCTTTTTCATTATAGTGATAATCTTTTTCTTGAAGTTCACGGACATTGTAGAAACGTTTTGGATTACTGGTGATAAGGCCTAAAGGAGCAATCGAATAGTTTCCATTTAATTCATCCCAGTCAATGAACCCATCACTTTCGTAAAAAGTAGGTTGAACTCCAGTCTTGTAACGGCAAATGGTTGGATTATACATTTCCTTGAGAGTATATTGCTGCCGCCGCATTTCAATGAGGGCGTGAGTGAGTTCGTATACTTTATTATTATCTTTCAGTTCTTTAGCTTTTTGAAGACTCTTATCCATTTCTTCTATTGAACCCCATAAATCCCTCATGCCAGGAATATCGGCATCTTTTTGGTGATCTATTGTTGGTTTAGGGTTACGATATTTTATAAGATTAAGGGAGAGTTGTTCTTCTTTGAAAGTCGGACTTTCTAAAAGACTATCTAAACTTTCTATGTTTCTTTTTGCATAGGAATTGTGTTTAGGTTTTATTTGGACTTCTTTTCTATCTACAATAGAAGTGCCGTCTTCGTCTTTTCCATAAAGAATATAGTTAGAAATTGTTTCGAGTTCTTTTTTTGTATATTTACAAGTATCATCCATATATTTTTTTATAAATTCCATTCTTTCTTTTGAGGTGGGAATGGAGAAGTCTAATTTTATCATATCTTCACCTAATTTGAAAAATTGCGAGAGTAACCTCGATATGAGTTTATTATACTACAATTTTTAGAAATTGTCAAGTTTTGAAAATGACAGAGATTTAAGATATAAAATTTAGTTGAGTGAAAAATTTAGTTTATGAAGGTAAAATTTAGTTTATGAATGTAAATTGGGAGGGTGGTAGGCTGATCCGTCAAATTGCACAATTTTTACCTAAAGCTATGCCCCCATCTTTGTGCATTTTAACGAAGAAAATTTTTGCTAAAAGTGTTGACAAAAAATATAAACGGGTGTATCATATAGACAAGATGAACGGTTAAACCGTTCACAAAAAGAAAAGAGGTTTTATAAATGACAGTAACAAAAAAAATCAATGGTATTCAGTTTACTACAACAAGTGCAAGAGGAACACGCAAAGAGACGGAAGCGGACAAGGAAGCAAGAGCGAAGGTACTTGCTAAAATTGAACGCTATAATAAAACTGCACCGAAGGAAAAAAAGCTTGAAGGCTTTTGCATCGGCTTTGAGGTTGGTGGTATTGTATATGCGGCGTTATTTGATACGTCTACGGCTTTACAGAGAGTAAAAGCAGGGGCTAAAGCTGATAAAATCCTTCAGCCGTTAGGTACGCAACAGGTCAAGGACTTAGCGGAACAGGGCAAGCTTGATAGAGTTTGCACAATTAAAGAGCTTGAGGAATACGCTCAAAGAATGAAGGACACTAATAGCAGGGACTTAGGAACGGCATTTCAAAAATATCTTGCAAAGGAAGGTCATAGTACCACGGATACAGTATCAAGCCTTGCGAAGGGTGGAGACAAGTACAAAGGACATTATGAGGTAAAATTTATGAGACTTGGAACAAGTCAGGCAAGTTGCCGTCTTTAAGAATAAAGTGCTACTGATTGAGTATTCAGTCAGTAGTACAAAAAACACTTTGAAATGAGAGGTTAAAAAATATGAAAAATTATGTTATTTGTTATAAATTAGCGACAGACAGTAAAAAGAATATGCACTTTTTAGCAGTAAAAAACAATTCAAGAGTAAAAGCGGAACAGGTTGCACAGGAACGTATCAATGAACCGTGCCGCATTATAACCGTAATAGAAGGGAAGGGTAATCTATGATTCAAAGAGCCTATAAGCTACCACAAACTATGGAAGTAGTAAACACTTTAATAGCATTGCAAAACCTTATTCATTGTGTTATAGAACGAAATGAGGATTATATTGTTATTTACAGTGAATTAAAACACGCATTGACTATTGATATATATATTAAGCCATTGATTGAGAGGTAAAAGAAATGGAAGTAAAAAGAAAAGATTGTAAAGATACAAAATTCAATATTGATTTTAATATGTTAGAAGTTGGTGCACTTTTTGAATATAAAAAAGAGCCATATATCAAAATCAATTCAAGCGATGCTTATTGCTTTACAAATACAAGTATATTGTGCTTTTATTGGGGCAATGACTGCCCGACAGTAACAACTTTTTTGAATAAAGATTGTAAATTGATTTATAAAATATAAAACTGCCTTCGGGCAGTTTTTCTTTTTTGTCCTCAACACTTTAGCGAGTTAAAGCGTAAAAGTATCTTCAACACTTTAGCAGACTAAAGTGTTGAGAAAATGACATCTGTTAAAAATTTAATAAAGAATTTTTCAATTTTCTATTGACATTTTTATATTTCTATGCTATAATATATCCACAGTAAAAGAAAAGAGGTTTTATAAATGAATGAGAATGTAATACTTGTATTTGATATGGACGGCACTATTGTCGATTTGTTTGGTGTGGATAATTGGGAAAGTCAGCTACGCCAAGAAAGCACTAAACCTTATGAAATAGCTGAGCCATTGATAGATATGCCAAAGCTGTGCGAGTTATTGGAAAAGCTGAAAGATATAGGCTTTAATGTGGCGGTAACAAGCTGGACGGCTAAGGATGGCACGAAAGATTATAATAAAGAAGTTAGAGCCGCAAAGATTGAGTGGCTGAATAAGTGGGGCTTTCCTTATGATGAAATTCATATCGTGAGATATGGCAGTACAAAAGCAAATGCTACGAGGAATAAAGGTGGTTTTCAAATATTGTTTGATGATAATGAGAGAGTGAGAAAAGGTTGGAATTTAGGTTCAACAGTTGATGCGAAAAATGTGGATATTATAAAATTTTTAGAAAGATTAGTATAAAAAGTTAGCCGCTTCGGTGGCTATTTTTTTGAGTGAGCCGCAACACTTTAGTTGAGTAAAGTGCGAAAGTGTTGACGAGATAGTGTTTGTTAAAATTTTAACGAAAAATTTTTTCAAAAATGATTGACATTTCTATATTTGTATGATATAATATAGATACAAAATAAAAAAAAGAGAGGCTGAATAAAGATGAAAATCTGTATAATTATTTTATTTATTATATGTGCGATTTACCTGTGGAAAATTATTAAAAATTTAACAAAGATTTTTTTCAATTTTCTCTTGACAATATTAACTTACTATGGTATAATAAGTATGTAATCAAGAGAGAAAACTCTATAAAACAGAGAGGAAAAACTTATGGAATTTAAGTATTTTGAAATTGAATTTGAGGATGGCGACTATGCCTATATCGAGGAAGAGAATTTAGAAAAAGCTAAAGCGGCAGCTGAAAAAATTGACGGTTGTAAGCTGACAGGTACGATTGTTGATGAGGAAACTGCTTTTTATAACGAATACGACATTTATTAAACCTCTTTTTTAAGAAGATAAGTCGCTTCGGCGGTTTATTTTCTTTTTATTTGGTTAACACTTTATCCTGTTAAAGTGTTGACGAGTAATAGTTTGTTAAAAATTTAACAAAAATTTTTCAAGAAAACTATTGACAAAATTGTGTCCTTATGGTATAATATAAATGTAATAAAAAAAGAAAAACGAGGTATTTATTATGTTGTGTACAAAATTTTCTGATAAAAGAACGGAAAAAATTGTTATTAGACAATTTGAAGAGTTAGAAGAAGGCGAATTTTTTATTCAAAAAAATGGGCATTTTTGCGTAAAAATTTCTGACAGTCGTTTTTGGGATTTTTTCACATCATCTACTGACGATTGGGATTGTTATAATTTGGAAATAAAAGAAAATATTGATATTGACCAAGTAGATGTTACTGTTTCAGTTGAAATAAAGGACAGTTAAAAAGAGAAAAAGAAGGTATTTTACCTTCTTTTTTGTTCAGTCAACACTTTAGTCTATGAAAGTGTTGAGAGAAATCAATTCAAAAAAAAATTCTTTCAAAATACTTGACTTTTTTCTTAATCTATGATATAATATAATTACAAGAGAAAAAAAAAGAGAGGTTTTCAAAATGAAATTTCAAGTAACATATTTTTGCGACAATGGAAAGTATAAACCTGTTTCTACAATCATTGAGCCAAAAACTTCTTATGATTTTTATAAGCGTAAAAATTATTGGATAGAAAGAGCAAAACAACGCATTATGGCTCAAAGATATTGGTCAGAAAATGATATGAAAAATTTTGGATATACCGATTGCAAAGTTAAAATTTATAAGGAAGATTGATTTGACAACAGATGAAAGAATTTTAATTTTAGAAGAAAAACTCGATAAACTTATACAAGAAAAGGAAAAAGAAAACTCAAATTGTGTAGTTATAAAAACTATGGATAATGCGGGACGCATTACCATTCCACAAACTTTTAGGAAGATTTTGGGAATAAATGAATCTACGCAATTTGAGATATTCCTAAATAATGACTGTATTTGTTTACGGAGGAAATAAGATTCACCACTTTAGTTAAATAAAGTGTTAATGCAACACTTTAGGAGATTAAAGTGGTGATATTTTTTTGAAAAATTTTTGAAATAAGGGTTGACAAATTTAATAAGTTATGGTATAATATAGTTACAATAAAAAAAAGAAAAGGAGAGTTTTGTAAATGTACACTGTTACGGATAATAGAAAAAGAAATTTTATGATTTCTTTTGAAGATGTTGAAATTGGCGATTTCTTTTACGGTCAAATCTTTGATGGAATGTTTGAATGTGAAGAACAACTTTGCCTAAAAGTAGATGAAGAAAATTATTTCTGTTTTTCAGCAAGATATAACCGTTTACTTTGTTATAATGATTGTTCTGTTGCAGTAATTGAAATTTTTGATGACAATAATAAAAATAAAATAGAGATTTCTATTAGATAGGTAAACCGCTTCGGCGGTTTATTTTTTAGAAAATGCAACACTTTAGCCTGGTAAAGTGTTAAGGTTGATTTGTGCCGCTTCGGCATAAAATTTTAGGGAATTTTTTTTGAAAAACTATTGACAATGTCGTCACACTATGATATAATATAAGTACAAAATGAAGAAAGAGGTTTTTAGAATGTTAAAATTTATTTATACCGATATGGAATTAACAGATTATAATGGTATAATTACTAAACAGAAAACTTTTGCCCATTTAGAAGATGAAACATTACTAAATCTTGAAAGATATTATAATGGCATTAAATGGAATGATTTTGACTATTTACAGGCAAAATATCCTATACTAAAACAATTTATAGTTTTTGGTAAAAAAGGAAAAAGAAAAATATCTGATTGGGATTCGCCCTTTCTTTTTCCTTTCGCTTATGAACGAAAAGTAGGTTACATTCCTATTATTCTAAGAATTACTTATAAAGAAGATAAAAATTGTACTTTGCAAGATTTGATGGATGAACCGATTGAAAAAGTTTTACAATATTGCAAAGAAAACAATATGAATATAATAAATATTAAATAATCGCTTTCGGGCGATTATTTTTTTTCTCAACACTTTACTTTACTAAAGTAGTGTCAACACTTTAATTTGGTAAAGTGTTGGACAAGAAGATTGTTAAAAAATTAACCTAAAATTGTTTCAATTTTCTCTTGACAATATTAACTTACTATGGTATAATAAGTATGTAATCAAGAGAGAAAACTCTATAAAACAGAGAGGAAATTTGACTATGGCAAAACTTACAACTAAAGCAATTCAGGACTATATCCGCAACTCACTCATGGATATGGTAAAACCCATTTGTGATGAACACAACGGCGAGCAGTTTGCAAATTATTCTATCGCAATTCCTGTTACGCTCGAAGGCAAAGAATATTGGGGTGAGCTGACAATCAAGAGCAAGTACACTGGCGAGAAGAAGCCCCCGTTTGACCCGTTCGAGGCGGCGGAAGAGTGGAAGATCGATCAAGAAGTCAAGGCTCACGAAAAAGAACTCAAGGCGAAGGCGAAAGCTGATAAAATCGCAAGAGATAAGGCAAAGCGAAAGGCTGAAAAAGAAGAATAAAGTTAAACTCCCGAAAGGGAGTTTTTCTTTGACGGCTCAACACTTTATCTTGGCAAAGTGTAAAAGTGTTGGTCAACACTTTAATATACTAAAGTGTTGACAAGAAGGACATTGTTAAAAATTTAACAAAAAAATTTAACAAAAAAATTTTCAAATTTCTATTGACAATATCAACTTACTATGGTATAATAAGTATGTAATCAAGGGAAGATGTTCCCGATTATAAATATATTTGTAAAGGAATTTTGAAAAATGAACATTGTAATTTTTGACACTGAAACCACAAACCTTGAAAAGCCGTTTTGCTATAATATCGGTTATACAATCGTCGAGCTTGAAACAGGTAGAACCCTCTGTTCAAGAGATTTTGTTTGTGAGCAGATATGGCATAATACCCCACTTTTTAGCACTGCTTATTATGCCGATAAAAAGCCGATTTATATTTCAGCTATGAAGGGTAAAACTTGTAAAATGAATAAAATAGGTTTTATCACTCAAAAAATGATAAAAGATTTTGACGCTTTTAATGTAGAAAAAGCCTTCGCATATAATGCCCCATTTGATGAAATGGTATTTAATTTTAACTGTGAGTATTTCAAAATCGTTAATCCGTTTGATAATATCCCGATAATTGATATAGTCCCGTATGTTCATAAAATTATTGCTTTTAATAAAGATTATCAAGATTTTTGCGAACAGTATAAACTTTTTACTGAAAGCGGTAACTACTCAACAACGGCAGAAAGCGTTTATAAATTCATAACTAACAATCCTGATTTTAACGAAGACCACACCGCATTAAGTGATAGTTTAATCGAAAAAGATATATTATTTTATTGTCTTAATAGAGGAATTGACATTGAAAAAGTTTATAAAAAATACCGTTGTATTCCTCGCAAGATAGAAAAAACTTTTACAATTAAAAAAGACGGAAAAACTCTTGTTGAAATTACAGGCAAAAAAATCCGAATTTCAAAAGATAAGACAAATATTTCAATAACTTAAAATTGACCGCTTCGGCGGTTAATTTTTTGACAGCTCAACACTTTAACATAGTAAAGTATCGGTCAACACTTTAATATAGTAAAGTGTTGAGGAAATAGATTGTTAAAAATTTTTTCAAAAATTTTTCAATTTCCTATTGACAATATCAATTTACTATGGTATAATATAACTACAATAAAGAAAGAAAAAGAGGTACTCAAAAATGAAAATTATTATTATCTTTACAATCCTATCTATTATCAATGTTATTTTTTCTACTGTCCGCAGTCTTGCTACTATCAACGGCGGCAAAATGCTTGCATCGCTACTCAACGGCGGTTATTTCGCTTTTTACAATGTTGTACTTATTTATTCAGTAGCAGATTTTTCACTTTGGCAAAAATGCCTTGTAACATTTACCTGTAATGTAATAGGCGTATTTGTTGTTAAGTTGATAGAAGAAAAAATGCAAAAAGAAAAATTGTGGAAGATTGAATTTACAATCGACAACGAAAAAATCAATCAGCAGTCTTTAATCAATGAATTGACCTCAAATAAAATATCATCAAATTATATTAAAATAGGCAGATATACAATTTTTAATTGTTTTTGTGAAAATAAGAATAAAAGCGAAATTGTAAAGAATATTGTTAAAAAGTATAATGCAAAATATTTTGTAACAGAGAGTAAAACGCTTTAAGCGTTTTATTCTTTTTTCGGTTAACACTTTAGGTAGATAAAGTGTTGAGAAAGTTTATTAAAAATTTTTTCAAAAAACTATTGACAATCTTAATTGATTATGATATAATTTAAGTACAAAATAAAGAAAAAAGGTTTTTATCAATGATAAAGAAAATAACTTATATTGCCGCAGACGGAACAGAATTTACAAAAGAAAACGAGTGCAAAGAGTATGAAAATGTAATATATAATTTATTTAGTGGTTTTACATTTTTTGATTTTGAACAAAATATAGTAGATAAAAATCAATCTATTTATAGTTTACTAAATGAATCAGAATATTTTTATGTAGATGATAATCTTAGTGTAGAAAAACTTATTTTTAATTTGAACAGAATACAAGAATATGAATCTTTATTTGACGATTTCAAACGAGTACCAGCAAAATTTCTTCATGGATTATGGTTTTATGATGAGAATAAATGGGTAAGTTATAATGCATTAAAAGCATATTATAATAGCCTTGAAAAAGAATTTAGAATAAAAATTACTAATAATTAAACTGCCTTCGGGCAGTTTTCTTTTGTTCTCAATACTTTAGCGTGATAAAGTAGTGTCAACACTTTATCCTGTTAAAGTGTTGAAAAAATAATGTTACAAAATCACACGAAAATTTTTCAAATTTCTATTGACAATTCCGTAACTTTATGTTATAATATAGATACAATAAAAGAAAAGAGAGGTATTCACTATGGAAAAACTCACAACAAAGGCAATTCAAGATATTATCAGAAACACGCTTTTTGACCTCATTAAGCCTATTAGCACAGACCATAATGGCGAACAAGTAGCTAACTATTCTGTTGCTATTCCTGTTACTATCGACGGCAAAGAATTTTGGGGCGAAATCACGGTTAAAAGCAAGTATGCGGGCGAAAAGAAACCGCAGTATGACCCATTTGAAGCCGCAGAGGAATGGCGAATTGACCAAGAGGTCAAGGCTCACGAAAAGGAATTGAAAGCCAAAGCCAAGCAAGAAAAACTTGCAAGAAGTAAAGCAAAGAAAAAATCTGAATAATTCAAAGACCGCCTGAAAAGGCGGTTTTCTTTTTGAGAGTGCAACACTTTTATAGAGCAAAGTGTTGGAAATGATATTGTTAAAAATTTAACAAAAAATTTTTTTAGAAATACTATTGACAAATGAAAATTGATATGATATAATATGTATGTAATTAAAAGAAAGAAGGTAATAAGATGAAGGCAACAGGTATTATAAAAAGAGTTGACGATTTAGGACGGGTTGTGATTCCAAAAGAAATAAGAAGAAATCTCAAAATTCAGGAAGGTGATCCTCTTGAAGTTTTTATTGACAGTGAAACCGGGTCAGTATGTTTCTTCAAGCCTTATGAAAGACAAGTTCCAATCATTTTGGAAAAAGCACTTGACACAATTACAGATATTGAAGGGATTGATTATGTTGACGGAATTCGTGAACTCTTAAAAGAAAATGGGTATATATAAAGTGAACAAATAAAGAAGGAGTGTAAAAACATGAAAATTATAAAAACAGGCACACCATCAAAAAGAAGGCTTACTCTCAAAGATATTCCTTACAAAAGGCGGCGAAGTCGTTAAAGTCGGCGATAAAGTCTATCTCTATCCCATTACACATAAATATATACTTAATTATTCGGGATATGAAACCCATAGTATTTTTGTTGATTTAGCAAGTGGCGAACTTGTCCCATTAAGTGATGATCAAGAATGCAGTTTAATACAAGACGTAGAATTCCAGTATAATGATGATAATCTTACTGAATGGGTTTGAATAACCCATTCTTTTTTTATCCTCAACACTTTAGCAAATTAAAGTATGAAAGTGTTGTCCACCACTTTACCACGCTAAAGTCAAACATCACGCTCACACTATCACGCTATCGCTTCCACACTCTCACCATCACACTCGTGCCGCCGTGCCCCTGGTATCACGCTATAGGAGCTGAGAGCAGGGAGCTACTACCTCGATCTTACCATAGGAGCTACGCCCTCTCGACCTCATCCTCTCAATATAGGAGCAGGAGCTATGACTCTTCATTTATTTTTATAGGAGCTGCCGCAGCGTAAACCTGGACTTTTATCAAAAAATATGATATAAATACCACAAATGAGTGAAAAAGTCAAGTATCTCGCCGCATATTTCACTGAGGACGCCGGCATTATAAAAAATCTCGAAGCGGCATTAAGTTTTTAGATTTTCTTAGCCGCTTCGCCACTTAAAAATATAAAAGTTAGCGGTGCCGCCGGCACAAAGTAAAAAAAACCTTCTTTTTCTCACTAAAAATTTTTCTTTTATCAAAATCGAAGCGGATTATTTGACATTTGCCGGCGTTTATGGTATATATACCACAATTTTATACCAAAGTCCAGGATTGGCCCGCATAAAAAAAGAAGAGAACAATAGAATTTCTTCTATCATTCTCTCCAAAAAGAGGTATTTATTTATACTATCGCTATCACTTGTACTCCAAAGCTACTCTTAATTTTACTTGTCTGCTTTCTCAGCTTCCTTAGCAGCCTTTACTTCTGCTCTCATTCTTTCCTTCTCAGCCTTTTCCTGAGCCTTTTTCTCAGCTTTTTCCTGAGACTCTCTAACCTCATTCTCATACTTCTCAATAGCAGTCTCAAGATTGAAAGCAGGATTTACTTTTGTGTCAGTTCTCTGACAAGCAGTAATCTGAATTTTTCCATAAAATGTTCCTTCAGGAGTTTCAACTTCCATTGCATAAGTTGAATTTCCGATTTTTGAAACATCATTTCTTTCTGTCAAATTCAGAGTTTCAATAATTGACTTTCTGATAAAGTTGTCCATTTCCATTTTTTTCATTTTCATAATTTTTATTTCCTTTCTTTTTTTTATTACATCTATATTATACCACAATATTGCTTTGGAGTCAAATTTTATACTACGGGAGGCTGTAGACTGGAGGGTCGCACTCCTCCTTAACCATCATAACCACTAAAGTCAAACAATACAGGAGTTCCATCTTCTCTCAAACCCCAGTTGCCGTCGTGAAGATCGTTGATACCTTGAAGGTGTATGAAGTTTTGGAGTTTTTGACAAATTTCTTCCGAATATCCCTTAGAGAGAAGATAAAGCAAGAAACCCCCGTCACAATCTATTTCTATCTCTTTCGCCCAATCATATATATCGTCCCCAAAAGCATAACAGTCGAGTTTGCTCTCTGCTATAACAGGCACTCTTTCCTGATAATAGACTCCACAAACTTCTCCTTCACGATCAGTAAACTTACCCAAATAAAAAGTCTTTGCAAAAAACTTTTTCAATTCTTCAGGAACTTTCTTATATATATCAGCTTCTATCTGACAATAGTTTTCTTCATCTTCTTGGGGAAATTTGAGAACAAAATCCTCTTCTTCGTCAAGAAGAAAACAACATTTCGATGCCCCATCACAATCATAATCATCATAAGAATTCTGAGATATGAAAGTGGAAGTGAATGAGGTAATTGCAGGTATATTTGTAAGAGGAATAGAAGTGAAAGAAGTAATTGGCTGAGGTTTTATGTTGGTAGCTGTCATAGTCATAATAGGTTTTCCTTTCTCAAAAAATTTTTATCTCTTTTTCTCTTTTCTATATATATATTATATCATAGTATCAGAAAAAAGTCAAAAGGCGACGAAGTCGTCTTAACGAGCGAAGCGAGACCTCCGGCGGAGCCGAGCGAGCGTTAGCGAGCGGTATACCTAAGACGAAGAAAATTTCTGCTATGCTGGCGACCTATATAATATATATAAGATCGGTTTCTGGTACGAATCCAAGTATCCATCCTGGTCCATATCGTATATTAAAAGGCTAAC
>OQVU01000894.1_pt1 | contig 11629 bp, 6 predicted proteins | sample 1691611 | NCBI WGS metagenome assembly OQVU01 (sample SAMN03418272, study PRJEB22391) | human gut metagenome | biome: human-gut; feature: organic feature; material: feces | host: Homo sapiens | place: Tanzania | collected 2013-01
GAAGATCCTTGTCCTGACGGTTGGGAAGAAAAAATGTATGCTGCCTTGAGTAAAGGTCGCCATGCTGGTAAGCGAGCCGCTATTGTTATTATTGCTGAAGGCGCCCGTGATATCCATGGTAAGCATATCTCGGCTGACTATGTACAGAAATTCCTCACCCAAAAAGGCGAAGATGCTCGCGTTACTATTTTAGGACATGTGCAGCGCGGAGGTTCGCCTTCAGCTTATGATCGCAATTTGGGCAGTTTACTCGGCCATGAAGCCGTCAAATACGCTTTGCAAGAGAAAGTGCAGCACTCTGTAGTAGCCGTTATTAAAGGCAATCGTCCCGATGTTGTTCCCTTAATGCAAGCAGTAGAAGATACACATAAGGCTCAACAAGCTTGCATAAGCGAAGAGGATGATGGGGCATTAAGATTGCGTAGTCGCTCTTTGGCTGACGCTTACGGACTTTTCAAAATTGCCAATGCTACCGAACTGAAAAAACAGATTCGCCATCCTAAGCGTATTGCTCTCGTACATTGTGGAGCTCCGGCCCCTGGTATGAATATGGCCGTACGCACAGCTGCGCGTTTGCTGATTGCTCAAGGTCATGAAGTTGTTAAAGTTCAGGGCGGTTTGTCCAGTTTTCTCGGTCATTCTGATAAAAATCGCGACAGGATTGAATATAAATCTGAGTTGGAACCTAATCTTGCATTGCATCCCAATAAAGATATGATCGTAAAAGGTGATCCTCGTTTTCAGTACTTGGATTGGATGAGTGTTTCCGGTTGGGCTTGTGAAGGCGGTGCTCGTATAGGCACTTGTCATACTAGTTTTAAGCCTTCTGATTTGTACGCTGTTTCCGCTTCAGCAAGGGAAAAAGGTATCGATGCTATTATTGTTATCGGCGGTTGGGAAGCTTACGAATGTATCAACACTTTGTATAAAGAGAGATACAGAACCAATAACGGATCCGGTCACGGATATCATTTAGATATCCCTATTATTTGTGTGCCTGCTTCCATAGATAATAATTTACCTGGCAGTGAGTTTAGTATTGGCGCCGATACGGCTTTAAATTGTATTATCGATTGTGTGGATAAGATTAAGCGTTCGGCTGTAGCTAATAAGCGTACCTTCCTTATCGAGGTAATGGGTGCTGAATGCGGATATTTGGCTCAGATGAGCGGTTTGGCTACTGGTGCTGAGTATATTTATCTGAATGAAAAGCCCAAAAATGCTTCCGATATTTTGAAAGATATTGAACAGTTGAAGAAGCAATTCAATCAAGAGGGACGCACTGTAGCTTTAGTAATCAACAATGAAAAATCTAATTACAGTACTGGAATTTTGGAAGCTATTTTTGAAACAGAGTGTAAGGGTGACTTTAACGTGCGTCAGGCTGTGTTGGGGCATATCCAGCAAGGCGGTGATCCTACTTCCTTCGACCGTACTCTTTCGGCTAGATTAGCTAATGCTGCCGTAAATGAACTCATGAAGATCTTTGATACTGACGGCAATACTATGGGATTTGTCGGTCAGCAGCCTGAGGGTGTAAAATTCTTCGATTTTTACGATTACGATCGTATGACTGAAGAAAAATGTCGTCGCCCTAAAGATGAATGGTGGCTGAATGATTATCTTGAGTTAAATGAAAATTTAACCTAATAGGGCAGAAGTTTTCTACCTCCACAAGTGGGAGGGATAAAAACGGGGATATATTTGCTGTCTGCTGCCTATATAGAGAAGGCTCGGTTGCTTATTTGAAAAGCAATCGAGCCTTCTTTTTCTAGTTGTCTAAATTGCGGAATTTATGGATAAGTTCAATTTTAGCTTCCAGTAATTTTGTGGTTAGAGAAATATGGTAAATGTGTGGATTGCGCATGCGCAATACGCCGGTATCCAGAGCATTTAAGTCGTTGAGTCTATTTTGACGCAGCTCTTCCAAACTTGGAGCCGGGCGAGTGCGCTGACCGTTTGTCCAAACCGTCTCCAACATAGGCTCCATACGACTAATATCTTCGCGTTTAATGGTGCGGAACATACTCTTCTCACTGGGATGGTGTAGAATAATGCGTTCTTCCAAGTCAGGTCTTTCTTCAGCAAAACCTATTAAGTCGGCGGTGGCACGATTGCGCTTATCATAAATACGCCAGGCTGTTTTGTGGCCGGGATTGATGAGCTTGGAAATGGAATTGGAGAGTTTCATAGCTGGCACCCACTGACCGTTTACTTCTAAGGCTACCAATTTATAAACGCCACCCAGAGAAGATTGGCCTGAAGAAGTAATTAAACGCGTACCTACTCCGTAAGAGAGGCGCTTGATGACTCTGTCAGCGTTGACTCCGTTGCGGCTGGCTTCATCTCTGATTTGGGCGTGAATTTGCAAAATAGTCATTTCATCCAAATCATTGGAAAGAACAATACAGGCATCGGGGAAGCCGGCTTCATCCAAAACTTTGGAAACTTGCATAGACAGGTAAGCCAAGTCGCCGGAATCTAAGCGTACACCTATCGGCTTATAACCTTTATGGCGCAGTTTTTCAAATACGGTAATGGCGTGCGGTAAACCGCTATTTAGGGTGTCTATAGTGTCGATTAAAAGCAGACAATTATCGGGGTAAAGATCGGCGTAGGCTTGGAAAGCATCTAATTCTGATTTGCCTAAGGCCATCCAGGTTTGTACCATAGCATGAGAGTGGGTTCCTTTGGGAGGCAGACCCATAGCGCAGGATAAGCCTACATTGGAAGTATAGTCACAGCCGCCGATTAAAGCTGCTCGGGCACCTTGGTTGCCTCCTAGACCGTGAGCCCGACGTAGACCAAATTCCATAACCAATTGGCTGCCGCAACTATGGCGTATGCGTGAAGCTTTGGTGGCAATAAGGGTCTGGAAGTTGATACAATTTAGCAAGGCCGTTTCCAAAACTTGGCCCATTGCTAAAGGGCCTTCTACCATGGTTAGAGGCACATTGGGATGGACTACGCGTCCTTCGGCCACCGATTTAATGGTTAATTTTTTGAAATTGCCTTCTTCACGCAACCATTCCAAGAAGTCTTTTTCAAAAACTGGTTTGCCAAAACTGTCTTTCTCTCTGGCAAGGTAGCCCAAAGCTTCGTCGTCGAAGCGGACGCTGTCCATCCAGTCGAGCAACCATTCCAAGCCTGCATTGATGCAATATCCGGCCTGATGTTCACCATAATTTGGGTAGTTGCGGAAAAAGTGATCGAAGTGGGCTTTTTGTTCATGGATACCGGATTTAAAGTAAAGCTGAGCCATAGTCAGCTGATACATGTCGGTAAAAAGGATGCCTTCCATGAGCTTAAATTGAGAAGTGTCCATTTGTCGGTAAAATCCTTTATCAATGATGGATGTAAAAAAGTATAAAAAGAGGTCGACTTCAGTGGCCAGAAAAAGATATTATCCGCAACTGAAGACGACCTAGGATCCTAAAACTATAAATACCTGGCGTTACTCAAAGCGGCATAAGCGCAGCCTATGAGATTGGCATCTTCTACTTTGATAATAGAAAAAGTCATATCGGCAGGAATCAAAGAAGGTAAAAGTTTGGCTACGCGAGGCGCTAAGGCGGGATCGGCCCAGTAGCGGCTACCTTCGGCAGTAATGCACACCCGTCCCTTATTACCTAAAACACGAATTAAGCCAGCTAAACCAGCAGCGATTAAGTCTGCAGAACGATTTAAAATTGCTTCTGCCAAATCGTCATGCTGACGATCTCGCAACTCTACTAATTGTCCAGTGCCTTTGTATGGGTCAAAGGAGTCACTTTCGCCATTGGCTTGTGTGTAGAGGAAAGGCAAATAGTAGCCCGCGACAGCTTTTTCGTAGCGATGTTGGCCCGGATTGTCTAAACTTTGGTCTAATTTGTCATCAAACTGATTGAGATAGAGTGGATAGAAGTTGCCTGATTCTAAATTGACGGCCATACTATCCTGTTTCCAATCGAGCTTACTCAGTTTATTATCATCTTTTACGGCAACAAAAGCTGCCATGTTGGTGCCTGTTCCGGCGATAAGGCCTATATAGTGCTCAAAGTTATGGGCGTTGGCTCCGGCTCCGGCCAAAAGAGTAGCCACAGTATCATTTAAAACCGTAATGGAATCGGTTTTGTAACCTTGACGCTGTAGAGCTTCGAGCAACATTTTGCCGACCAGATGACCTTCTACGCCCTGAATATGAACGTCTTTTGTCCATTGGAGCAATTTGGCGTCCGCTTTGGGAGTGGATTGGGCTGGATAAGAAAAACAGTAACCGACTGGCAAGTTAGCTTCGGGATTGAGTTGCATGGCTAAAGAAGCTTGCAAATCAAAAAATTCTTCTGCAGAAATAGATTCGCCGTGACGTCCGGCTGGAATGGTAGCATGAACCGGTCCGGCTTCAAGTTTATGGGTGCCGTCCGGATTTAATTTAATAATGGCCGCTCTAATATTGGTACCGCCGGTATCGACAACTAACACGGTTCCGCTGATACCTTGAGGCGGCGGAGCTAAATAAGCGGGGATAGCTTTGATTTCTTGGCCTTCTCTAGCCAAACCTAACTTAATGCGTTCGCTTAGTACACTGGCAGTTTTTTCGAGTTGTTCCTGGCTAAGAGTAAAACTTGCCAGAAGATCTGGAGTGTGAGCCATAATTTGTTAGCCTCAAGTTGTATAAATTCAGTGCGCAGCCGACAGCTTGCGCCAAGTTCAGCAGAGCCTTTTGCTTAGCTGGGTCTCCACTTAAGATTTTAGTACTTCGGTAAAAATCGTGAAAATCTTTGAGCAAGTTGTTAAGCTGTCCTTCTAAACGTTTAATTGTTATGGGAAGTTGCGTAGAACTTTTACTGTTTGTTAAATGAACATAATAAAAACAGAGGCTTTCGGTTTGAGCCAGCAACTGGCGCAATTGCGGTTGTTTATATAGCTGAATTGCTTGGAGAAGCCAAAGCGACTGTGTCGCATGGATATGGCTGTCAGCTTTATTAAGCCAAGCTAAGCGGTATTCGGCGCGGCGCCAAGCTGGGGAAATAAAGAAATTTGGGGCAATTAAACGCAAGCTTGGCGCCGCGCAGGTGGTAGCTGTCGGCAGAATCGATGTTGACAATGTATGTAGGGACAACTTGGCCCAGGCTAAGGCACTTAAAGTGAAAGTTAAGAAATGTCGGTTGGGCGCTTCTATTTGTATATATGCATCTAAGGGTTGATTTTTATGGATTAAGGGAGGCGCTTGTATATTTATCGTTTTGATCCGGTGGGTCAAATCAGTCTTTGCACCTTGAACCCAAGATGTTATAGGCAAAAGAAAAGCGCCCTTAAACCAGCGGTTGGGAAAACCGTCTTGGAAAGAGAGCGCCGAAAAACAGGGGCTAATCTCGAGCGAACAGTCAGCTAAATATGCTGCCCAAGCCGGGCTTTGTAAAGCCGCACATAGAGCTGAACGCCAGGTAAAAAAATTTAGTTCGCTCAAACTAGAGCAAATCGCGGTCATGATATAAAACCGACGGCTGCAGCTGAGGGGCTGAAGGCGTCGGATAGAGAGCTATTCAAAAGTAATGTTGCCGTCGGCGTCTTCCTTTTTCAAAAAGGCGACGACAAGATCGTAAATAGCCAACAAAGCCGGAATACCAGTCCAGCAGAAAAGAAAGTAGAGTATACCGGCTGTATTCTTTTTGATGTAAAATTTGTGAATACCTATGCCCCCTAAAAAGAATGTTATCAACAGATATATTACTTTGTTTACTTTCATGGCCGATGCTCCTTTTTTTGAAGTAGTTGAGCTGATGCTGCAAAAGTGCAACAACATTTTACATTTTCTTCATAAATGTTATTTAACCATTTATTTTTTTATCACTTAATAGTAAAAATTATAAAAAAAGTCAATTTCTTCTGAAAACGTCCTCAAGTAGGAAGTGCTGCTCTAAGGGCGGAAGGAGGGGCGGTCATGAGCCAAGATATTTTCAATCCCAATTTATATAATTCTGCTGCTGAAGTTTTGCAAGCTTTGCGTCGCGACAATATAAATTTAAATCATCGCTTGGGGGCCCGGCTTTGTGCTTTAGGGCGTAAGTCTATTCTTTTTTCTCCTACTTTTTTGGAAGAAACGACCGAGTCGCCAGCTTTTGCCTCCTGTTTGCGTGCCAAACGCTGGAATGAATTGGCTACGGATGATGAAGAGGGAGCCAATGCCATACTTAAAAGCATAGGCGCTCGGGCCAAATCGGAAGGCGGTGCTTTATATGTGCGCACTGAAGATGAAGTTTGGAATGAACCTGTCGCAGAAAGTAAGGCGTTAGTTACGGCGGGAATGTTGGCTCCGCAAGTGCTGGGGATGGCCGATGTGTCGGCTATAAAAGGGGTACTTTGGGATCGTAACCGCTTGGAAGAAGCTTCATTAGTTTTACTGGACAGTGAAAATAGTCAAGATTTAATCGAAGCTTTTCGCTATTTATTCAGAGCTTCGCTGGCCTGCAGACAAGACCCGACCGGTTTATTGGTAACTGCCTTTAGAAGGGGCAAAGCAGAACTTTCTACTGAAGTCGCCAAACAAATTCGTGACAATTTGGATAGCAATTTAGGGCGTGCTTTGCTCAGTTTGTTGAGTTTAGACTTAAAGAAATTTAAGGATGCTCTCTTTTATTTTAATCAACCTGAACAGAGCAAATTTAGGGGATTATTAGGTCCTATTTTACTTTCAGCTCTTTGGCCTTTGGTTAAAGAAAAGGAGTTTAAAACTCAGTTGTTGCCCAGTTTGCCCCACCTGGCTCCTTTAATTGCTCAATGTGTTCAAGGTCGAGATAGAGGAAAAGTTCAGGAAGAAGAATTCTCCGAACTTACTGAGTTTCTTGATGCTCTTTTAGATCAGCTAGAAACTTTGGAGTTATCAGAGCGCTTTGCTCTCTCTGCTTTTATTTTTGATTTGGCTCCCCATTTTCCACATTTGGGAGATTATTTGCTCAAACGACTTAAAGTGACCAATCTACCCGGCAGTGTGGCCTTTTTAGGTAATATTTTATCGCGTTTACCTAAAGATGATGAGGCTTACGATTACTTGAAAGAACGTTTGCTACAATTATTTAAAGAACATGGCAGTGAAGCCGGTTTGAGTCGTCGTTTGCGGGCCACCTTGAAAAATTTGGGATCGGCCGTTTTGGAAGAGCTCAGTTCGGATTGCTTTTTGACAGATCTTGATGAGACCAGGCGTATTTTTGTTGTTAATTTATGGGCCGATTTTCGCCAATCCGAGCAAGAAAGGCACAGTAAAGCCGCCGATTGTATTTCTCATGGGCATCAGGAACCATGTTCATGTGGTTGCCATCATGAAGAGTTTGGCCATAAGCATGAGCAAGAGATGGAAATTTTACTTTCCGAATTTCACAAATGGGCTGGAGCTTGTGCTCGCGGAGAAGCTTTGAGCTCTGTTCATATGGAAGATGTCTTTGCTCGTTATGTAATCGGACGTTTGATGGCTCAAGATAGAGCTTCTACTTTGGCTTTAGTGCGTACGCAGCAATTGGATGTGCCCAAAGTTCGGGAAGCTTTGCAAAAGTTGGAAAGTAAGTGGCGCTTTGCTTATTCATTTTTATTTAGCGAAGCTTGCTCTTTGGATGGACCTGATAATTTGGTGGTTCTATCGCTGTTGGCTTCTTGCGGGCAACCTGCTTTAGAATTTAGCTTTAAAGTGGTCAGCGAAGATGCCGCTTTAGAGTCAGGTGGTGAAGCTTTAAAAGTCGGTACTTTTGCTCTGTTGCTTCATTGCCCAGAAATACAGAAACTTGATTGTCGGCAGGAAATAGAAGACATGGCTGCTCGGGTTTTTGAGTTCCCCAGCCTTAAAGAAGTTGAACCACAGGATGAAAATAAAAAGCGCCATATTGTTTCTGCCGTTTGGCAAAGCTTAGGTTATTTGGGCTCAGCACCTACCATTAGTGATACTTTGCGCAGTCGCATAGTCAATAGATTGAGTGAAAGGCTTAGTGATAATTCCGCTCCTAAAGTTGAAGCTATTTTTAGTATTTACCGAGTGGCAGGTGTGCAAGTCAGGACTGAAATTGAGCATATTCTGGCTCAAGTGTTAAACTCGGCCGAACCAGATCGTCACCTTTTACATTATTGTTTGCAAGGGCTGTTGGATATGTTGAAAGATGGTCCTATGTTGGTTGAGCCTGAGGCTTTTGTAGCTTTGTTGTGTCGTACAGTTTTAAGCAAGAGTCAAGAGCCCAGCCTCAATGATATTATGAAACAAGTGTTGAGCAATTCTGCTGAAGGGGATGGCGTGCAAGCACCTCAAGCTTGGGATCATGCCGATAGAATTTTGGCTCTTTCAATTATTGGAGCGGTCGCTTGTCATCCGGAAGCAGATGAACATTTGCATCAAATGTTTGTCTTCCGTCTTTTTTCTTTTTTGGAAGATTGGTTTGAAGGAGTAGAAAAAGGCGTTAATTTATATGCCTATCGCGGTAATCCTATTTGGGGAGCCTTAAGTGAATTGCTGCAACGCGACCGCTCCAATTTTACTTTAATTTTGGCACGTCGGGCGGCGCTTCGTCTTATGGCTGATTATAGGAAACGCTTGGAAGGGTGTGATTTAACTAAAAGTGAGAGTGCCCAAAAGTTTTTGCTCAATATTTTAGAGGTTAGCAATGGGGTGAACTTAAGAGTTAATGGTTTAAATGTTGAATTAGATCGGGCTGTGCTCAATTCACTTACTGATGCAGTGCGCAACAGTCCGCCCGACAATAAAGCTGCTCTGTTTTTGCTAGAAAATTTAGCTAAGAGGCGTATAGTGCGCGACGAACTCCAGGAAGATTTAGAGATTTTCTTGGCTCTCAGGGAACAAAGTTCGGCTCAATAGACGTGTCCTTGAGGAACCATAGTAACGTAGGTAAAAACCGTTGTCGTTATCCTGGCTTTGTTTTAGCAAAAGGCTGCTGTCCAGCCAAGGGCGTACATCGTTTTGTAATCGCAAGCTGGGACTGTTGCCGTTGCTAATGAGCACGGTCAGGTTATTCGGCCATCGAGAGATCACTTGCCAGTAAGCTTGGGGCCGATTTATGCCTATAATTGTTATGTTGGGAGAAAGTTGGTGTTCGGCACACCAAAGTTGCAATTCCATAGCGGGACTTTCTCCTTTTAATTCGCAACTGTTTAGTTCGGCCAAAACAATCAGAGGCAGCGGTTGCTTGAGCGTGCTATTGAGTGCAGCCAAGCGTCGGCATACTTGAGTAAGCTCGTCAAACCAAGGTTGTTGTAAGGGGAAAATCGTAAAAAGAGTCGGTTTAAAAGGATTTACCGAAAAATAGGTTTGGTCGGCCCCTATGGCAGGTTGGAGCGGATGGAGGCTTTCTTTCAAATTGGTTATTGTATTTCGGTTGCTGCGAGGAATGTTAAGGCTGAGTCCTTCGCCAAGGAATTGATTGGGAGCCATTTTAGGTAAACAAATCGGCCAAGAAGGCTGGATCCAAGCCAAGCTAAAGAGAGCCGCCTCCAGCCACATGAGCAAAATCAGCATTATACTTAGGATTAGGCTCCATTTGTGCTTGCTGAGTTGTTGCAAAGAATAGGCTGCCAAAATAGCCAGCCATGGCAGCAGCGGAGCAAAAAAACGCTGATAAGCATGGTCCCAAGGCAAAATTTGCAGTAACAGAGCTGGAGCTATCAGGGCCGCCGCCCAAAAGAGATTCCTTTGTTTACCGCGCCGCTTTATAAAGCTGAGCGTCAAACCTAATAGGACTAAAAAAAACCAGGGGAACGGCAGCAAGTCGCTTTGGCAAGCGGCGCTGATATAACTCAGCCAAGCTGCCGGTATATTACTTAGCCAAGCTAAAGCGCTCAATCCGCTGCGACTGAAATTAGCGGTAGTGTGGCTGCAGATGGCCTCTAAATTGGCTGTATAGCTCCAGGCACTCAAGCTAAGGCCTAAACAACAGGCTGCCCAGCCGCGACTAAATCGTCGCCAAGCTGGCCGCAATGAGGATTGGGAAGTAAAGTAAAAAGAGGTTCCTGCAGTCAGAGCGGCCAAAATAGGGCCGACTTGCCAACAAGCTAAGTTCCAAGCTTTTAATTCGTGAAAAGATTTATCGCTGTTTAAGGCGGCGGCCGTAAAAATTAGCAAAATCAGTAGACTGCTCAGGCAGGCCGACCAAGGACGACAGTCGGTATGCCAAGCTTGGCTTAAGCTGCGGAGCAAAGGTGCCGCTTCAGATTTTACGGCGCGATAAAGGCTGCGTCCCAATAAAGCCAGACAGAGCGGTAAGGCCCAAATGGGCAAAAAACTGTATTTTATTTGAGCACCCAGCCACAGAGCTAGGCTGAAATATAGGCAAGGGAGCAACTTTTTAAAGTCGGCACTTTTCAAATAAGTTATGTAAAGTATTAGTAAAGGTATGGCCAGCGGATAATCTAACAAAAAGGTGCGCAGTCCTTGTAAGGAGCCCAAGCTGAAAGTTAGGAGCAAAAAACTGAGCCAGCCAGTTTTAGGGCCGTGCAAATAGGAAGCTGTGCAGGCGGTTAAGCTTGCGTAAATTAAAAATACAACAATTTGCAATAGAGCAAAGGTGGTGGGAGTGCAAGAACCCAAGGCTATGAAAGGTCGAGCCAGGGTGAAAAGTGCCGGAGCATGCAGTAATTCTTGACAATTGCCTTGCTGAAAGGCTGTATAAGCATAAATTTTTAAGACGCTTGATTCACCGAAACAGTAAGGCGATGACAAGTAGCTCCAATACAAACTGCCTGCCGACCAGATAAGTGTCCAAGTAATAATGGTTGCTTGAAAAAACTTAAATTTTACGGAATTACTGCGCATGTGGGGCAGGTTAGCATATGTTTGGTTTAAGCGCAAATTCAAAAGCTGTTGCCTATTATCCTAGGGAGAGAAAAGGCTTAAATAGGCACTTCGGACTTAGCAAAGGGCAGGAGAGGCTGTGGGCATTACAGAATGTTTAGACCTATTTTGAAGGCGTTGTGGTGTTCCTGTCAGTTTATAGTACAAGTACAAGCGTGGTGCCGTTGCTTATAAATTGGGTTTATGGTTGCTTAGGGCTTGGCTTTGGTTTTGTCTGTTCTTATAAGATAAAAGTTCGTTACACAGAGGCAAAGCTGAGAGTGCCGGGGGCTGGGGTAGGCTCAAAAGCTAGAATTTCAGGTTCATGATGTTTCAAAAATTCTTGAGTAGATAAAAAAACTGGTAATAAGTATGACTGCATATTCTGTTCGGATAGGCAATATCTGTATAGGTAAAGATGCTCCCGTAGTTGTGCAAAGTATGGCCAATACTTGCACTGCTCAGGTTGAGGAGACGGTCGCTCAGGTGTTGGAATTGGCTCGTGCCGGTTCTGAATTGGTTCGTTTTACAGTGAAGGACGATGATGATGCCAAAGCTGTTCCCTACATTAGAGACAAGGTACGTGAAGCAGGATGTCAGGTCCCTTTAATAGGAGACTTCCATTATAACGGTCATTTACTCTTAAGTCGTTATCCTGATTGTTTGCAAGCTCTGGATAAGTTACGTATTAATCCTGGCAATGTGGGAGCCGGTCAGCACCATGATGATAATTTCCGAACTATGGTCGAACTTATTGCTAAAGCTGATAAGGTAGCCCGCATTGGTGTAAATGCCGGCTCTATTGATAAAGCACTTTTGGCTAAATTG
>OQVU01000902.1_pt1 | contig 11582 bp, 8 predicted proteins | sample 1691611 | NCBI WGS metagenome assembly OQVU01 (sample SAMN03418272, study PRJEB22391) | human gut metagenome | biome: human-gut; feature: organic feature; material: feces | host: Homo sapiens | place: Tanzania | collected 2013-01
ACATCCCTGTTTGTCCTACAGAGTCAGCCGATATTCTCGCCGTTCTGAGAACCGCCGTTTTTCTTTCCCCTGCCCTCGGTTATGGCTATGGCGCTTCCGAGAATAGCAATAAGGAGAATAACAATCAGCAGCCCGAAAAAGATCTTTCTTCCCACAGAGCCTTTTTTACGCGGCTTCTTCGGTTTCTTCGGCGATGTATTCTTTGACGGTCCCGAATGGTACGTACCGTCCTCCGAGATTTCAACGATTTCAGCGTCTACTGTCGGAATATCTTCCTCAAAGGAATACAAATCCGAGAGCGCGGACGGAACGCTCACAAGCGTCCAGATTGCCGAAAAGGTAAAGCCGTCTGTTATCGCAGTTATAACTTATAAGGGAAATACTGTTGCCGGCGAGGGCTCCGGAGTGGTTATGAGCGAGGACGATCAGAGCAACACGTATATACTCACCTGTGCGCACATAGTAAACTCAGGCGGAATAACCGTAAAGGTCGAGCTTCAGGATGAAACTCAGTACGATGCTCAGGTTGTCGGATACGATACCAGAACGGACATTGCGGTTCTGCGCGTTGCGTCTAAGGGCTTTACTGTTGCGGAATTCGGCGACTCCTCCGTGCTCAAGGTAGGAGAACCGGTTTATGCTATAGGAAATCCGGGCGGAACAGCATTTTATGGCTCCTTTACGGGCGGTTATGTTTCCGCAATAGACAGACCTACCTCCACCTCTTCGAGCGGGTATACCATGGAGTGTATTCAGCATGATGCGGCAATCAACCCCGGAAATTCGGGCGGAGCGCTTGTAAATAGCTTCGGACAGGTTATAGGTATCAACTCATCTAAAATTGCTGATGAGGATTACGAGGGAATGGGTTTTGCCATTCCGATAAACGTCGCAAAAGATGTGGTTGCCGACATACTTGAAAACGGTTATGTTGCCAACAGAGCAAAGCTCGGAATCACATATCTTCCGGTGGGACAGAATCGCACATACAGCACGATTGCGGAGAAAAATCATCTTCCGTCGGGCTCCATAATTGTTGCGACAATAGATGACAACAGTGCTTTTACGGGAACTGATGTAAAGAGCGGAGACATAATCATCGCCGCAAACGGCAAAAAGCTTACGAAGTCCGATGTCCTTTTGAACATCATCGAAAAGTCTTCTCCGGGAGATAAAATAAGCCTTACTATGGTAAGGATAAAGGATGACTATTCCGTTGAAAAATACGAGGTAGAGGTTTCACTGATTGAGGATAAAGGCAGTGCGGAAAGTACGACCGGGACACCTGAAAACGGTGAGGGCTTTACAAATCCGTTCGCACAGTAAAACTGATTTTCAAAAGGTTTACAAGTGTTAGATTTTATGCTATCATGAACGTCACGAGGTGTTGTTTTATGGTAGGAAGAGAGAACCCCATATCCGTGCGTTCTAAAAGGCTTATAACGGATGCACTTATAGAACTTATGGGAGAAAAGGCTTTTTCAAAGATTTCCATAAGAGATATTGTTGAGAGAGCCGGACTGACAAGACAAACTTTTTATCATAATTTCGACTCAAAGGAGGAGGTCTTGCTTCATAAGTCGGACGAGCTTTTTGATGATTTTTTTCAGTATCTTACCGACAACGAAGTGAGTGATCTTGAGGGCGTTATATGTCTTTACTTCAGATATTGGCAAAACAATGATGAGTTTATAAGGATGCTCATTGATAACAACCTTGTATTCCTTCTTGAGAACAGATACCCGCAGTATTATGATCTGGTGCAGCTCATTTATTTCAGAGGAAAGGATTTCACGGGGACGGAGACGGAATACCTTTACGCTGCTATTTGCGGTGCGATAGTCAATCTGCTCGTAGTATGGGTAAAAACCGGAGAGACTATGTCTCCGAAAGAGATGTCCGCATTTGTTATGGGACTTTTTGAAGGACGTCTTTATGACCTCTATCTTCCGAAAGAGGAAAGACGCGAGAGATTGCGGGATGTGACAAAGTATAAGAGAACCATATCAAAATAAATCATCACAACGAAACCAAATGAATTTTTTGAGCGATGAAACCTTAGTTTCACCGCTCTTTTCCTTGACAATAACCTTGACAATAATAGGTATAAAGTTATAAAATATTAAGGATATTGTGGAGTAATAATTCTAACTTTACATATTACAAAAATTTAAAAAAATAGGAGGTGTCTTTTAACTTTGGACATAAAAATTGCGATTATACTTATAATTGTAGCTGCAGTCGTATTTGCAATACTTGGTTTTATTGCCGGCCAGATTTACAGAAAAAAGGTTGCCGAGGCTGCTATCGGTTCTGCCAACCAGGAAGCTACACGAATTATAAATGCTGCAATGACTACAGCAGAACAAAAGAAAAAAGAGGCAATTTTAGAAGCTAAAGATGAAATTCACAAGCAGCGTTCCGAAACGGAGCGCGACCTCAGGGAACGACGTTCCGAGGTTCAGCGACAGGAGCGTCGCATCATTCAAAAGGAAGAGGCTATTGATAAGAAGGTAGATACTCTTGAAAGAAAAGAAGAGGTACTCAACCAGAAGATCAGAAATGTTGACGAAAAGCTTGAGGAAGTTGATACCGTAAAGAAGAGTCAGCTTGAGATGCTCGAAAAAATTTCGGGTTACTCAAAGGAACAGGCAAAGGCATATCTTCTTCAGCAGCTCGAGGAGGACCTTGAGCATGAAAAGGCTGTCCGTGTACTTGATTACAAGGACAGAGTTAAGGATGAGTCAGACGAACTCGCAAGAGAGATTATCACAACCGCCATCCAGCGTTGTGCGGCTGACCATGCTGCAGAGGCGACCGTTTCGGTTGTTCCTCTCCCGAATGATGAGATGAAGGGTCGAATCATAGGACGTGAGGGCAGAAATATCCGCACTATTGAAACCATAACAGGTGTTGACCTTATCATCGACGACACACCGGAGGCAATCACTATTTCCTGCTTTGATCCTGTACGCAGAGAGGTTGCAAGACTTACTCTTGAGCGTCTTATTCAGGACGGGCGTATTCATCCTGCACGTATCGAGGAAACTGTTGAGAAGTGCAGACGTGAGGTCGAACAAACAATCAAGCAGACGGGTGAGCGTGCGGTGCTTGACGCAGGCGTAAACGGCATCCATCCGGAGCTTGTAAAGCTTCTCGGACGTCTTAAGTACCGTACAAGTTACGGACAGAATGGGCTTAATCACTCTCTTGAGGGATCCTACATATCCGGTCTTATAGCCGCAGAAGTCGGAGCCGACGTGAAGCTTGCAAAGCGTGCCGGTCTCCTTCATGATATCGGCAAGGCAATAGACCATGAGTATGACGGTACACACGTTCAGCTCGGAGTTGAGTTTGCCAAGAAGTACAAGGAGAACGAAGCGGTTGTACACGCTATACAGGCTCATCACAATGATGTCGAACCGAAAACAGCGGTTGCGTGTATTGTTCAGGCTGCCGACGCTATTTCGGCTGCTCGTCCGGGTGCCCGCCGTGAAAATATTGAAAATTACATCAAGCGTCTTGAAAAGCTTGAGGAGATTGCTACGTCATTTGACGGTGTCGAGAGCTCCTTTGCAATTCAGGCAGGTCGTGAAATTCGTATAATGGTTAAGCCGGAGGCTGTTTCCGATGACAAGATGGTTCTTATAGCTCATGACGTTGTAAAGAAGATTGAGGAAGAGCTTGAGTATCCGGGACAGATAAAGGTAAACGTTATAAGAGAAAGTCGCACGGTAGACTACGCAAAATAAAACTGAGTGGGGCAGGACTTTTTCTGCCCCATATTTTTCTCAATAGAAAGGTTTTTGAATGAAGGTACTTTGTATTGGAGACGTTGTCGGTACTACCGGAATCGAATTTTTAAGACGTGTGCTTCCGACTTTTAAAAAGGATAACGGGGTGGATGTTTGTATTGTCAACGGTGAAAACTCATCAGACGGAAACGGTATAACTCCCGTATCCGCCGGACATATCTTTACAAGCGGAGCGGATGTCATAACAACCGGAAACCATGCTTACCGCAGGAAAGAGATGTACGCTTACTATGAAGAAAATGAATTCATAGTAAGACCGGCAAATTTTTCCGACAATAATCCCGGAAAAGGTTATTGTATACTGGATAAGGGAAGAGTTCAGGTGGGTATTATAAATCTGATGGGAACTATGTATATGGATCCCTTGGGAAACCCGTTTGAGACTGCTGATAAGGTTCTAAAGATTCCCGAACTTTCCGATTGCAGGATAAAGATAGTGGACTTCCATGCCGAGGCGACCTCCGAAAAGAGGGCTATGGGCTTTTATCTTGACGGACGTGTGTCGGCTGTGTTCGGTACACATACTCACGTGCAGACCGCAGATGAACAGATACTTCCGAACGGTACGGGGTATATCACCGACCTCGGTATGACGGGAACTGTACAATCCGTTTTGGGTGTCGACTCAAAAATCGTGATTGATAAGTTTCGCTACAATATGCCGACAAGATTTGATTTTATCAGAGGCTCCGCATATCTATGCGGCGTATTGTTTGAAATTGATGAAAAGAGCGGCAGGGCGCTAAGCGTTTCCCGCGTTATGATAAAGGAGTGAGACTGCAGGTGAAAATCAAAGTTTTTCGCAGAGTAACCGCAATTATAATGCTCATATGCATGGTTGCTTCGTTTACCTCATGCAGTAAAAATCCGTCTGGAGGCAAGGACGACAAAGGAAAAAACACTGGCTCGTCTTCGACTGAGGGGCAGATATGTATTCCGTACTCCAGAGAGGACGGTATGAATCCTTTTACGGCAAAAAGTCTGCTTAACAGTTCGATCATGCCTCTTTTATACAGCGGATTGTTTTCACTCAATGAAAAATATGAAGCCGAGGACGCGCTCGGAAAAGATGCGGTGGTTTCCGGAACAGAGGTAACGGTAACTCTGGACTCCGGCGCAAGGTTCAGCGACGGCAGTACAGTTACGGCGGACGACGTCGTGTATTCCTTCAATCTTTCTAAGAATTCGGTGTATTATTCAACAATGCTTCTTACTGTGGAGAGCGTTGTTGCTGCCGCAAGAAACAAGGTAGTGTTCAAAATGGCGGTGGCTGATAAATATGCTTCGGCTCTTCTGACCTTTCCGATTGTGAAGCTGAATACCGCAGCTGAAGAGACCAGCATACCTGTCGGAGCCGGTCCGTATGTATACACGGCGACTGCTGACGGCGGTACGCTTACCCCGAATTCTCATTCGGAGCTTAAGTACAAAAAGGATAAGATTATACTGTCAAACACAGCGGATACAAAGCCCCTTATGCACAGCTTGGTTATCGGTAACATAACGGCTTGTTTTGATGATTTGTCAGGCGGTGAATCGGAAAGAATAAATGCATCGTCGATTCAGGTTGACTTGAACAATCTTGTTTTTCTCGGCCTGAAAGCCGACGGAGTATTTTCCGATGAAAAGCTCAGACGCTCACTCTCGGGAGTTATAGACCGCGATAAACTGATAAATTCGGGATTTGAAGGCTTCGGTACACCGACAAAACTGCCATTCAATCCTGCGTGGTATGGGCTAAAGGGAGTAAATTCCGTAAAACATGATAAGGATTCCGACAGTGCATATTTCGGTCAGAAGCTTTCGGGAAGAACAATAAAAATTCTTGTGTGCTCGGATAACAACTTTAAGGTAAAGTTTGCAGAGGAGCTTGCCTCTCAGCTTTCCGCCGTCGGAGTTAAAACGAATATTATTTCCGTGGCATATGACGCTTACAGAAGCAGTGTGGAGTCGGGAAACTACGACATATATGTGGGTGAGTACAAGCTTACCGGCGACATGAATATCTCAGGTCTTATAAACGATGAAGAGTTTAAAAATAAGTATTTTGAGATGCTTTCGGGCACAATCACAGTGAAGGATTTTGTGAAGGACTTTGAAAATACCATGCCTTTTGTCACTGTTGCTGTAAGAAACGGTGTTCTCGCGTACTCAAGAAATGTGCAGACCGAGGTAAAAACCATGCCCGGAAGTGTATTTTCAAATTTGACAGAATGGTCAGTATGATATAAAATTTTCTTTATTCGAGGGTGCAACGGAAGGTGCCTCCGATAAAACTAAAATAATGGTAACATCAGGGTAAGATTAAAACTTATGCTTATAAAATTAAAAGTGTAATCAATAAAGGTATAAAAAGGCTGGTGCTTTTTATGGTAGCATATGAAAACCCGTTGGGTAAAATTGAAATAAGTGAAAGCTATTTTTCACAGCTGCTCGGCAGCGTTGTTCCCACATGCTTTGGTGTGGCAGGCATGTCTGACAGCAACACTTATCAAAATATCAGATCCTTTTTCCTGAGAAAACATTATTTTCTCGATAAAGGAGTAAGTGTCCGCAGAGAAGAAGGCGGTCTTGTTGTTGAGCTCCATATAGTTGTGACGTACGGACTCAATATCTCCGTTGTAGTACAAAGTATCGTAAACAAGGTGCGCTACACTATTGAAAACGCGACGGGACTCACGGTGAAAACTGTAAATGTTTACGTAGATTCGATGATTTCTTAAGGAGTGCACAGAGTTGATTAACGGAGCTTTATTACGAGACGCCATAATTTCGGCGGCGAACAATGTAACAAACCATCGACAGGAAGTCGATTCCTTGAACGTCTTTCCCGTGCCGGACGGAGATACCGGAACAAATATGTGTATGACCATGGCTTCTGCCGGCAGGGAACTCTCTCTTATGCCGGATGACGCTACCGTAACAAAGGTTGCGGATACCACATCATCTGCCATGCTCAGAGGAGCGAGAGGAAACTCGGGCGTAATTCTTTCCCTTATTTTCAGAGGCCTCTCAAAGGGGCTCAAGGGAAAAGAGACTATTGAGCCCAGAGATCTTGTAATTGCGCTTTCTTACGGTGTGGCTTCTGCCTATAAGGCTGTCATGAAGCCTACGGAGGGAACAATTCTCACAGTTGTCCGTCTTGCCGCAAAAGCCGGTGCTACGTATGGCACGGAGCACAAGGAAGCGGGTATTGCGGAAGTGTGGGAAAGCGTGTGCGAGGGCGCTGATGAAGCTCTTGAGATGACTCCGGAGCTTCTTCCGGTTCTCAAAAAAGCAGGTGTTATCGATTCAGGCGGACAGGGACTTGTATATGCCTTTTACGGTATGCTTTCGGTTTTCAAAGACGGAAAGATAATTCCGGATGAAACCGCAGAGGACGGTGCAGCCTCCGAAAAGTCTGAAAGAGCGGCTTCGGATAAGAAATATTCCGTTAACCTTACCGTAAGGAAAAATGATACTACCAAAACATCGGTGGCCGGACTTCGTGCTTTTCTTAAATCATCCGGAACAAAGACAAGAGTTACCGAAAAGGACGACCTTGTCGTTCTCCATGTAAATACAGACGAGCCCGGAAGTATTCTGACCGAATCGCTTAAGATAGGCGACCTTATCGAGGTTAAGGTTGAAAATCTTGCGCTGTCAGTAAAAGAGGATACCTCCGGGAAAAAATCAAAGGGCAAAAAGAACGATAAGGATGAGATGGGTACGGGTAAATACACTCCGGTTGCACCCGTAAATCCTGTCGGCTTTGTTGCCGTAGCTGCCGGTGACGGACTTTCACAGATGTTCTCGGAGATAGGGGCTGACCTCGTTGTTTCGGGCGGTCAAACCATGAACCCGAGTACGGAGGATATATTGAGAGCCGTGGAGGCAACTCCTGCGCACACGGTATTTGTTCTTCCTAACAATAAGAACATAATCATGGCTGCCGAACAGGCTGCGCCGCTTTCCACAAGGAGGGTCATCGTTCTTCCTACAAGGACCGTGCCTCAGGGCGTATCCGCCATGCTAAGCTTTGATCCTGATATTTCTGTTGAAGAAAATCACCTGGCAATGACGAAGGCCATCGACCGTGTTTCGACTGCACAGGTTACATTTGCGGCGCGTGACAGTATCGTTAACGGACAGACTGTAAAGCAGGGCCAGATACTCGGAATGGAGGACGGCGCGATAACCGTTATCGAGAATGATATCATCCAGGCTGCGTTTAAGATAACAAGACATCTTTACAAGAAGCATACGGAGCTTATAACTATCTTCTACGGAGAGGGTGCAACAGAGGAGGATGCCGGAAAGCTTGAGGAAATGCTCAGAGAAAAATTCCCGAATGTCGAGTATGCAGTCGTTTGCGGCGGTCAACCTGTTTATCACTTTATTATTTCGGTAGAGTAATCGGAGGGTGCAAAAAATGCTTCCGGATACAGAAATAAAATTTTTAAAGGGCGTTGGTGAAAAGCGCGCCGAGCAGTTTTCAAAGCTCGGCGTAGATGACATCAACGCCCTTTTGCATTTTTATCCCAGAGCCTACGAGGACTGGAGCAATCCTGTCCTGATAGCAGGCTCTGAGTCGGATGAAAAATGCTGCGTTAAGGCGACGGTTATGGCGCCCGTTACAAGGTGGCGTGCAAAGAGCGGGATAACCATGTTTAAAACACAGGTGTTTGACAGTACCGGAGCACTTGACATTATTATTTTCAACAACAGATATTCCGCCGCGAAGCTTATACAGGGGTGTGAGTATCTTTTTTACGGTACGGTAACGCTTAAAGGCGGAAGGCGCCAGATGCTGTCGCCGTCAATTGAGGATGTAGGGGAAAATCAGATTATACGTCCCGTATACAGAAGGACAGGTACATTGTCCTCAAGGTTCATTGAAAAGTGTATGAAAATTGCTCTTTCCGGCGTGACGGGTGAGATGCAGGATTTTATGCCGCCGGATGTTACCGAAAAATATGATCTCATGCCGCTTTTGGAAGCGCTTGAGCAGATACATTTCCCGGTAGACCTTTCGCATATGCGCAGGGCAAGAGAGCGTTTTATTTTTGAAGAGCTGTTTTGTCTTCAGGTCGGCTTTTCCATCATGAGCGAAAATAAAAAAACTCCTACTCAGGTTCGTCTGCTCAATGATTATACAGATGAATTTTTCTCAAAGCTTCCGTTTTCACCTACGGGCGCACAGAGAAGAGCTGTGCGGGAGGCGGTTGCCGACCTTCAAAGCGGGCACGTTATGAGACGTCTTTTACAGGGCGATGTAGGTTCCGGTAAAACAATGGTTGCGGCTGCTCTTATGTACGATATGGCAAGGAACGGATACCAAAGTGCTATGATGGCACCTACGGAGATACTTGCGAAGCAGCACTTTGATACATTGTCAGGATTTTTTAAAGATACCGGTGTAGAGGTTGTTCTTCTCACAGGGGGTATGGGAGCCGCTCAGAAAAGAGATGCGCTTCGTGCGATTTCAGGCGGAAGTGCAGACGTGGTTGTGGGCACGCACGCACTTATTTCAGACGGAGTGCAGTTTAAAAATTCCGGCTTTGTTATAACGGACGAGCAGCATCGCTTTGGTGTAAATCAGAGAAATGTTCTTTCGGAAAAGGGAGAGGGTACACATGTTCTTGTTATGTCGGCAACCCCGATACCGAGAACACTTGCACTCGCAGTATACGGGGATCTGGATATCTCCGTTATAGATGAATTGCCTGCCGGACGTAAGCCTGTTGAAACATATATGATAGACAGTAGTATACGTATGAGAGCATTTGGCTATATAAAGAAATTTCTCGACGAAGGTCGACAGGCATTTGTGGTTTGTCCCCTTGTCGAGGAAGGTGAAAACGAAGCTCTTTTGTCTGCTTCCGAGTACTATGAAAAGATACGGAAAAATGAGTTTAAAGACTACCGTGTGGGATTACTTCACGGAAAGATGAGTGTTGCCAAAAAGCAGGAGGTTATGGAGCGGTTTGTTGCGGGAGATATCGATCTGCTGGTTTCCACAGTGGTAATTGAGGTTGGAGTGGATGTCCCGAATGCGGTTATAATCCTTATTGAAAATGCCGAGAGATTCGGTCTTTCGCAGCTTCATCAGCTTCGCGGAAGAGTCGGACGCTCGGATTATAAGTCAACTTGTATTTTACTCTCCGACAATAAAACCGAGCTTACAGGGAAGAGACTTTCCGTTATGTGCGCAACGAACGACGGCTTTGAAATAGCGAAAAGGGATTTGGAACTTCGCGGACCGGGCGACTTCCTCGGAGAGAGGCAGCACGGATTACCTGAGCTGAAAATTGCGGATATGCTTGACAATATGGATGTTTTAAAGCTTGCGGGTGAGGCGGCAAAGGACCTTATAAAAGAGGATCCTTCTCTTGAAAAACCGGAAAATTTACTTCTCAAAAGTGAAGTGAATAGGATGTTTGAGCGGGTATCTTTGTCGTGATTTTCGCTCTCTTTTACTTGACTTATTAAGCGTGTAATACTATAATGGTTACAAATTGTAACTTTTAAGGAGACGACGAGTGTGAAAGATGAAAAAAATCAGACTGACAACTACTCGTTTTATTTAGATAATAACGAAGATAACGATGATAAAAAAGAAGAAACAGTTGAAGCCGTAGAAACCGAAGCGACTGAAGAAAACGATGGGTCTTTCGGTTTTACTTCTTTTGCGACTTATGTCGGAGCTATGCTCGGCGCTGTACTTTCCGCCGTTTTCAGGTTCATAGTTTCACTTTTTAAGTCTGTTTGGAAGGGAATAAAGACTTCGGCGAAATTCATCTATTCAAAAATTGACAAATTCATTCTTACCTCGGTGAAGGCTTTTCATGAGGAATGGGTTTTCTTTAGGTCTGAGGTTAAGGGTGTAAGAGCCAAAATACGCGAAAATATGCGTAAATCCCCCATCGCGTTTTTTAAGATACTGAACCATTACATCGCCGTGGCGATAAAGCGTCACCCCCATATGTTCTCAAAAGTTGCCAATGTAGTTCTTCCGATTATAGGTCTGGCAGTTCTCGTGGGAACCATAAACCACTGGAGTACCTCTACCTTTGCACTTCAGGTTGAGTCGGGCGGGCAGGAAATAGGATATGTTGAGAACGAGTCGGTTTTTGTTGAAGCACAGAGTCTTGTAAAAGAACGCTTTGACTCGGATGTTACTTCATCTAAGGAGGATGTTGATCTCAAGGCAAAATACAAGGTTGTAACCGTTGACGCAAATGAACTTACCGATTCTGAAACCATAAGCGATAACATCGTTGAAAACTCAAAGGGTGATTCCGTGTATGCGTGCGGAGTTTATATCGACGGCGAGTTCATCTGTGCTCTCGAAAGCGAAACAGATGCAACGCAGGTGTTCAATAATATTCTTGACGGATACAGCACAGACGATGAAAATGCCGTAGTGGGCTTTGTTGAGGATGTACAGTACGTTCAGGGACTTTATCCCGATTCGGAAGACGTTGTCTGGGATTCACAGAAGCTTTCCGACAAGCTTAAAACAACAAAATCCGAAGCAAAATACTACACGGTGGAGACCGGAGATACCGTATCTCAGATTGCAAATGCAAACGGTCTTAAGACTTCGGAGCTTTTTGACTTAAACCCGGGCCTTACGGAAACCATAAAGGTCGGTGACCAGATTCTTGTTTCACATGAGGTTAACTACGTAAGGCTGAAGGTTGTAAAGACAGAGGTTACGACTCAGGAAATTGCATTTAACACGGTTAAAACAAATAACTCCAACCTTTATAAGGGAACCACAAA
>OQVU01000904.1_pt1 | contig 11574 bp, 9 predicted proteins | sample 1691611 | NCBI WGS metagenome assembly OQVU01 (sample SAMN03418272, study PRJEB22391) | human gut metagenome | biome: human-gut; feature: organic feature; material: feces | host: Homo sapiens | place: Tanzania | collected 2013-01
GTTCTGAATATATGATTTGGTCTGGAAAAGAATTTACTTTTTCTTTTTTTTCTTCTTCAATGTAAGCACACCTTCGTAAATATTGCCGTTTCTGTCCAGGAACTGAACCTTGTTGCCGTCAGTAAAACGGAACGCCTTTATTGTCGCCTCTGACTTTATCTCGTCGCGTAATGCAGCAATATGCTTCGCTATGCACCTGTCGATAAGCGCGACAATATCATTTCCAGCAATCGTCTGCTGTGCGTTTTGAGACATCGCCTCGTTGAGTGGACTTTGTGCCGTATTACCGTTAAAGTAAGACGCTGGAATTTCACTGAAGTCATTCAACGGATTATTCATTTCCTTGTAGGAATCAAGTATCGCCTGTGGGAGTTTGCTTTCCCCAATCATCTGTTCTGGTGATTTCTGCTGGACTGGTTGGGCATTATGCATCATAGTTGTAGGTATGGCGAATTGAGACGCCACGCTCTTCTTGCCCTGACTCTTCGCCGCAATCACATTGTCAACCTTTCTGTTGAATTCCTCGTTTAGCATCAATGCCTGTGCTGCTTTTATGTCAAATGCCATATTTGGTGATTTAAAAAATTATTCTTGCTCGTCATCAACATAATTGAACAGGTCCTCCCTCTCATCGTCGTCCTTGTAGATAGGTCCGTTCTTCTCGACATTCCTGTAGTCGAGTTTTTTTGTATCATTGCTAACAGGGTTGTCCTCTGAACCTTTAACAACTGGACTCACTGTCTGCGATACCACATTGTCGTCATTGTCAATCGACGCGGATGACAACGCCATATCATAGGTAGACCAGTAGTTCGAGTCTTTAGGTTGTTCTTGGGACATGTTCCTGTCCGCCACGTCTGACCTGTACGACCTGTTGATATTCGCCCTAAAACCGCCGTATGGAGTTGACTGTCTACGCTGTGTGTTGTAGCGTTCAAGACCACCGCGTTTGTATCGTGCCTCCGCGGAGTCGAAATCGGCAATGACAAACACCTGTGACATTGTCTTGTCGCTGTCCTTGTTGAACGCAGGTTGGTTCGGGTCGCCTGGGGGTGTCTTAAACTTTCGTTTCGGATACGCCTTCCAGTTGTCAATTCTGTCAACCCTGAACAGTTTCCAGTGAGGTATTCGCGTCTTTGTGTCTCCGTTAGGTTGCCACGCCCTAATGACAGGGTTTCCCGCCTTCGATGTTCCGTATACCACTGGTTGAATCATCCTTTCTCCAGTGCCTTTAGGGTCGTCGTCCGCCGTGTACTTGATTTTCACCTCGTACCTCTTCTTGATGGCGTCAATAATCTTGTCTTGACCTACACCCTCTGACAGTATTTTAAATATGACCTTCTTAGCGTAATCCATCATTGTTTATTTTACGATATATTGTCCTTCACTCACGTTCTCTGTAGTGTCTACAGAGTTAGGACCGTAGGCGTTAGTGCTGTTGTAGATGTTGATGGTTGACAGGTATTGTCTGCCGCCGATTCCGTTACGTCCGAACTTGTCGTATGAACCACCACCGTCTGTAGTGTCTATACCCTTCTTGTACTGCGTCTTTGACGCGTTTGCGTTAGGCAGGACGTATACAGGCCCGTTGCCGTCTGTGCCTTTACCCCAAGGGTGTAACTCGTCGTTGTGTGTCTTCGCATCCTCGTGGTCAGATGAATATTCGTTGGTCCCTTTCTGGAAATCCATTTTCGTCATCGCCTCGTGTCTCGCCAATAACGCTTCCGACTCAAGTCTACTTTGCTTTCCCATTATGTTCTATATTAAATGTAATCAATTATTTTCAAAAAACAACTCAACTAAAGTATTCGATGTTGCTTCCGTCACTTGTCTTGTTTGTGTGCGCCTTTCCTCCGCCGTTCTTTGTGCCGCCAGATTTCTGGAACGCGTTCTCAATACCCATATCCCTCTTCAACTCCTTGCTGTTTCTGGATACGTTCTCTTTCCTCTTGAGCGTCTTGTCAAGAAAATCCGTAATGCGCTTGTCAGTACCGATATCCTCTCCGTTTCTTATCTGGTGCATTATCTTGTACGCGTTGCTGACACTAACTTCTCCGTTCTTGCCGATATTGCGTCCAATCTCGCCAGTTGACTTGCACGCTATGCTTCTAAGGCGTGACGGCACCTTTATTCTGTCTTTCGAGAACTCACTGTTAATCTCGTTGAGTTGACCGTGCTCATCGTCAGACTCGGTAACAGTTCCACCGTATGCCCTGTTTCGTCCGACACCCCATCTGGAATCACTCGCCATTTTGACATCCGTAACAGGTTCACCGTCCTTGTCAGTGTACGCGCCAGACGCCTTTATGGTGTTCGTGTTCTGCAAGTTGTCCTCTCCGTAAGGTATTTCGTCGCTTGTTCCGTCGTCAAGTCCGAGATACCAGTCCTCCCCGAGGATTCGCTTTATCTGTCCTTCTGTAAATAACACTCTCATGATAATAGTTCTAAGATATTTACCTCACTATAAATATAAGGAATGAACTATTTATTGTGAAAAGGACTTGAAAAACTGAATGTCTAATCTGAATAAATACAAACGATGGAAACCACAGATGTTCGTCACAACTGACAAGTATATGGACTTTGTGCTTTCCCTTGAATCATTGAGCAATAAGGATTTCAACACGGATTTTCAACATCCGTGCCTTTCTTCATATATAGACACGTTGATACCAGAGTGTTTCGAGAAAGACGGCGTATGCTCAACAGGAGAATATATATGGTCTGGAGCGACAACTGAACCAGTTACTCTTGAAAACATAGGTTTTAACGGGATAGACAACGGTTTGATAAAGTTTGACAGAGACAGGGTATCAAATAGTCAACTGTTTGACATTATAACAAACTCAAAACTGTTTATTGATGACCAGAAACTGCATCTGATTTATGTGTCTGGAAACACAAAGACAAGTTCTTTTGACCTATATAAGGTATCGGATGAGAAAGACACATATCTCGCTTTGAAGGGCGGTTTTATGCAAGGATTCTTCAAGGACTCTAACTGCCAGTACCAGGTTCTTCCGTATGAGGTTGAGGACACTTGGAATATCGAGATTACACTGCGTCCAAGGCATTACGAGACCAAGGATAACATACTGAACACAAAATACCCAGACAACAGCGGGATATTCTTCTATATGGGAACTCGTGCCGAGAACAAATTCATGTTGCGCAACGGCTACGACTTGTCAAAGTTCGAGGAGAGGGATGAGGACACTGAACCTTGTGCTGGAATAGACCTTATGAACTATTTCGGAAAACAACTTGGAGAGACGGAAAATTCAGATGCCGCGATTGACTGCTACAACAAGCAATACGGAGACATCAAGCACACAAAAGTGAAGAAAGACAACCTTGACGTTATAGTTGAGGACTGCGATGACTACAACAACGACAAGTACTACGCAGACGACTATGAGAAAGAGGACACCTGTGACATCTACAATAACGACGACTACACTATACCAGACATTGAGATAAACGACGAAGATGTCAAGGGCAACACGGAGCATTCAGTGCTTGAGAACACGAACAACACATTTAGGATTGTAACGGACAACAAATTCCTGACATATGACAGAACAATGGAAGGGTTTACAGTAGACAAGCACCCCGATGACGCTTTCGTTGAATTCACATTACCAAAAGACACATCTGGTATCAACCTCTTCCTTTACGCTAACAAGACTCCTACAGGTTATACTACAGACAACATAGAGGATTTGCAGATTGACCCAAAGACACAGAAATTGAAGAATGTGTCTGACGACATCACAGAGAACGCTTTCGCACTGAAATACAACGACGACGGAAGTATAGGATACAGGTATCTTGTGAAGGACTGCAACAGCGATAATAGGTTCAAGATTGTAGAGGAAAAATCATATCCAGATATGGTTGATTTCGACAAGTGGTCAACGGTTAACCTTAAAGTTAAGAAGACTGCCACTGACAGGATGAAACTGTACATTTATATTGACGGGAGACTTAAACTCGTCTCAATGGAACTGCCTATGTTCATGTTCAGGACGCTTGACGACTACTCTGAGAAACAAGAGGGTGTTCCGTTCTCAATGTCAGTAGGTGGAGGCACTCTCGGACTTGGTGAGGCAATGTGGACAAGATACGGCAAAGTATCAAAAAAGATACTTCCTTTGGAGAAATATTTTGCTGGTACATTCATAGGGGATATACACGCATTCAAGTTCTATGGATGTCCAATAGACTATAAGACTGTGAAAAACAACTATAGGGATGAACTTAACATCAAATAACAATACAGAGAAACCCACAGGTGTAATATACCATAAATTAAACTCTGAATACGAGGGAGACAAGACAAAGAACTGCTCACTCATAGGTAAGGAGATAGACGAGAACTTCTATTTCCTTAGAGGAAATGATATTGTCAAATCAGAGACAATAGAAAATATCACATACCTCATACGCGTGAATGGTGAGAAGATAGAAGTTCCTCATACAGAGGGTGGCGGCAACATATACATTACTGGAGATGACATTGGTGGTGGCATTGACCAGTAATACAAAGTTGTTTTTTTGAAAAAGGAAAGTAGTTTTAAGTAGAAATTAGATTACCGAAATGGCGATAAATAAGCAAATACAGTTTTTAAGGAACACAAACAAGATATACACCTCAAGAACAGAGGCCGTAAACGCTATAGACACACTCGTCACAGGCGCATCAACTAAAGGTAAGATACTTGACGGGCAACCTATCCTCGCGCGATACAAGGATACGGACGGGAAGGTAAAGACAGTGACAGCATCAGTCTACAAAGCGTCAGATGGAGCAACACAGGTAACTTACTACGACGAGCACGTTGACGAGGTGTATGTCGGCAACGGAACACCACCGTCGACCGCGAAACTCGCTATTGACGTGACAGAGGATGTGATGTCAATCGTTCAAAATACTGGTACGGGTGCCACAAGCGAAATTGACGTTATGAGTCAGAAGGCGGTTACTAAGGCAATTAACACAGCATCTGAGGCAACTAAACAGGAGACGATTAACGCACTTTGCGACAACGTGTATATTGACGCTTTAACCCCTAACACTATTGCCTTGTTCACTGAAGAAAACAAGCGATACAATGTATCTATACCACTTACATTAAAGGCAGGTTCGGTTTACCGAGTAGGCAAGGGCAGTGTAATCCATTTCTATATGGACGGCAAGTTGACAGGTACTGGTTCAATTGAATTGAACAACACACAAATCGAGGCACCGAAAAAACGAATATTTGACGACACTGTCGTGATAAAGGGTCTTATGCGTTGTGACGCTATCTACCCTGAATGGTTCGGTGCAGTAGGCGACGGTGTTACAGACGATGCTGTCGCAATCAATAAGGCGATTTACAACGCTGGACATATGCCAGTTGTCCTCACGGCGGAAAAATATCTCGTCAAATCGACTATCACTTTGGCGGAACCATTCCCTAACCCAAATATAAACCCGTATTTTGAGTATGCGTACGAAAAAGGTGGTGTGTGGAACGACAAGCAGACCTTAATTGTTGAACACGATATCATTGGTGATATTTCGCTTGACGGTCCTGTCATTAGAACTGGTTCAAACCACAATTACATTAAAATCAATGGCGCTCTTGTCGTAAGATGCCCGAAAGACACTGCTATCGGTATTGATACCGCTGGTACAAAGGCGTCTGGCGATACCACGAGTATGACAGACATCCGCTCTGGTGATTTTGGATATTCGTCTGAGATTGAGGTTAGGTCTATCATCAAAGGCAAGGACGGTTTTAGTTACCAGAACTCTGCTGATGCGACATACGCCACTACATATGGTTTAGGTAAAGGTACCGCTGTCGTGTTCTGCTCTGGCGCTGGAGGTAGTTGTACTGTCCGTGAGATTAACGGTTTCGGTGTAGGTATCCATATGCCATTTGCGAACGGTACGAAGGTTAGCGTAAACACATGTGGTTGTATCAATGACTTCTTAATCAACGGTGGTGCGAGATTCCTTGGTGGCGGTGTGACAAGAAACGATATCAGGTTAGGCACACATTATTTAAGTAAACAATGGCCGTGGACATCTGGAAGGACTGATATTTGCATTATCCGTATAAATGACGACAACACCAGCGCTGGAAAACCAGTCGAGGTGGCATGTAATACCTTTACTATTGACTGCAATAACACCAGTAGTGCTTATATTTACAACTATATCATTTATAAATGCGGGACTACAAATTTCAGAGGAAATAAGTTGATAACATCATGCACATTAATTAATACTGGTATGTCACCTTGGATTCCTGTCAAGATTACACCAGCAACAAACGAGTCTTCACAAAACAATGCGAACCTTATTATCAACAAGGTAGGTTGGGATTATAAGACTCTTGATATAACAAAGGGTTACAATACTGTTGTAGAGAATGTTATCATAGACTCACAAGCGCATACTAGCACGTATCGTTATGGTGATAAAGCATCTGATGTGCAAAACCGTTTTCTTTGCGAGAAGATTATCATAACAACAAAAAACGCACCTGAGTATCCGTCAAACACGTCAGAAGATAGTATTAAGGTGATTGTGCCTCATTACAGTCAAGTGTCTAAAACGCATTTTGTTGACACATTGCCAGCGGATGGTAGTAGGGAAAACGGACATATCTATGTATTGAAGGCAGTGGCAAACACTGGTGGTTTTGAGAAACATGAAGTCTGGGGGTATGAGTCGGGTGTATTCAAACAACTCGGTTATTATTCCCCTGATTGTGACACACAATATGTAAAAAGCATTTCACCACAGACAAGCGACAATGTAACCATTGATGAGTCAACACAGTTGACAAGTACGACATTCGCTGAAGAAAACAAGAGGTACAATATCACCGTGCCTATTGAACTCGCGTCAGGAACAACATACACGGTAGGTAGTGGTAGTGTTGTTCATTTCTATATGGACGGCAAGTGCACTGGCAGCGGTACTCTTAAACTCAATAACACACAGATTGAGGCACCTAAGAAACGTATATTTGATGATACGGTAAATATCGCTGGCCTTATGCGCTGTGACGCTGTATATCCAGAATGGTTCGGTGCCGTGGGTGACGGTGTCACAGACGACGCTACAGCAATCAACAAGGCGTTATATAACGCAGGACATATGCCTGTTGTGTTGACAGCGGAGAAATATCTGGTGAAATCAACCGTTACTATGGTTGAGTGCTGGGCAAACACTGGAGTCACATCCTCTTTTGGATACGCACACACAAACGGTACCGCTTATAATATCAAGCAGACATTGATTGTTGAACATGATATTATCGGTGACATTACGCTTGACGGTCCCGTAATCCGCAGTGGTTCAAACTACAACCAAATCACAATCAAGGGTTCGTTGGTTGTTAGGTGCCCGAACGAAACCGCTGTCGGTATTGATATGTATGGAACCACACGAACAGAAGCGTCAAATCCTCCAGAGGTAGTTAATTCTGGTGATATTGGTTTCGCAACAAATATTGATATCAACCAGATAATCAAAGGACCTGATGGTTTTAATTATTTGGATACCGTAACTAATTCTGGTAATATAGCGACAACATATGGTCTTGGTAAAGGTACAGCGTTAATTATATTTGGACAACCACACACGAAATGCAATGTCAATTTGATAATGGGTTTCGGGGTAGGTCTACACACCCCATCATCGCAAGGAAGTATATTTAACATCGGATTATGCTGTTGTATAGTAGATATACTTATTGACGGTGACGAGAACAAACCATTTCTACCAGGTAATGTAAATAATAACCATTTTAGGATTGGTAAACACCATCTTGATGTAAACTGGTCATGGGTGAATGGCAGGTCAGATATTGATGTTATTAGAATCGGAGAGAATAAGTCTCTTGATTGGCAGAATCCACCACAACCAACTTATGTAATAAATGTGTGGTATAACACTTTTAGGATAGATGGTGTAGTTGACGGATATATAGCATATAACCGAATGTTATCAAAACACGGAACTAATAGTTTCATAGGTAATAAACTTATAACAGGGCATAGATTAGTAAATAAGCAATTACAACCTTGGAAACCATTAAGTATTACACCCGTAAGTAATTCTCCAGAACAGAATAATAATAATGTGTTTTATTGCAAATTTGGTTGGGATTACGCAAATTTGGAAATCACAAAAGGTTTTAACTGCATAGTTGAGAATGTTATTATTGATTCGAATATTCACGTCGGAACCGAAGGATTCGGATTTACATCACAAGACAAAGATATTCAAAAGCGTTTCCTCTGTGAGAAGATTATCGTGACCACAAAGAATTCACCAGAGTTACCTACAAACACGGCAGAGGACAGTATAATGATTATCGTACCTCACCACAGTCAGATGTCGAAGGTGCATTTCGTGCGCGAGAAACCTACGTCAACAGCAGCAGTGGCAGGACATATCTATGTCTTGGACGCAGTTGCTAACACAGGAGGTTCGGAGAAGCACGAGGTATGGGGTATCGAGTCTGGCACGTTCAAGCAATTGGGTTACTACTCATACGACTACCTGACACAGGATGCCGCGGACAGGAGATACGCTAAACTCAATGGCGAGACACAGTCAATCAGATGCGGAAGTATTCAGACTAATAATATTGATATCCTTAGTGAAACTATAACAATCGCCAACGAGCATAACATCACCGTTCAGTCAAAGAAACTGTGCTATGACGACTATCCAATACTGAATACTGGCGACATTGTGACGACGACGGGTGCAAACACCGATAAGGTGATGAGTCAGAAAGCGGTGACGGATGCGTTGGCAACTATTGAGGAGGATTCACAAAAGCAGTATTTCCTTATTTTGAATGGTGCACAGGACCAGAAGAATGTAAGTCTATCAAACAACACACTCTATGTTCAACCAAACGGTTTTGGTATTATCTATAATGGTATTGTTTACTATGTCGCTGACACCACTAAGGCGCAGACCAATCCGTTCAAATTTACGTTTGACGCTGACGGTCAGCATTTTAAGGTCATAGACACTACTGCGTTGACTGTTGTTAACGGAAGGAATGACCCGAATACTGTAATTGTCGACAGACTGTTCACTGGGTTACAAAAGACAGATATACCTATTTGCTATTACTGCAACTGGTATCCACACGAACCAGTGTTCATCGGTAAGTTCAATGACTTTTTCGGTACAGTAGAGGTTAAGCAGGAGGAATACCCTAACAAGACATCATTCCTTCCAGAGTTCTACGCTTACAGATGGGGTAGGATAAACAACACAAACGGTGAGGGTACAGCTTGGAAAAAGAGATTTGTAATCACACATATAAGCGACAGTCACGCATTCAATAACCAGTTGAAGGAAGCACTCGTTGTATCAAACGGGATAGCGAATGTAGTTGTCCATACTGGCGACAACTCAAACGGACACCCAAGCACATCTACCTCCAAGGCAAGAGTACCTAAAGAGATTCAGAGTATGCTTGATGTTGTAACGGAGAACAATAATGCCACAACACCATTTATGTGTGCACGAGGAAATCACGATGTACCTGGAATGACACAGGTGCAATGGTATACCAAGATTCAGTCTACATTGTCAAGTTTTGGGAATCTGCAATTCGGCGCTGAAAACAGGGGTTATTATTATGTTGACGTTGACGGTTTCAGGATAATAATGCTTGACCCTAACGACTATGACGACGACAAGAAGGACACAACCTATTCTTGGACATCAGCAGTGTTCAGTCAAGCGCAGATAAACTGGTTGATGGCGACATTTAAGGACGCTTGTGCGAAAGACCTGAATGTGATAACCGCTATGCACTACGGATTCGGTGACAACAGTCTCCCATTCAACGATGTCAAGTGCAAACCAGACTGCGAGTTCTACCAAGACCCGTTTATGATACCAGACATAATTGACGCGTTGCAGAACAAGACAAGATTGAGGAAGACCTATCCTGACTCAAAGGGAATAAACAATATCACAATCAATGCTGATTTCACCGCTTCTGGCGACTTTAAATACGTCGCGCACCTGTTCGGTCATATCCACAGCAAGAACCACCACAGGTGTCAGAAAACAGACGGTTCAAAGAAGTACAACATCCTTATGCTCGGAGAGACTTCCCTGTCCGCACCTGTAGTCGCTGGTTACTCAAGTGACACGTCTTCCGCGTACAATTACGCATATGACGCTACACACGGTTACGCGCTCAACAAAATCTACAAGGACTATGAATCACAAAACGACATAGCATTCTCTGTCCTTGAGATTGACACAAACGAGAAGGCGATATACAGGGTGAGTTACGGAGCGTACCTGAACTATGACAGGTCAAATTACGAGAGGACCACGAAATTTACTTATAAATTTACAGATTAAAATAGACGATGATTAACAATAACGGAAATAACATAGAAGGTATCGCTGACTTTGTGATACCCACAATGGACGATATACCTCACCTCTACAACGTCAACAACACGGTTATTGACTTTGGTGGAGGCACATCACTGACTACGTACACGTTTAATACCAAGGATTCCCAAACATTGAACAGTATGCTGTTAGCGGCGAAGAACCATACGGAGAGAGACGCACCTGTTGAGGGAGTATTCACATTCGTGAATTTCACTGATATTAATCAAGTAAATGTTCCAACGCCAGTGTCAGTCAAGACAACATCAGTATGGTATAATGAGGAAGGTCGTTTCAATTGTACCTTCCTATTAGGTGGTAAAATGTGCACGTTAATAAGCGAGGGGGATTTTTTGGATTTAATCAATAGTGGTACACTATTTTCAATTACGCTTGAATGATGCCTTGTAACTCAAATACGCAATTTTCACCAAGAAATGTCAACTTTTTTATTTTGACAGGATATTTATATACGCAATAGTATTTTTTAGCACTACCAGGTGGTGTTAAAAACAGTTTTTGAACTTGGATATTCGCCCGTTATACGATTATTGACCCCCACACACCAAAGTCGTATATTATGGGCGAATATTTATTTAGGGAGAGGCATCGGATAGGATTCTAACAGAGTATAGAAAAAACAACAGTTTATGAAGACATACAGCAATATACACCCAGAGACAATAGAACAAGTGGGAACGGTTCATATCTCTACAACTACGACATCACCGAGCGTGAGAGGAGGATTAACGAGGGCACGGAAGAAGGGGACAACCAATCGGACGTAATGACAGAGACAGAGTACTGCTACGAGTCAGTGACAGTATGGTCTCCACTTACACCGAACAGGATAACCGAGGCGGTGATAACAGACCGATACGACACGAACTACGAGCAGAAACTAATCAACGAGTACAACGCGGCGATTAACATATTACAATTGGGACTATCGTCCCAATGTGAAGATAATAAAACCCCGCAGGGAAGCGGGGTTGCGGACGGTGAGGGTAAAGTCAACAGACTCCCCGTGAAACGTCAAGATAATAATTCCGTCTTGTCTTAGGGGACAAGTGGTATATCATTCCCTTAGTCAAGTATATGGTAAAGTGGAGAATTGACGCATTAAC